>Ga0209829_10000096_pt1 | contig 74079 bp, 94 predicted proteins | sample C_140205_EF_Meta_FD_187311 | JGI IMG/M metagenome (GOLD analysis project Ga0209829, IMG submission 187311) | Freshwater microbial communities from Lake Croche, Canada to study carbon cycling - C_140205_EF_MetaG (SPAdes) (version 2) | ecosystem: Environmental > Aquatic > Freshwater > Lake...
GAAACTTCAGATCCAAGATGCCATGCTAACGGCAGCTCTTCAACGTACAGAAGTAACAGCTCAAATTGCACAGATCAATGCACAAACTATTGGGGTGACCCGACAGAACGATAACTTGTTAATTCAAGGTGCTCAGGTTACACAACAAACTTTGTTGTTAAACCAACAGACAGCGAATGCGTTGATCGAACATGACAACCTGATTAAACAGGGTTGTGTCTTGGCTTCACAGTTTGATATGAATATGGGTACTGTGGCTCGGGTTGCAGCAGAGACCTTGTTGCTAACCCAGAAGAAGATCACGGAAGCCGCACAAACCACCGCACAGTCGGTAGACGATAGCAGCGTTGTGGGTTGTCAGAAAGCTCTGTACAAAGCCCAGACAGCAGGCTTTGCACGGAACTCTGAGCAGGCCGCAACCAAGCTCCTGATTGATACCTGGTCGATTCGTCGTACCACGGACACAGGCACCTTGGCGGATGGAACCAATCAATTAAATGATGCCACCATTGGTCGGGCAGTCTCCAAGATGCTTGCAGGTGTTGGGGCATAGCCTCTTTAAATAGGGGGATGTATGGGGTTCTTTCAGGGGCGGGAATACACCACTGTTGGAACCACCATGTCTCGAGTTATCGAGGACAAGATCCTTCCTGACTCAGGCAAGAATGGGGCGATTAAGTCTCTCTTTCAAGGTGGCAATGTCACCGACTATATCCAAGATGAATTAACCAATTCCTTGGGCATTCGTGCTAAGCGAATGTATGAGTACGCTGAGAAAGAGTATGCCTTTGGAATGCCCTCAGGGGAATTCTATCTAGCCTCCCAAGGGGTGCCTGAAGTCAAGGCGATCTTGGATGCACAGACAGGCACCGATACTCAACCCGATTACACCCATTTAGGGCCCATGAATACGCTGCACATGGCGTGGATCGCTTTGGTGCGTGATTATGGCTATGACTCCTCTAAGAACGAGCTCACGACCCTCTCAGCTCGAACAGGTAAGAAGTGTTATCTCACCGATATGCAGGTCATTATTCCTGCAGCAACTTTTGATATTCTGAATCCAAAGGCAATCGAGCAATGGGGAATTTCACCCAAGGCAGGGTTCATTCCGAGCAATAGCCAAGTCCCTTACTTGCCAGAGATTGGGGCATTGGTTGATCACACGCCTGTTAAGCGAGACACCACAGTTACCTTTGAACAGGTGTTGGTGAAGTATGTCACCATCCTCTCTGACCCAGAGATCAATGTGTACACAGGGCTTTATGACGAGGAACTGGTCACAGAAGAGTTAGAACTCACAATGCCTATTGTGGGGTTCAGTTCCTCAGCGGATTACTTTCACGCCATGTACGAGATCAGTGGGCGTAGGTATTATTGGATGTATCAACTTGGCACGGGTGGATATCCACAGTTGGATGCCATCTTCAATGTCCCACCTTCAGTAGCAGGGGAGTTCTATCCCTTTGGTTACTTTAGGTTTAATAAATACAACATATCAAACGATAAGAACTCGCCATTATATAAAACCAGTAAGGCGATGTTTAAGCATTTGCAGCTCAATTATGATGCGATTAGCAAGGCCGTGGAGGAGAATCCAAGTATTGGGGACATCGAGCAAGCCATGATGATGAGCATGGTTCCAGCCAATACTGAGAACCATGACGAGCAAGAGTATCTGTATACCTTCTTTGAACGTCTACGGCTAAACCAAGATAACACCACGGGTTCATTTACGTTAGAGAGCATTCTCTCAAGCCTGACTCGAGGAGGCGTAGGAGAAGTGGCTTCTGCCATCGTCATCCAAGATAAGATTTTCAAACTATCCGTGAGTAATTCAGGGATATTTAAGAAACGTATGGGTGGCTCGATTGGGAAACGAGGAACCTATAACAGCAGGTTCGCAGAGAGACGGGGAAGCTTTCCCGCAATAGATGGGGGTGGTGAGAAGTATCAACGGGAATACATTATCCCGTGCCACTACTACCAGTACCAAGTCTCGGACTCGATGTATGACGAGATTGAAGTCATTAATCTAACCACCCAATACTTCATCTTTGAGCGTTATACGACCATTGGCTTTGGTGTGAATACGCTTGTCATGGTGCCTCTTGATCGAAGCATTATGACGGATTATTCAATCCCTCATGCAGAGAGATTATTTTCACGATCTTTATATTATGTTTTTAATAGTCGAGTAGACACATCCCTGCCTTGGTATAGCTCGGATGCAGTGTCATTAGTATTATTTATTATTGCTGCCGTAATGATGTATTTTGGTATTGCAGAAGGAATGGAAGCATGGATTGGATTAATGGCAACTTACACAGCCATTCAAGTTGTTATTAATATTCTGATTAAATTACTGGTGGCAATTGTTATTCAATTTGCCATTCGTAAAGCCATCGAAGCAGTCGGCCCAGAGTTTGCAATTGCCATAGCAGTCTTGGCTGCAGCAGTAGCCTTATATGGTGGCTTTGGTAATACAGGCTTTGGCTCCAATATGTGTAGCGCCCCATTACCTTTTGCAGAGCAAGTATTAGCAGTGGCGACGAGTTTAGTTTCCCCTGGCAATATTGCTCTAAGTATGGCAAATGGAGTATCTGAGTATTATTCGGATAAAATAAAAGATATAGATACTGAGTTTGAAGAATTAAATATTCGAGCCTTTAAAGATAATGAATTATTTAATAATGCAGAACAGTTATTAGCGACATCAACATTACTTTCCCCATTAACTATTATGGGTGAAGAGCCAGAAGATTATTATCGACGTACCGCACAATCTGGCAATGTTGGGGTAGCAGCGATTAATGGGATTAATAATTATGTGGAACGGGCTTTGACTCTACCCACGTTTGCACAAACGCTATACGGTGTAGACGCCAGCTTGGATGTTGAACAGACAGTTTAAATACTCTCGATGAGAGATACGGAGTTTTATTATGAATATGCGTGTAAATGGAAATCAAGGGTTGCGTCTACCCGATAGTTATAGCCAACCCATTGCTACTGGATCCTTTTTGGATTCGGGAACATCCTCGGATATGAGTAGCTATTTAGACTTTGGTGGCTCGAGTGGTGGAAATGGAAACGGTATCCGTTCAGGCCCTGTTGAAAACTATCTTCCTTCGGTAGCTGCTCCTGCAGGTGGAGGAGGAATGGGTTGGCTATTTGGTGATGCCACTCAAACAGGCCAAATGGGGAACATTCTAGGTGGTATTGGCGCAGCAGGAAAGATGTACATGGGTATGCAGCAATACGGCTTAGCCAAGGATGCCCTGGCTCAATCCAAAGAGCAATACGCCAAGAACTATGCAGCGCAGCAGAGCATGACTAATGCCTCGCTCTCGGATCGACAGATTGCACGCAACGCAGCAGGCCCCGGCTATCAAGATACAGCGGGCTATATGGCTCAATACGGGATTAAATAATCATGGCTAACCCAATCACATGGCAGAACGTAGACACGGGTACAGGGGCAGCAACAGCCGCCTATGGTGCAGGACGGTTAATGGATTCAGCTACCACAGGTATTACAGGTGGCATGGATCAGATTAAAGGTGTTTATGACCAGTACCAAAAGGATCGCAAGGTTGACAATACCGCAGCGTATGAAGCTGAGATTGCTAAGTACACCACCCCAGAGGCTTTGAAAGCCGCACAGGATAGTGGCGTATTGGCTAATCTAGGTAAGCAATTTGGCTTACAGATGAATCAAGACGTACTGAAGAACGGTGTAAGGAATGCACAAACCAGTCTCCGTGGTGATGTCACTGCAGATAACGCATACACAGATATGCTGGGTATCCGTAAAATTGAAAACCCTGTTGATACATTTGCCCGAGAAAGAATAGATGCTATTGATAATCAAAGAGTAAGAATTCGTGCAGCCGACGATACAAGTGCAACGTCAGGATTAACACGGCAAGGGTTGCAAAATACGTTAACTGAATATGCATTGAATGCACCCTTACGTGCAATTACTAGAACAGGTCTAGAAGGTACAGCAGCTGGCGTAGTTCGAGATAATGCTTACGATTTAACGCCACAAGGTATAAAAGATAAAGCAACTAAACGTAGGGTAGCGGGCGGTATAGACCAAGCTACAGAAGTAAAACAGAATGATGTTGTTCAGGATCGAGCTGGATTGAATTTTATGAATCAAGCCTATGCACAATTAGCAACTGATTTGCGGAGTGGTGTAGGTACCCCTGAAAGTATGAATTTAGCTGTATTGAAAGTTAAATCTGATTTAAGGGCTCAAGGTTTTTCGGATGCAAAAATTGAAGAGTTTCACGCCGCCAATGCAGAAGGGCTCTATCCAACGACTCATTTTGCGGGAGACGCTGCTCGTCGCACCCTCGCGGCTGCTAAGGTAGTAGCACAGGATACTGTTGAAGAGCAAAAAAATCCTGTTTGGAAAGCATCGATTAATACTAAATCCAATACGGAACAAGCAGGTGATGTGCTTGCAGGATTCATGCCCAAACCTAAACCAATGGAAGGAATTGGTCAGAATGAAACTTCAGATGAGAGAAAGGGTCGCCATAATTACGAAGCTGCACAATCATTTATAACTGGTTTAATTGGTACAACGTACACTTTTGGTGGCAAAACAATGACTGTCACTTCTTACGATGTTCAAAATGCACTTGCAACCGGAGGCGCACACGATAAAGGATTATGGCAATTGTTTACTAACCCGCTTGCCAATGAAGGTATTCAGGTTTATAAAAAAGATACTGAAGCGGCCCTTAAAAAGATAATGATGTCACCTGAACGAGTTAAGCAGCAAACTTGGTATGACAGAAAGAATGAGGGTAATGTCCGAGCTATTACTGGGACTCCTAATAAATAATAACTGGCATTATAAGTATTAATAATTGTTAGTTTAAAGATAATCCCTATACAGTATAAAATAGTAATAATTAAAAACTATTCTGTATAGGGATATTAATGGCTACCTTTGATATTGACCAATATCTTGCAGACCAACATAATGCCTCGCTAGAAGCCTCTAAGCTTGCTGCGAATATCCCAAAACCAGTTGAACCAGTTAATACTGTTCCAGAGTTTCCTGATAATTCTATATTCGGAAGTAGCCCTACCAATATTAAAGATAAATTGGCAGAAGTATATCGAGCCAGTAAACAAAAGGTTGAGCAATTAGCAACTGATATTGGCAATATTAAACTAGCTCAAAATCCTGAGACGGTCACGCTGACCGATCAATTTAAAGCATCATTAGCTGGAGTTCAGAAAGATTTAAATGGCTCGCTAACTGCACCGCTTGATCCTGATCCACAGAAAAATACGCTTGCGTATAAAAACTGGGTGGCTAACGGTAGCCCCGGATTTGAGTACGATCCCGAAAGTACGGCAGCTCAATTTAATAATGGAGTAGCTCGAGTTGATTCTGGTATCGCTCGGTCTATTGGAAATATTAAAGCTGGGTTACTGGCTCCGGGTCTTGTGCTTGCCGATAATGCAACGACTGAACAAGAGAAAGCTGCATATAACCGTCGAGCTGCAGGGTTTGAATACGGCGATGGTCAACGTGCAAATCCAGGGGACGACGCACTATTGAACGCCCCATCTAGTGTGAACTTGTCTGCCATCACAGGGGTCGGAGACAATCCCAATTACCAGTTAGGTACTTCAGGAGGTTCTCTTAAAGAGCGAGCCACACAGATTGTTCCTGAACGTAAGGCAACCATCCTTGAATTACTGGATCATTCGAGAGCGACAAGCAAACAGATTGATGACATTGCCACTTCCCATGATCTTGGGTCTCTGGTAGATCATGCTGCGGAGGATCGAGTAACAGCGGCACAGAAAGACTGGGTTCCTCAGAATTTAAAAATGAGAGACAGTTTTAGTATCAACAGAAAGAGTGCTGCAAGTAATTTTGCAGAGGGTAATTTTAAAGAAGCTTTAATAAATGCAGAAAGTGCGTTAGCAGATGGCGCTTCAGTTACTGGACATTACGCTGCCAATACGGTTAGAGATCTATTTAATCACCCCGATATTATCGAAGCTGCGGTTCAAGATAACTCGCCTCAATTGGCGCTTGGTTTAATCCCTGTAGTTGGAGCGACCGCTTTAGGCGTATTGAACGCAGGTTATGGAGCCCAGATGTACGCCAAGGGTGAGCAGAAATATACAAAAGAAACGGGTATACCGTTTGCACCACAAGGGGAAAGAAATGTACAAGCTGTTGCATCGGGAGCTGCAGCTGCAGCTGAATTTGTTGGAGATTTAATCCCTGTTGGGGGAATTACGAAAGCTGGGCAAGCTATTAGTGGCTTGGGTAAAGATGCTGCTGCTGTTGCAGCTAAAGTCTCTGCTGAACAAGCTGCTAAGACTGCAGCTGAAGCTGGGTTTGTAAACCGAGTCAAGGCTGGAACCCTCGATACAGCAAAGGCTATGGCGGGGGAATTTACAACAGAGACATTCCAATCACCCTTAGAAAACATAGCTAACCGTGAGGCTTATGACCCATATGGGCAAGCCTTGTCAAGTGTCATGGGTGCAGCTGGTGGTGCAGGAATGAATGGCCCGTCCTCAGTTGTCACACAACTTGGGAAAGCAGCTCAAGCTGTACAAGATAAGAAAGCAGTAGCAGAGCAAGCCAAAGCAGCACAACAAAAAGAAGCCATTGACTTCTACCAAGCCGCAGAGAAAAACGATGCTTCGATCTACACAGATCCAACAAGCAAGACCTACGATCCAGTTAAAGCTGCAGGGGTATGGTTTACCCATAGCCAACAAGCTACGACAACCCCCGAGACAAAGGCGGAAAACTTAGCCAAGGTTACGGATCTTCAAGCACAGATGCAGGCTGACATTGAATCCGTCAAGGGTTCAGTTGAATCTAGCCAGCCTAAAGCCCAAGCAGCATTGCTCGATCAACAAGCCAAGTTACAGGCATCGTTGTCGATTGCTACTCCAGCACAGACGGAACAGATTAACCAAGCCTTGGGTGAGTTGCAGCAAAAGATTGATCAACCTGTCTTGGATACCCGAGGTCTTAAAGATGCGGGGTTACGTGCTACCAAGATGGAGAAGCAGCTAGAACAGATCACAGCCATGCGTACAAGGCTTGATCTAGAAGCAGGTGCCCAAGGTAGTCAAGATGGGATCAACGCTCAGAGAGCCTCTACAGAGGTTCCTGTGGCACCTGTTGCAAGTACGACAAACAATCAAGATGGCAAGTCTAGCTATGATCCAAGTGGGTACATGGATACGAAAGAATGGCAAGCAATTGACGCACAGCATAGTCCTGTTGAAGCTCAATGGATTGCTATGGAAAGTGGCCCTGAGTCTCAAGCGTTTTATGAAAAGAATGTTAAAGATTTGACAGCTCAAAAAGATGCAATTCGAGACGCTTGGCAAAAGAACGATCCAGCAAATGCATCTGTAAACCAAACTGTAAACCAGTCAGCTAATCAAAGTCCGTTACCTGCAAGCGCCAAAGACATTCCCCTTAATCCAGCTAGTCGTATTGGGGATTTACTGGATCTGGACAATCAAGACCATGAAGGGGTGTTCGACGCTATCAAAATATTGGCAATGGTAAGAAAAGGTCATCGAAGAGGAATGACAGCAGATCAATTAAAAAACGATACATTTATTAGAACCAGTTTAGCGGGACTTACCTTAAGAGCAAAGACTGATAAAACTGCCCAACAAGGTTTAGATTATTTTAATAAAAAGTTTGATGATATTGTTAGTCAATCTGATGAGTCTGCTGCATCTAATGCAATTGCAAAAGATCTTCTAGGAAATACAGTTCCATTAAAGGATTTATTGCAGCATATTATTAATGAAAACAAAGACCCCGAACTTACTAAAATTGCTAAACAAATATTAAAAGTAGCGGGTGATGTTCCAGTATCAACTCAGTCTGAACGAACTGAGGTAGGTGGGTTGTACGACATTATAAATCAAACTATAGAGATCACTGAAAGTTACTTAAATAATGGGGGTGTTGCTGATCCTGATACAGCTGAAATTGTTTTACATGAAGGTGGACACGCTGCAACCATATATGCACTTGTAAAAAATCCAGCGCTTAGAAAACAGTTGTATGACTTAATGGAGCACGTTGCTAAAACAAATCCAGAAATGCTGCAAGAGTATGGACTAACTGACACAGCTGAATTTTTAGCAGAAGGTTTTGCTAATCCAAAGTTTCGTGCAAAATTAAAAGAAATTGCCCCATCAGGGATTAACCGAGGAAAGTTTGCTAACGCTTGGGCAGAGTTTGTGGAGTTTATTCGTAAGGCACTTGGATTGCCTGTATCTACAAGATCTGCTTTGACGGAGCTCATGGAACTTGGTAATCAAGCCATGCGTGAAACTGGTAAAGCTAAAAATAAAAAGATAACAATAAGAGAATTTAACGATGCAACAGCAGAAGAAATTGCGCCAATTCAACAAGTAGTTGATCCATTAATTGCTATTAAAAATAATGTTTCTGACTCTAATATAAAAGACCTTATAGATGAGGCGATAAAAAAAGCGTCGAGGCAAACAGTAGTAGCTGTTGCTGTTGTTGAAGCTCTAGAAAAATTACGTATTATTTCTGAAACTGCACCTGAAACAATTACTTTAGACTCTTTTGACAAAGCTGTTGATTCAATGGTGTTTAAATTAAGTAGCCCAAGAAAAGAAGGCCAAGGTAATTCAACCGAAGCAGACACACAGACTACAGAGAAGACTCTAGAAGAACAGAATGCCTCAGTCCCTGAGGCTCCTACGAATAAAGATTCTAAGAAAGAAACTAATAAAGAATCTAATGCTGGTGGTTTAGATGTTCTTAACCAACCTGTATCGCCTAAAGGTACAGCGTATAACTTACGCAATGTCATCACGGATTACTTTACCCAGAACGCAGGCAAGGATACCAACGGTACGCAAAGACCCTTGGTTAAGGTTCGTGACTTCTTGACATCACTCTTGGCTGAACCAACCCTTGCTGAACAGTTTGTGAAGGGTAAGGAGTTATCTGAGCGTCAACAAGAAGCTGTTGCTTTCTTTGCTAAGACAGCCATGGCATGGCTCCCAACGATTCAAGAAGCTTTGTTTAAGCGGGCAGATCCTACTTACTACGCGGATAACGATCCTTTGCAATTTCTCTATACCGAGGTCTTAGATGCCAACGGTAAACCTACAGGCAAGTTTGATGCAGATGAGAACTACAAGACTGCGATTGCTTATGCAGCATTTTCTACCATTCAAGACATGGCAGGAAATGGGGAGTTAAATAGTCAAGCCACAATCAATAAGATGCTGGGTCGTTTGGCTGACCATGAGGTTACGCCTGAGGAATGGAGAGCCTTGGGTAGGATCGGTACGCTTGAGGATCTACTGGCTAATGCAGCAGGGCAAGTAGCCTATGAAGCTCTTGGTTTACAAGTCAAGAATATGGAGACTTGGAATAACTTACCTGCTCAGATTAAGACATCGATGGGAGCTCATGTTATGAAGCTTCTCATCGAGCAAGGCTACATTGAACGCCATCTCCTTGATGCCACAGATATCAGTGCAATGAGGGGCTATAGCTCTACTGGTGGATCAGATACCACGACCAATTACACAGGGCTTGAAAACCTGTCTTACTTTACTTTAGCGCGGGAAGGACAGCCCACAGATCTGCAGCGTCCATTAACAGGTGAGTTGCAACAGATCGTAGACTCTGTGAAGGGTACGCAAGGTATCTTAGATAAAGTGTTCTCTATTGAATCAGCTACCAGATGGCCAAGCCTTGAGCCATTAGAACCCCACCAAGTCAATGCTAAGAACTCTGATCAATTAGTTCCTGATACGTTGGGTACGATTATTGATAAGAAATTAAAAGAAGTGAATAAGTTACGGCAAGATGTCTGGCACGTTTTAGGGGGGTTCACTCGAGATTTTACCCTTGAGATGATGGGGAAAGAAGATAGTACCCAAGCGCAAAAAGGACGCAGGTTATCGGTTGAAGCCAAGAACCAGAGTCTAGAAAGAGAGTTTGATCAGTACAGGGAACTTGGTACGATTCTTTTAACCACAGGGACTAAGGACTTAGGGCAGCCGTACTTCTTGGATTACTCAGTGTGGAAACAACACCGAGTCGGAATTGCGACGAATGGCTTTAACCCTAACTCGAGTAAAGCTCAGCGTCAACAGTCGTACCAGCCTGATTGGGAAACCAAGATTGATAGGAATGACTCTGCACAAATGGATAATTTCTATTTGGGAGTTGCAGAGGGTTTTGGTATTGCAACAGACAATGTTCCAAATGCAGTAAGCCTCGTAACAATCAAAGATCGGTTTGCACAGGCCGATGTAGTAGAGGCGGTCGAGATATTGCGTCAACGTATGGTTAGTGTTGATCCAGAACCGTTTACCGATGCTGAGCAACAGAAGATAGTTTCACTGGTTAAGAAAGGCAAAGAGAATCTTCATTCTCTGAATTCATTAATTGCTTTGGCTCATTTCTCTGAAGCGGTTAAGACTAATTCAGATACATTCACGGTTCAGATCCCCGCAGAGCGTGATGGTAAGACGAATGGCCCAATGCTGGCTAATGCCTTCTTTGGTGTGGGATCAAGCCCTGCAGAGCTCTTTAAGACCCTCAATCGTGGGGGATTCTTTGAAGTCGGTAATCCAGATACACAGTTCAATATCTGGAAAGGTAAAGGCAATCTAGACCTGTACGAAAAAGGTACAGGGAATTTGCTTAGGACTCTTCAATGGTTGATCACAGAAAAGAAAGTCTTTGGTTTTATTAAGGATACCGTTCAGGTATTCACCAAGAGTTTGACCGACCCTAAAACAGGGGGTGTCAATTCTGTCGGTCGAAACATGATGAAGAAGCCTACCCAAGAGGTGGTCTATGGCTCGTCTTCTAAAACCACCGTGGATAACATGGCACAGGTTTTCATTGAAAGCGTCTACGCCCGTATCGAGGAAGTGGCTAAAGACGATCTCTCTCACATGACGTTGGCTAAGTTGATCAAAGAATTAAACAGTCTTTTGTACGGAACAGACACAAAGTTTAACTCGAACGATACCGCACAAACAATCTTGGATAAAGACTTCAGTAGTGCGGATATAGCAGCAATGAAGGACAAGTTTATAAAGACTCTTGGCAAAGCAGTCAAAGAGACTGTGAAGAGTGACTTCCATGCATTCACATTTAGGACACAGATCTTTACAGCCACAGCTGGCTTGACCTTTTCAATCTATAAGGCAGTCTACGATACGGCTCGCAAAGACTACATCAAGGAGCTGACTGAGCTTGGGGAATTTGATGTTAATCCCGCCTTTGAACGTAGGGGTAAGAATGGGAAAATGTCTCAAATCTCTGCTAGGCAAACACACGATTTGAATGCTGCTCAGGAAAAGGTATTAAAAGAACGTGTCTTAGCAGTCTACCCAATCGTACATAGTTTGTTCTCTAAAGAAAGCAATCAACTAGAGGCAGGATTGTTTATTAGTAAGACTGAAAGAAAGTTATCAAAAGATCCAAACTACCAAGTTGAAGTCCAATTTGGAACCCAAATTAAAGATTTGGGTAGATCCCGCGTCAACATGGCTGCAATGCAAACCAACCAAGTGGGCCCTGGTGTAGCAATGTTGCCTAACTTAATTCAGGCTTCAGATAGTTATATCTCGCATTCAGTACAGGCTGCGATGAATGCGCTTAACCAACATGATGCATTGATTACAGGGCTTGGAAAGACTAAAGAAACTGCACAGCTTCTTAATGCTGCTACGTGGAAACTGTTATTGAACTATTCCCCAGCCACAGAAATGTACGAGGCATTCGTACGTAACATTCTGGGTATGGAAAGTATGCTTGCCAAGAAGGAAGTCTCTAAAGATGTACTAGCCCTCTTTGCTGCATCTATTGTCGAGCAGACTTACCGCTTTAATGGGCCAGATACGGATGTGCCAATTGATCCCCATGAGTTTCTAGGGATCCATTTAGCCCTGATGAAGAATATGTCTTTTCGTGCTGACAGTATGAAGTTCTCTACTTTGGGTCTGACAGCATCAATTGACCAGTACACTTTTGAGGGTGGAAACTTTGCAGTGGATGAGAAGTTACGAGAAGCGGCTCTAGCCAAGAAAGCTGAGCTGGTCTCTGAGATTGATCCTGAGACACAAGCTGCTGTTGATAGTCTTGAACAACGTCTCCAAACTGCGATCACTGCAGCAACAATCGCTGCGAATAAAAAGATTGCTCAGACTCTCAATATTGAACTCGATCCTGAAGGATATGGCGTAACTGAACAACAGTTGGAAGACCTGCGTACAGAGAGCCGAGAAGATGCAAGTATCAACGACACGGTTGCTGACCATTTAACTAACGCCCAAGCCTTTGCCTTACTCTCACACGCAGTCAAGGATAAGTCTTTGGGCGAGACTGTTGTTGAGATGCTTAAAGAGGTCATGACTAAGTTGCGAGAATCCAAGGGTGCCATGAACTTGGTGACAGCCTTAAAGGTCTTACAGCCTGCTAACCGTGCAGAGATTGCTCAGTTACTCATGGATCGAGCCAGTAAGATTCCTGCTAACTTGTGGGGTATTCAAGGTACGCCAGACATTAAGAGTGAGGCTCACTGGGTAGACTTCTTTGAGAAACGGGGCAATGTTAAAGGCGAACAATTGGTTCGTGCTTTAAAAGATAGGTTGATTGAGCAAGGTGGCCCAAGTAACGTCAAAGACTTCAATTTGGAGATGCTTAACCGGATCAGTAAGTTGATTAGCCCAACGCTTACCATTCGTTATGTCACGCCATTCACAGCACCTAGCCAAGTTATCCAGCAGGCCAAAGACAACGCACGGGCTTGGTACATTGCCACAACCGATGGTGTGGATACGATCTACATTCTCTCTACAGACTTTAAACACTCTGGCTTAACCACGGAAACCCTCCTGCATGAGATTCTCCACAGTGCTGTAGCTCGAACCATTAAGTCTGAGCAAGATGCACGGAAAAGGAATCCAACCCGTAAGACTCCATTACTTGCCATCATCGATGACTTGGAGCTTCTTCGTTATTTGGCTAAGAAACATATCGATGCTGACCCAGAGTTAGCCGCTAAATACGGGCCAGCAGTCAGTAGCATCGATGAGCTTATTGCTTGGGGAATGACAAACACAGCCTTCCAACAAGAAGTCTTAAACAAGATGCAAGGGGTTCCTTCTCGCACCAACAACAATGCAATCACTGGTTTAAAAGCCATGATTAATGCATTGGTCGCAATCCTGTTTAAGAAAACAGAAGGTCGTGAGGCAGAGATTCTTGGTTCTGGTTTAAGTATCTTGATTACTAACGTGTCTGATTTATTTACTGAGGCCGAGAACAAGCAAAGCCAGACCATTAACGAAACCCTGAATCGAAGCCAAACCCATACGGCTCCAGATCCAGCTTTCTATACCACCGCAGAGATATACGATTCCTTGGCAGGAGTCTCTCCCGCACCCCTAGCTTTTGATAGCCAGCTGCGAGACCTACTCAGCGGGATCGTCAATAAGCTGCATGGCACAGCGGGAGTCTTGCATGAATCCTTAATGGATCGTCAAGCCTTATCTGCTCAAGACGTATACCTCAAAGCACTGGCTACAGGACAAGCCCCCTTTGCATCAGCCACCATTGCCTCTGGCTTTCAGTTCAGCCAACAGGAAGGGTTCGTCATCGAGCAGGTTGAGGCCACAGTCAGAGCAGCGATTGATCGTAATGAGAATACCCAGAGCTTTGCCTACAAAGGCTTGGATGCTCTGTACAACGAAGCCAAAGCGAACCTTGCGCCTAAGGACTTCCATCAGGGTGACTGGAACACAGCCACGCAGGTAGAGAAGGATACAGCCCAAGAGTTGTATGACTTCTTATTTGTCATGGCTAAGGCTCTACCAAGCACCAACCCATCAACCGCAGGAAATACACATGCTAATTCAGATCGATTAGCCCATCTCAGCAGATTCGCTGCAATGGGTCTTGCCCATGAAGGGGTTAATAAGCTCCTGCAGGGCATGACAGGATCTGGGCTGACTACCACGGCTACCCCTGCACCAACGAGCTTTCTAGCCCGTCTGAAGGCCTTGTTTGATCAGATCTTGGCTTGGTTCAGTGACAAGCAGACTGGAATCAAACCGGGTGACAAACCTGATGCCAGGTTAGAGAAATTAGTTGATACCTTGGTTGGGATTGAAGCTAAGAAACGTGCTGCAGCCATGGCTCGACAAAATGCTCTGTTCACAGGTCTACAGAATGTGTCCAATAATGTTCTTAACGCGGCTAACACGGGTATCAATAAAGTAGGGGCAGCCGCCGCAAGAAGCAACAATGGGGCAGTGAAAGGCGTAGGGTTTGTGATTAACGCGGTCTCTGGAGGTAGGGTTAACCAGATCATTAATAATGGCATGAACTACTACGCTACATTGAATGGTGGTAAGCCAGACCTCTTCACAGATACTGTGGCTTATGTGCGTGGGCCAACGTCTCAGATGGAGGAGTTGTTCCGTATGGGTAAGAAGCTAGAAGCGGATCGTCGAGCATTCATCGACAACACAGCTACGCTTCTCTTGGCTGCATATCGTAATGGTGGGCAGGATCTGACACAGATCCAGAAGAAAGCCATTACTTCCTTGGTACGTTCTGATGCCCAGTCACTCTTAGCAGCAGGCTACACCATGGCTCAGTTAGCTGAGTTCTTGGGCAACGGGACACAACGCCAAGACGAGATTACGAAGCTTGAAGATAGTCTGAAATCCTTACATCCCCAGTTCTATAAACAGTTCTTGGGTCAATCCAAGCAACTTGCATTCATCTTGGCTAATGGAAAAGCCACGCATGAGAACTCTATGCTGAACGCTTTGAATATTGCACGGATGTACAACACACCCACAATGGGTCAGTTAACCGTAGCAGAAGAGGCTGCAGTCCAAGCCTTGGTAGATCCCTTGGTGTCTCTCTGGGCGATTGAGTATTCACCCACAGTGCTTCGTGAGACATCCAGAGATGTGTTGCTCGATGAGTCAGCACGCTCCAATGGTGAGAACGGGATTGCCGCAACCCTTGCCATGCACGCACACTTACTCAAAGATTCAAAAGATAAGCTCTTTGATGGCAGCGAGGTATTGCGTACCAAGGGCTATTTACCAGAGGTATATAACCCAAGAACAGACATCCAAGTAGCAGGTGATGTCGAGGGTCGGAACTTAATTGACAAGGGCTACTCAGTGGGGGGTGTTTTGCCCAAAGATCCTAATGACCCCGATCCTCAGACCGTAAAAAAATTGTATGTACGTGAGGACTCAGGGATGGTGGCTCATGTTACAGGGATGATTTCCTTGAAAGACATGAAAGCTAAAGGCTCTGCTCAGATTGGAAAAGAACGTAGGTTCTATAAACCTAAGGGAGATTGGAATGCCAGTGAAGTCGTAAGAGTCACTGGATCTCAAAGAAACGCCATTGCTTGGATGGCTCAAAATGGCGATACATTTGATCCACGAAACGTCACTGGGACGTTCATGATTCCTACACTAACAAGCGAAGGGGATATTTCTAACTATCGCTATGAAATGAGCCATGCCCGTAAGGATTCAATCCTCGAGCGAAACAATAACTTTGAACACGTACTTGGGGTATTTGCTGGCAACACATTCGATAAGATTACCTCTGCCCAACATAACGCTAAGGTTATTCAAGCCTTGCATGACCACTACTCAGTGGACTATGCAGGACGGTCTGTGTCATACGTAGAAGTAGGCCCTAATAGCCGAGACCCAGCCATGCGGGAAGTCTACCGCTTGCTTCCTGAGGCCACAAAGAAGGAGATAAGAAGAGTGTGGGGAACGGAAGCCATGCTGGTTAGAAACGACATGATGAATCTGACATTTGGGTATAGGAAATTTAGCCTGTCCGAGATGTTTGATAAAGACCCTTCTACAAGGAATGCTTATGAAGATCTGTTTGTCTCGATTGCTACCTTTGTCGTAGCAGGGTACGCTAGACTGCAACTTGGAATGGATCCAGCCCAAGCCATGCAGTATGCCAAGCGTACAGGGGTGATTGTTAAACGAGCCGAGGATGCGTGGAAGACCATCTCTGATGAAACCAAGAATGCGATTGTGGTTAAGACTGGAATCGTGATGATGGGTAATGTCTGGAGTAATGCCACGCTCTTAATGATGCACGATATCTCATTGGTGGATATTGCTAAGCACCATAAGACAGCATTTACCGCAGCCCGAGAGTATCAAGAGGTGAGCGAGGAGTTGTTTAAAGCTCAGACTCAATTGGATACTAACTACAACGTGGGTAATAGGAAAGCTTTAGAACAACGGATCTTAGTCCTAAAAGACAAGATCGCCCGTAACCCAGTGACCGAACTTATGGACTCTGGCTTGATGCCTACCATCGTGCAAGACGTTAACATTAAGGATGACACATACGCTTATGACTCTAACTTTGTGAAGAACATTAAGGCTAATGTTGCTTCCCTTAATCCAACAGTCTTAAACATCGGTAAGCAGCTCTACATGACTAAGGACACGCCACACTACAAGATGTTGGCTAACCTGACCCAGATGAGTGACTTCGTGGCTCGATACACTTTGTATCAACACTTGACCACAAAGAGCCAAGACCCCTTGAGCAAGAAAGAAGCTGCACGGGTATCTTCTGAATCCTTTGTGAACTACGACATCCCGCTGCCTAAAGGTATCCAGTATCTAGATGACATCGGGATCTTGCCATTTACCAAGTACTTCTTATCGATGCAAAGAGTGTTGGCTTCCTTGGTTCGAGAACATCCCGTAAAGGTGCTGATGACCTTGATGGGCAATAACTATTTAAACTTAATGCCAACAGTGATGGATGGGTCAGCGTTTAGTCGCTTTGGGAATAACCCGTTTAGGTCAGGGCCATTACGATTCATTGGTGCGGTAGAACACATCCTACCCATCAAGTATGCGATGGGGTTATTCAGGTAACTAGGAATAAGAAAGCCCCCTTGTGAGGGGCTTTCCTCTTACCAGTTTTACTTCTTTTGTGATTGCATATAACCAAGAATACACAGGTAGACGATACCTCCTGCCAAGGCAATGCTTAGGATAATACGCAAGAAGAAACCGACCACAATGACGAGTGCAATGAATGCCACTCCCACTATGGTCGCTATGATGGCGAGTACAACAGCACTCGCTCCTTTAAGGGAATCCATCATAGGGTTTTACTTAACTACCGAATAAGCTGGTAGGTTTCACTGGAGGAGCATCTACTTCTGCAGGTGCATCTAGTAGGCTCTCCGCCGAGACTGCATTGTTGAAAGTATCTTGAGCAGAAGTAATGCTTCCGACCACGGTACCAACAACACCAGTTTGTACTTCTTCACTAGTGAAAACAGGAAAATCACTTGCATCATCACTGATGCACAGATCAGCACTAATTCCATTCTCTTTCCTTCCTGAAGTGAACACGATTTCAACCGAGCGACCTTGCAGGTTAATACCCTGCTTGATCACATAGTCTTTGAGGGCTGTGATGATTTCAGTTTGGTTTAATTGAATTTGCATGGTTTATGTGTTTAAGGTTTATAGAAAGGGCATCATTTGTTTAAACTGATTGCTGGCTAGTCCGGCATAGATCGCCGCAGTTGCATCAGCCATGTGCTCTGCTTTGGATTCTGTGACGCACACCTTTCCGTGTTGAATATAAGTAGGCCAGTCTGCTTCAGGGTGCTGAGCCATTGCCCAATGGATCATCTCCTGTTTAGTTGCAGTTTTCCTGCCTACGCTTACCAACTTAACTTCCGTTGGGGTAACTTCAAAGAAGGGAATCCCTGTGGCACGTAATGCCCCAAGGATCCCCACGCAGATACCGTAAGAGGCCATCGCTCGAGCACTTTGGCTTCCTACTGGTACTTCTACGAATATTGCTTGAGCTCCCTGAGCCGCAGCCAAGGCACCCGCACAGAGTTGCTTGGCAGCTTCCAAGTCAACACTGTTTTGGCGCACCTGCTTGCCTTTGGGTAATTCAGGGTTAATGACATCCACACTCTGCAGAGTGAGTTTGCCTTGCCCATTCAAAGATAGAAGACCTCTGACCACACCCCAATGTCTGAGTGACGGATCGAACCCGACTACCTGAATGGGATCACGCATCAGAGGCTTCTGGTTCCAGCTCAGCCACGAAGGGTAATTTGCCAAGAATGGCTAACCCCGTGGTGATGCCGATCAAAAATCCTACTCGGACATCTCCCGTTAGTATCACGGGTTGAGACTGAGAATCGAGAGTCGCCTCTGTATCCTCGGGAATATCCATGAGCTGATTCATCTGTGCTACACGATTACCATGCCACGCTGAGAGCATCGCTACGAACTGATCAAGATCCGCAATGCCGATCAACTCAGACTGGGCAATCTTGGTTTCTGGTATAGATTGAGTCATGGGTTTACCTTATTAAAGTGAGGGTGACTGCTTAGGCTGCGAAAAGGCTCTGTGAGGGCTTCTTAGCAATTGGAGTACCTGAGCCCTTCGGAGCATTTGCAACGCCTTGTCCTGAGCCAGGTTGAGCACCCTTGGCACGCTCCTTGGTTTTGCCAGTCCACTTAGCATCCCAAGTGTTAGCAAATACGGCTTCCGTAGACTTGGCACGGACTTCAGCTACAGTCATGCGATCAGCAGCACGAAAGAACTTATCGATCTCGTTTTCATCACGGGTCTCACCCGTTGCTTCGTACACACCTGTTTGATCATTCTTACGGGTCTTGTCAACATTCTGTTTAATCAGACCTGTGACAATCTCTTTACCCAATAGATCCATCAAGACTTCGACCTTGGTAGGGACTTCCGCCTTAGCTTCGTATGAATACACATTGACCACTTTGGTTTCTGTATCCATGCCTGAGATCTCTTTACCCACAGCAAGTAGACACAAGCTGTTAGCCAAGTTAAAGCCGGGGAGATAGTGTTTGACACCATCTTTCTCGTAGTAGTTCTTGCCACCCTTGGCGGTGCCTGAGCTCATCCACAAGGTTTGACGCACTTCCTTGTTGTTCTGATCTTTCAGAGACAACACTAAGCCCATCGCACCACCTGCTGACTTATTCAAATAAGCCATGGCTACGGTATGGTTATAAAGACCCGATTCAACTGGGCCACCACTACCACCGACGGAGTCTTTCTCTTCGCCAATGGTTTCGTCTGAGGTCAGATTTGCAAGCATATTCATAGTTTGTATTTCCTGTGATTAATGTTTAAGGTTTTTGGTTAGGGGTTACTTACGCGTAATAGGCGTGTAAGTGGTTCAAGGCTAATTGCATATTGTTGTCCATGTAGGTCTCTTTAGTATCGAAGAGTCCTAATGGGCCACGTAGCCTTTCGTTGACTGTGTCTTTGGTGAGCTTGCACTGGAAGACATACTTGAATCCAAGTGCTTGCTCTTCAGGGGTAATGGTCAACATACTCGAGGAGTAGTCTTTCAGAACTTTGAGCTGCACCTTCTTAGAGGCAATGACGACAGAGAAGTAACTCTCGATACCATTGTTCTTTAAAGAGCCTTTCACAGGAACCTTAGTTTCCATAATCATCTCGCCCTCATTGAGGGTGTCAGCGGTATGGGCTGTAAAGATCACGTTCTTTGTAGACTTGGCTACGTACTGTTGCATCAGGTTCTTGAAGTATTGGGAGAACTGACCCCAAGCCTGCATCGTGTTAGCTGCACCGTTGACGTAGACCGACTCGTACATATCCATGAGAAAGGTCACACTATCGACAATGATTGTGTGGATCTCTGGCTTACTCTCAGCAGACTCAAATGCTTCATACACCTGCAATGGGTCTGTGATGACGTACTCTTTGAACTTGGATCGGAAGGGAAGCTTCTTACCAGATTCACAGTTCAGATACATCACCCCTTCTGGATTGGCTAGATCCATGAAAGAGGCTGACTTACCTGTAGCGGATTTCCCGCACAGTAAAACTAAGTGGTCGTTAAATTGAGTTGCCACTAATGGACTCCTTTATAAAAGTGTTTGTATGCCACGCACCTAGCGCTTGGAAAGCGCCTTCATGGTTGTCATCATGATGGTTCCGATGATCTCTGCTTCAGGTAACTTGTCAGGGATCTTGTCGTTCAGTGCCATCACTCGAGTGCGAATCTCTTCATGGTCATAGTTGTCATCGACCAAGATCAAAGCAAAACGCAGCAACATATTGTTACGATTCCCATCGCCAATGTTGTTGATGACCCAACGCTCCAAGTTATCCATGGATTGCTGAGAGTCGTATTTAGCCTTGTATTCCTCATTTCTTGAAGTCTTAGGAATGAAGGGCAGGGCATCTAACACTTCACCATCGTTGTACTCATAGCTCCCGTTATGGGCGAGCCACTTGCGAGAACGCTGGTTGGTGGCAGTGTCTACAGCGAACGGCAACCATTGGTAGATATGCGTCATAAAACTCTTATAGTCCTTAGCATCAAGGGCTAGTTTGTAGTTAATTGGCATAATGATTCTGAATCGGTTTTCCTGATCCGTGTGACGCTTGGTGGTATGGAGTAAGAATTTGTAATCCTTGAGAGTCTCCTTAGCGGCTTTTATACTGACGCTTCCTTCTACGTCTAAGACCACCAAGTTAAATCCTGGGATTGCATTCTCTTCATTCCTGTACCCACCCGTTAGATGGTGAGATACCCAATGCAAGCCTTGGTGTTGGGTCAACACATGGAGCTGATCAAAGGGTGCGTACTCTGCACAGTAATCAGTAGTGATATCTGTGGAGTAACCCACAACCATCTTATTAATATCAGTCTCTTTGAGAGTCTCGCCACGAAAGAACTCGATTCCATCAGAGATTGTTTTCTTGATGATGATGTTGTTCCGGTAGCCATGAGAAATAGCTAAGGACATCATCTCAGCTCTAGCAGGGGCTGTCCCTTTATAGAAGGGCAAGTCTTCCACTAAATCTGCTTGGGTTGCATCACAACGAATGTTGGCTAAATGCTTAGCCAGTTTCATATGATTACGATCCCGAGTGAGCATCTTGTTAAAGGCTTCACCAGATTCTTCAGCCAACTTGATTGCGTTATGGATATGGTCTGGTGTGACCGAAGGAGATTCATCTACAAAGGCATAGGCTCCTGCAAGCTTTAAGACTTTGAAATAGCGATGATAAAGTTCATGGGCATGAGACTCTTGGTTGTCGCTGTACTCTGCAGATTCCCGTTCACATTTTTGCTTGTATTCAATCAACAAGATACTAGTCTCTCTCGAGATAGTCAGGTTGCGATACATATGGATTGGATCAGCAAGGTTTTCAAATATCTCAGAAATTTGATCAATGAGTGCATCATTCGCTGGGCTAGTTTGACGATCGTAGACTTCCTCAGGCGTGAGTTGATTTTGTGAATCAATACGTGGCGAGGAGCCAAAGAAACACCGTCTTGCATAGCCTGTATCTAATAGTGAGACAAAGCCTTCCTCAGTCTTACCACCATCAAACAATCGATTAGGTACACCAAACAACAACATATTGGTAGGCGTACGATCTGCGATCTCTTCGTTCCGAGATTTGACTGCTGTTTCTAAGCGCAACCTTGGATCCATTAAACCAAGGTCATAGAGCTCTAAGAAAGAGGCCATGGCTTCGGTTTCATTAAGAAGGTGCGAACCAATCTCATCAATCTGTAGATTGACTGAACCCGCTTTAGCCATTAACAAGATGTGACGCATCTGGTCAATACCTGCACCCGTTGCTTTGTTAAAGCTAAATAGAAACTTACCGCAGGCTTTGTATTCAGCCTGTACTTTCAGAAGGGAATCGTCAAAATCAATTCCATCTCTTGCAGCACGATACAAAGCGAGCTTGTTAAGATTGGCTTCTGCTACTTGGGGTAGGGTTTTTTCTAAGAAGCGAGTTTTAAACTTACCCAAAATATCATTCTTCATAATATTGCAGGACTTGGTTTTCCCCGTACCTGAGGGGCCAAGAGCTAAGGCAAACATACTGACGGGAAGATCTCCATTACCTTTGGTGGCAATGTTGATTCGCATCTGTGCTGCTGCCATACAGAAGAAATACCCAACAATGACTCGAAAGAATAATCGGTTTGGATTATCCGTCTTGTCGCATAGCAAGGTAACTAACTTCTCAGCCATGGGATGAAAGGTCATCTGATCAGGCGGCAGTAACATCGGAATGCGTGGTGCTACAGGTGCAAGGTTAGGTAGCATTAAAGCTCCTTATAGAATGAGATCACCCTGAGCAATCAGGGCATCTTTTTGTGTACATACAGGGAAGGCTTGGCAATACTTGCAAGCCGTGACTTGACCAGGGACTTCTTTAACAATGCCCACACTTTTGTCTTCGATGTACATGAGCATGGCATCTTGGTAAGAAGTGAAATTTTTAGTGCTGCGAGTAGTCTTTGCTGGATTCTTGTAATACTTAAATACAGCTTCGCTTCGCCACAGATCTTCATCTGAGCACTGAGGAATCTCATCCTCATCAGCATCCCAATATTGTTCAATCTTGTGGAGCTTGCCTCGCACAAATGCGTCTGTTTCACTAACAGTCTTTAAATCTAAGACTCGAGTGAGGATGTCATTTTGTGGGTAGGTTGGATCAGCCTTGGCTTTATGGGGTTCCCAGTTTTTAAATAGGAACTGAATCGCCATCTGATCTTCGGTAATGATGTCTGGCCTGAGCCAACGATAGATACTTCCTTGCAGGATGTAATTCGTATCGTTCGTATGTTTCATTGCAGTGTAGGTTTTGGTAGATTTGAAATCCTCTACTCGTCCATCACCTACGAAGTCAAACTTACCTGATACGGTATATTTGCCGACTTGTTTATGTCCCCGTTGCTCGAGATACACAGGGATACAACCCTCAAAGAGATCATCATTACTTGGATTGATACGGACTCGATCAATTACCTTTAAGGGGAATCCTAGAGACTGCATCGCTGAGTGATGGTTGGTTAGCCAAGCACGCTCAATAGCGTCATGGATCGCTGAGCCAATGCGAGATGGTGCCATGCGTCTAAGATCCACAATCGAATCTGTAACAGGAACTCGAGCACCTAGGATGATCTGACGTAAGGGTTTGATGAGGGTGGTAGCCGAGATCGTATTAGGATCTGGGTTGTAGTCATAGTTATCTGTGGCAAGGAATACCGCTAGTGATAGCGGCACCTCACTCACATTGGAGTAAAGCTGGGTCATTGGGTGTCCTTGCGTTGACTGTCATTGAGGTGAAGCCAACGGGTTAACGAATCCCGAGCTTCTTTGATATTTGTGTAGGTGGATTGCCCAACAGTAAGGACTCCGGATAAAAGGAGTAATTTGCTGGCGTGGTGTAAGCAGCCTGAAAAATCTTGGATTTGAAATAAGTGATGTACGGCGAATACATCTACTTCTGTCATATCCCCCACATCCCTGTAATAGGCTGGGTAGCGTGCTGAAAGACTTCGCTCTGAGAGCGTTTCATCTGCGTTAGCAGTGTTCTCTAGGCAGGTAGTGCAGAAGTCATTGGGTGGTGTTACAGGTGTAGTACAACCCATCGATTTGCATCTGGTGGTCATTAGTGTCCCGGCGTCTTGGACGCTGTGTGGAGAGATCAGAATCGACCTCTCCCTTTGTTGTGCATACAAGCTCACGGAGTGAGCCTGTTTACTAACTATGCTGCACAAGCAATGCATTCATCTTTAACTACCACCCCGCTTCGGGAATAGATGTAATACTGACTCAAACAGTTTGGATCTAATAGAACAAGCGTCATTAGCTCGGCAATCAGATCCTCGCTTCCATCCTCAGGCACATAGAAATTCAGTGACTGACCTTGGCAGGTATGGAGTTGGCGTTGGGATGCATGGCGTAGAAGAATCTTTTGATCCATCTCGAATGCATTTAGAAAGACTAGTTTCTCTTCAGCGTTAAGCCAGAGAACGTGCTGCACACTTCCCAAGTGATCGATGATGTCTTGGATCGTGGCTTCGTTATAAACACCCTTGGTTTTCATCAGCTCATAAATGATGGGGGTGATTCGACGAAGCTCTCCAACTGAGGAGCCTGCATCAAAGACCATACCGGGGTCTGGGAACCACGATTCACTCACACCACCCATAAGTAGGGCTGTGGTCTTGGTCGGTGCATAGGCGGTTCTATGGGTGTTCCTGACCCCATAACCCACGCACCATTCAGGCTCACCATGAAATCTGGCTAACCATTCACTAGCCTCAAGAGATTGAGTTTGAATATGTCGAGCCATCTCGGTAGACAAGAACTGGGCTTCTAGTCCGATGTAAGGTATGCCCTTGGCTTGGAGGTAGGTATGAAAACCCATTGCTCCTAGACCCACTGCACGACCTTTGATGGTGAACTCTCGAACCTTCTCCATGCCAGGGATATTTGCACTGGCTTGGATAAACTCTGAGCATAGGCAGTCTAGGAAGACCGTTGCTATAAACACAGAGTCTGTCTTTTTAATCCTGTCCCAATGCACTAGGTTCAGTGAGGACAGGATGCAAGAGTAAGTAAGCTCTTCGCTCGAGTGAAGCATGATCTCAGTACACAGGTTCGTAGCAACAATCTCTAAGCCATGGTCTTTGTACATCTGAGGACGATGACGGTTAGCCTTGTCTACGCAGAAGATATAACCCTTGCCTGTGATGAGCTTGACGTAGAGAGCCTTGGTGAATCGCTCCCGTGCTTCTGGATCATCGGCTAAGAGACGTTCGATAAACGTGTCTCGAACCACCCAGCCATAGTTACGACCATTGGGTTCAGCCACAAGTTTATCGATAGCTTCATGCCAGTCAGGGTGTTCAATGTCTAGGTAAGCTGCGAAGCTTCCACGACGATTCCCACCTTGGCTGATCTTGCTGGCGCAGGTAAAGAAGTCTTCGATAACTTCTACAGGGCCATTAGCAAAGCCACCATGACTAATAGGAGTGCCCCTAGCTCGAATGGAGGAGAACTCTCCACTGGTTCCAAACGCTTGCTTAGATAGGAGCGCAGTCTCACGTAGGTTTGAATAAAAAGAGTCAACATCGTCTTCTACCTTTTGTCCAGAACATGAAACCATGAGGCCTCGAGTGGTGCCTGTGTTAGACAGTGCTGGTGAAGCTGGAGATAAGACCCCATCCCAGAGCTCACGAAAGAATCTCCCTTCCCAGAGTTCTTCCTCACCCACCATATGGCGAGCCAGAGTCTTAGCAATAGTCTGGTGTCGGCCTTTGACTGCGGCCTCACCAACGACTGCGTACTTACTCTTAAACATCTGCCAGCCTTGGGTTGAATACCAGAGAGGTAAGTCACCCTTGGCTTGTAGTTCTTTACGTTCAATGCTTAGTCGTTCAAACTTATGAAGTGTTGCGGGATCTAGCCCTGTTGGATCAAATGACATCAGCGAGTTCCTTCCTGAAAGTTAGACGGTGCTTAGCCCAATTACGGCTGTACTGAAGTTGGGTGGCTGCAAAGAAGTCTGGGACTTTCACAGAAGACAGTTGTTGGTAGAACCAGTTGGAGATGACACCATTGGTGTGATCAAACATAGGTGGCATCTCTAAGCGACCCAAGACCACATTGATTCGATCCTCTAAGAAGTGGTTGAGTTCTTCCTTAGTCACGACTCGATTACCTGGGATCTCAAAGAGCAGATCATTGATTCGACGTTCATGGTCAGTCACGGTCTGAGCCATTTCCCAGATCTTGTCGTTCAGTAAGACGTTATCTAGAAGGCTGTGATTACCCTCTGACTTACGCTCAGCTTTGCACTGGCGATGCAGGTTGGCAGAAGCGATGGAATGAAAGTTCTCATCCTTAGCTGAGCCATCGATTCCAGCTACAAAGTGAGGGATCAGGTTGAACCCTCGACTGTTGAAACCTTTGAAGTATCCAAAGGCTGTGAACAACACAGCACCTTCAAGGAAGGCTAGAGCTGCTGTGACTTCTAATGGATTGTTACTTCCAGCAAAGCTCTTAATGAAGTCAATCCGATCTGAAAGGATTGGGTCTTTTTTCCATTGGGTGTAGAACTCATCGGTAGCGTTACCCATGACTTCATTGCCCAAGTTATAGAAAGGAGCGTGGCTGCCCAACTCTACGTTTGCAAAGCACGCACACATCCTTTGGATCTCTGGACGAGGAAAGAGTCGGGCAATCCTGTTACCCCACATCTCTTCGCCACCGATCATCAGCTCATATTGGGTTAGAACAGATTGAGCTGTTAATACCCCATGACGCTCAGATTCGTTTAGCCCTACACGAAAGTCCTGCTCATCGTCCTCGACACCTAACTCCTCAGCAGGCCAGAAGATGGCTTGTTGGGAGATTGCCATTTCAGTAGCCCACGGGTATCGGGCAACATAAGAATCTGTGGGAGATTCTATTTGGCTTGGATAGATTGTTTTATTCATACTGCTCCTTTAGATTATTGGGTTTATTTATTAATACTGTCCCTGAGTGAGGGCGTGCCAACTCACGGGATATAAAGGAGCAATAATCTCGCCTACTGAATAGGCAAGTTCTTGAATCTCTCTTTGAGCGTGGGAGTCAGTACGTTGATTAAAGAAATTAGCAAATGCGTACAGAGAACCAGTCCAGAGCCAATTAACTTCCGTACCTTGAGGTAGGATTAATCTGGCTTGTTCTGGACAAATACCGTCTAGGATCATTTGGCTATATAGAATCAAACTGGTTTCACAATGAGATTCATACATTTTTAAATGCCAATCACTTTGAGGGTGTATACCTGCGCTACCTTGTTTAACTGACTCGGCAGCTTGTCGAAAATGGGTAGGAATATATATCTCTGGAGTCGAGGAAATATACCTACGACTTTCCTCAGATTCCACAAAGCCAATCTTGTGTTTAAAGGCTTGTCTAGCTATGGGAACAGGGGCTTGCATACGGATGGAGATGTGTGGATGCCCGAATGGAACCCAGTGTTCTGGGATCGATCTGAGGTACACAGCGAGCTTTCTAGCCTCGCCTTGATCATCGGTATTAACCATTTGATCAATTAATCCTTCCCAATCACCTGAAGCCATCCCTCTGGCTAGGAATCGGATTAAGTTGTTATTCTGTTTTTCTGTGAAGTTCTCAGCTAGATTAGCGAAGCTTTGCCTAGCAAAGTTAGCGACGTCGGAGTCGCTGAGATAATGATTTTGATACGTTGCTTTCATGGAATTTGCTCTTGAAGATAATGCTTTGGATTATTATCGAGCGAGGTTTATTGTATATCTATTAATATAAACAGATATACTCTATTAATCGCACAAAGCGTTCGCGGAGCGAAGCTAATGATTAGTCAGGGCATGGTTTGTGGTACAGGTTTAAGTAATCAACCTAAACCCGGAGACCCTAGTAATTATTCAATTCTGAGAGCCAGTCCCACATTTGGTGGGATTCATGTCTCTTGGACATTCCCTTTGCTTAATCCATTTGCAGTCGCTCATACCCTGTTATATCGGGGAACGAACGCTGACTTTAATAATGCAGCTGAATTATCTGTAGTCGCTGGAAGTTCTTATTTAGATCAATTCTCTGGTGGGGATCCAGTTCTTTATTATTATTGGATTAAGTTTGTCTCAGTCAATGGAACCTATGGGGATGTAATAGGCCCAGCCTCTTGTTGGGCTAATCCCACGGTCGATAGCATTATGGAGTTACTCACCGATAGGATTGATAACGGAGTCTTAGCTCGGGCTTTAAAGGGTGAAATCGAACGCATTACATTCCTAGCTGATGGGTTGACGCAAGAGGTTACCTACCGTCAAGAAGAGGATGCAACGCTTGCTCACGCCTATAACGGGCTTCAAGCCAGCTTTGATCAGACTGTGTCTTTGGTACTCACTGAGACCAATCTAAGGTCTACAGCAGATAGTTCCTTGGCTCAGCAGATCACCACAGTTCAATCTCAATTGGGGGATAACTTAGCCAGTGTTCAGCAATTGATGCAGACCAATGTTCAAGTGATCAACGGGAAGCTTGTTTCCATCGGTGCTCTCTATACGGTCAAGCTTTCGGTTAATGGTTTGGTAGGTGGGTTTGGAGCCTATAACGATGGACGGACTGTTGAGGCTGGATTTGATGTAGATCTGTTCTGGATTGGTCGAACACAGGCTGATAAACGTAAGCCTTTTATTATTAATGATGGTATTGTTTATATTGATAATGCCATGATTCATCAGCTAACGGCTGACAAGATTGATACCCGTAACCTCACGGTTAAAGATAATTCAGGCAATGTCATCCTTGGTTCTGGGATTTCACTCAATCCTACTTACGCTGCTGATGGAACTCGCAATTCCGATTTGACCTCCAGTATTGCTAGTGCAGCACAACGAGCAATCTGGGCAAATGTATCGGGAGCTAATCGCCCTGAAGATAATGCAACATGGGGGGCTGACTTCGATAGGAATATGAAGGGCAAGATCCATGCTGGCAATATCTGGACGTATATAGATGCTGCAGTCATTGGTGGAGCGTTTATTGGGGATGCTGCCATTTCCAATGCCAAGATTGGTAATGCCGAAATATCTACTCTCAAAATTCAAGGTAATGCAGTGAGTTTTGGTGCATCAATTGGTTTAGGTGGGGCGGCAGACTTCGGTACCTCTGTTGGAGGCACATTAGTAGTTATTGGTTATTCAGACGGATCTAACAGCGAATCAAATCTAGTAATTAATACTGACGCTGGGGGAAAGGGGGTTGCTCCGGGTGCCCCTATTATAATTTTTTATGATGATGGGTACATTCATGGGCAATATGTTGATCATTGGGGGCCATGTACGTGTGTAGCCTCTTTTAATATGGGCCCTGGAAATCATCATATTGAATTTTCACAAGATAATAATAGAGGTGGGCAAGCAATGTGGATGTTCTTCCAACGATGAATAGGTACATATCTTTCTACGACCCAACTGGCAAAATCACTGGTATGACTTGGGGAAGTGACTATGTCATGGATATGCATGACAAGTTACAAGGAACTCGAGAAGGGCAGAAGCCCTACGTCTCAGGAGAATGGCAAGATAAGCCTGTGTATGTATTGAATGGAGAAGTTACAGATCGACCTGTTAATCCAATGGTTGTTTCCAATCACTATCTATCGGGCATGGTTCATCCCTGTACGATTGCAATTAATGGTACGGAGTACCACTGTGACTCTTCTACAGCTGACTTAGAGTTATTTCACCCCGGTGTATATAAAGTAAAAGTCACTGCTTGGCCTTATTTAGATAGGGAGTTCACAATTGAAAATCCAGCATAAAGAAGATTATCGATTATTAAGGTCTCGTAAATATCCCAATATTGGTAATCAATTAGATGCTGTTTTAAAGCTTACTCTTAGTTTAAAAGAGCAGGGAATTAGTATTCCTGTAGAAACCCAAGACTGGTTAAACCAGTGTTTATTAGTTAAATCTACCTACAAGAAAGATTAATTAGATAATCCAAGTTTATTATTAACTTGATTATCTAGGGATTATCTTGCTTAATCGTATAGAATAAGACTATTAGATTATAAAAATCTATTATTTTATTTAATGTAGGTCTCTTTACTGATATATAAAAGGGGTTTGATATGGGTGCTTTTAGCAATTACATGGAAGAGAAGATTGTTGAGCATTTCCTGCGAAACAATGCAATCACTCCTCCCGTTACTGTGTATATGGGTTTATTTGAATCCGATCCCGGTGAGGGTACTTCGGGTACTGAGACAGCATTCTCTGGTTATGCACGCCAATCTACCGCTTGGACTGCTCTGGATGTATCAGGTCAGACTAAGAATGTCGCAGCCTTGACTTTCCCAGCCAATGGTAATGCTTCAGCTTCGGTCACGATCTCACACATGGCTTTGTTTGATGCGTCCACTGCGGGTAATCGATTGTTCTATGCAGCACTCTCTGCCCCTAAAACCTTGAGTCCAGGGGATGTGTTGTCGTTCGCAAGTAACGCCATTGTGTTTGGTTTGGATTAATTCTCACACAGGCGCTTAAATGAGAACACTCAACGGCTCCTCAATTAACAGCACGCTTGCGCCTTCATGGGTTAAGCGTGCTTTGGTTGTGGCAGTCGTTGCAGCGGCCTCAGTTGTATCCACCAATTATGTACGTACAACCTTTGGGAATGTCAGCACTAGTGCTGTAGCTTCCTATGCGATTGTTCATTCCCAGACCCATCAGGCTAGAGCTTCTGGTACGGCTTCAGCTGGAGTCTCGATTGCTCCCACATTCACAATGGCAGGGCGTGTCTCAGGACAAGCCTCTGCCTATGGTGTAGCACTAGTTCGACGCAACGTATTTGGTGAGGCAGGTGGTGATGCCAGAGCCTATGGTGAAGCCTTAACAGCTCAAGCCATTGGTAATGTATCTAACCTGACTGCATCTAGCACGGTTGTCCTAGCCAATGCTCACAGGATTCGTCCTGCGAAGGGAATCAGCTATTCAATTAATAGTTCTATCCAAGCTGTGCCACATATCATAGTGGCTGCTCGGGTAGGAACCTCTTACGGACTCTCTGCTTACACACGTGCTGAAGCCAGTGTGAAGCGATCAGGCAATACTTACTTTAATCGTGATGGCTTCGTGCCTCTTGCTAAAGCAGGAGCTACTGGATACACCCTTCAAGATCGAACCAAGATCATTGCTACCTTTGGTGCCTTTGACTTTGCTCAATCAGTCGCATCGAGTCATGCTTTTGTATATCACCATGGCTTTGCGAATACGCTGTCTACCGCTACTGGAACGATTGCCTTAAGTACTCGCTTAGCCATTGGTCGAGCCAGTGGTACGGCTGCTGCCTCAGCTTCTTGTGTGGGAGTAAAGACTCGATACTCAGGTGCAACGTCTAACGCTACCAGCACCGCATACGCTCTTAAGAGCATCGCACGTTACTACCCTCGCCTGAGTATGTCTGCAGGAGCTACGGCTACTGTGCAGCCTCTGCGTACAGCGTATGCGTATGTGCCTATTACCCGTGGTGAGGCCACATCAAATACACCAGTCACAGGAAATCAATATCGAGCTACGGTTGCAAGTGCAGCTGCAGTAAGTGTTGTGGCAAAAGCAACAGCGGTACGTCTGGGTCAAGTTCGAGCAACGGCTATGGTCATTAGCACTGAGATCTTTGCAGTGGCTAACTCGGATTCACTTGCTCCCCCATCACGTTACATGAACGTGCCCTATGCCTCTCGGAGTATGGCACTCACCAGTTAGTTTTTAAAAGGTAAGTGCGATGAGACTAGGAACCTTCCCCAAGCAACCAATCGATGTATTGGATTACGACATAGATTATGTCGCATGGTTGACTGTGGGTGACAACGTACAAAGTGCGGTGATCTTAGTTGAGCCAACAGGGTTAGTAGTGGATGCCACATTCATCAATGATCCAAGGATCAAGATCTGGCTCTCAGGTGGAGCCAACTTAGTTACCTACAAAGTCACTGTAACCATGACCACAGCTGATGGACGGATCAAGCAAGACGAGTTCCGTGTGAAAGTTAAAGACGTTTAAGGATAAAGGTAATGACTCAACTCTTCACCAATAACGCTACCTCGGCTCTTGCTGCTACAACAACTACGACTGCAACAAGCCTAGTTCTTACCACTGGCTCAGGTGTTAAGTTCCCTGTGCTTGCTGGTGCAGACTTCTTCATGCTTACCTTGGTAGGATTGAACGCTGAGTTCAATGAATCAAGTTGGGAAGTGGTTAAGGTTACAGGTAGGTCTTCAGATACTCTGACAGTTGTACGAGCCCAAGACAACACTTCTGGTGTAGCTTGGACTTCAGGTACACGGGTTGAGCTTCGTGATACAGCAAATACTTTATCTGGCTTTGCACAGAACGTAGATAACTTATCTGGCTTAGCCAGTGCAGCCTCAGCAAGGGCAAATCTTGGTTTAGGTGCAGCTTATGGATATGCTGCTCTAGACTCAGGGAATAAGGTTCCATCAGCGAACCTTCCAAGCTATGTTGATGATGTGCTTGAGTATGCCAACCTTGCAGCATTCCCTGCGTCAGGTGAGACAGGCAAAATCTACACAGCGTTGGATACCAATAAGATCTATCGTTGGAGTGGATCTGCATACATTGTGATCTCAGATTCCCCTGGTTCAACAGACGTTGTTCCTGAGGGCTCGACCAACCTCTACTTCAGTGCTGCGAGAGCATTGGCTGCAACGGTAGCCTCTTACCTAGGTCTTGCAGGAGGCACCCTTACAGGGGCTCTGATAGGCACAAGCATTACAGCTAAGAAGAATGTGTTGACACCTGTAGCTTTGACAAGCTCAAGCGGATCCATTGCTGTAGATATGGTGGATAGTAATTTCACCCATACCCTCACAGAAAACACAGTCCTAGCCAACCCAACCAACTTAGTCGCAGGACAATCAGGGCGCATCAAGTTTACGAACCATGCCTCTGCACCTAAGACTCTTGCATACGGTTCTTATTGGCTACCTGTAGGCGGAGTCGTGCAAGCCCTGACAGCCTCTAATAGCGCTGTCGATCTGCTTGTGTATGAAGTGGATTCGTCTACTACGATCACGTTTAAGCTGGTGAAGGATCGCAAATAATGACGCATCCTTTATTCTTGGCTGATGATGGTGATACAGGGTACAAACTTGCACGCTCGCTTAGGACGAGGGCGAGTGCGTCTGCGTATTTAAATCGGACATTTGGTACGCCAACCAATCAAGCAAAATGGACATGGAGTGCTTGGGTCAAACTTGGGCAATTAGGTTCGTCTCAGGTTTTATTAAGTGGTAATACAGGTTCGACAGACACTACTACGTTTTATATGGCGTATGGTTCGGGCGGCAATTTATTTTTAAATGGTTCATCAACATCGTTTCGTCAAAGCAGTGCCGTTTACCGCGACCCTTCATCGTGGTATCACGTTGTTTTAGCTGTTGATACAACGCAAGCTACAGAAGCCAATAAATTATTGTTATGGATTAACGGTGTTGCTCAAACCTATGCTGCAACAAGTGCAATTACTACTTGCGGTTTAAACGCAAATGGTGCGACTGCAACTATTGGAAAATACTCGGCAGCAAGCAGCTCATACTTTGATGGCTACATCACCGAAGTCAACTTCATCGACGGTCAAGCCCTAACCCCCTCATCATTCGGCTCAACCAACGCTCTCACAGGCGTATGGCAACCCGCACCCTATACGGGAACGTATGGAACCAATGGCACCCATCTTGAGTTCAAAGACAATAGCTCGCTGACTACATCATCGAATGTAGGCTTGGGTAAAGACACTAGTGGCAATGGCAATTACTGGACTACAAATAACATCAGCATCACGGCTGGTGTGACGTATGACTCCATGCTCGATGTGCCTACGCTGACGAGTGCGAGTGCGAGTAATTTTTGTGTATTTAACCCGCTAGATAAAGGCAGCGCACTTACTGTTTCAAACGGTAATTTGTCTATAACGGGTAGTGCTTCAAACAACAGTATGGGAAAGAGTAGTTTTTGGGTTACTTCAGGAAAATGGTATTGGGAATCTACTGCTACCGCAGGAAGCCTTGGAGCAGTAGTTGGAATCGGAGGATTAACTTTTTCTCAAATTCCTTGGTCTGGTGATATGTATGGCTATGATGCAAACGGAAACAAAATTGTTAACGGAACATCATCTGCATACGGATCGACTTACGCAGTCAATGACGTTATTGGGGTAGCTTTAGATTTAACCGCTGGAACTATTACATTTTATAAAAACAATGTATCGCAAGGTGCTATTACAGGCGTGTCAACTTCTTTACTCTGGACTCCATTTAATCATGCAAATAACGGAGTTACGGTTCATTGGAATATGGGTCAACGCCCTTTCACCTACACACCACCGTCAGGCTTCCTATCTTTAAACTCGTTTAATTTACCTGATGCTGCCATCGTCAAGGGCAGCGATAGCATGAGCATCGCACTCGCTTCAGGTGCGACTATCAAAGCTACGACTGAAGCCCTGTACACAGGACAGTTTCTAGAGTGGATTAAAGACAGAGCAAACGCTAATAACCATCAGCTACTAGATGGTGTCAGAGGTTTATCCGCTGTCTTGCAATCCAATACCACGGCTGCTGAAACAACGTACACAGCACCATCAGGAAGCTCTGTAGGCTTCGCATGGAAAGCAGGGGCATCAGCGGTATCAAACACCAACGGCTCAATCACATCGACTGTGAGCGTTAATGCGTCTGCGGGGTTTAGTGTTATAACTTTTAACGGCACAGGCGCAGCAGCTACGGTTGGGCATGGGTTGGGTGTTGCACCTGCGTTCTACATTGCTAAGTACCGTAGCGGTTCTGCACCAAACATTGCAGGGTGGGCTTGTTACCATAGCGCATTAACATCTGCCGCTTACCGTATTGATTTAAATTCAACAAGCGGTCAGATTAGCGACACCAACGCTTTTAACAGCACAGCCCCCACATCATCCGTATTAAGTATTGGTACAAACTTGTCGGTTAGCAGTACGCCAATGGTTGCCTACTGCTGGACACCCATAGCCGGATACTCAGCGTTTGGTAGCTACACGGGTAATGGATCGGCTGACGGTGCTTTTATATATTTAGGATTTAGACCAAAGTTTGTGATGATTAAGGCAGCAACTGCCGTATCCGGTGGTGATTGGGTGTTAATTGACACTGCTAGAAACCCCAACAACGTAGCTGTTAATTGGCAATTCCCAAATGCTTCGACAGCCGAATCAAACTATGTGAACGTAGCTGACATACTTTCCAACGGTTTCAAAATTAGAGCTACTTGGGACACAATTAACGCACCTGGTGCGACATACATCTACATGGCGTTCGCAGAAAATCCCCTGAAGCACTCCCTCGCACGTTAAGGAAAAACAAATGTTCGCAATTATTAAAGACAACGCTATCGCCCTTTTAGTACCCGCTGGCACAGCCTTCACATGGAACGATATTTCTTATCCTTCAAATTGGCTAAACCTGTCTAGCCCCGAAGAGAAAGCAAACATCGGCATGGTCGATGTAATCCATGAAGCTCGCCCTGATGATCGCTACTACTGGATCACAGAGGCTTCCCCTGCGCTTGTAGATGGAGTCGTGAGGATTGGGTACACCTCTTCACCTAAAGAGCTTGTAGGGCTTCAGAAGCAGCTTACAGACGCTATTGATGAGAAGATTTATCTCACCCTTAAAACGAGTGACTACATCATGGTTCGTAACTTCCAAGACGCTACCTATAAACCAGAGTGGATTGTGTGGCGTGATTCAGTCTTGAGTACAGGACGCACAGCTAAAGATGAAATCGCAGCAGCTACAACAGTAGAAGCGCTGATCGCTGTGGCTTGGGTGATTCCGAATAATCCTGATTATGTAGGGGCAGCTAATGTTTAAGTCAACGGTACTCTGGTTTGTGAAGTCGGTAGCCTTGATCGTGCTGACTATTCTGGCTTATCCCTTGGCTTATATCTTCGCCCTCTTCATCGTGAAAGAAGAAGAGAGTGAAGTGACAGGCTTTCCCGCGCTTCATGTTGGTATGCCAAGAGATTTCCTAATCCCTAGCCTTCGTATCTGGCAGACCCCTGACGCACCTGTGGATGAATTATGGTACGCACAGGACTATGACGTATGGCCTGTTAAAGGTAAGACTCAGGCTGATTATGATTCATCTGCTTGGCTTCGTTACCTATGCCGTGTGACTTGGCTACAACGTAATGCAGCCTACGGATTTGGCTCAGCATGGGGTTATGACGTTACTGGAATGGTGCCTGTAACTACTCACGATAATGAAGCCAAGTGGAGAACAGGTAATAACTGTTTTAGTTACTGGACGGTTATCAATGCTGCAGGGGACAAAGCATGGTGCATTCGTGCTCAGCTTTATTACTGGAAGCCTCATTGCTTGGAAATCTATCTTGGTTACAAGATCCAAGGTGACACCATGGGTGGCAAGAAGTTGGTAGCGATTCAGTTCACTCCGTTTCGTTCTTATCCAGTGACAGCTTAACTAGGAGATCAATATGATCGGCAAGCTAATCGGTATCTTGTTTCTAAGTCGTGAGCTTGCTCATCGTATGCATTTGGCTACCAAGTCATATGCTCAGCATATGGCTTTAGATGGATTCTATAACGCTATCGTAGAGAACGCTGACAGCATCACAGAGGCTTACCAAGGCCGACATGGAATCATTGATAACATTCCCTTGCTTAAGGATGAAAGCGTTTACAAGGAGCCTTGCGATATGTTACGCAAGCATCTCTCTTGGTTTGAGAAGATTCGTTATGAGGCTGTCGAGAAATCAGATAGCCCAATCCAGAACCTAATTGATGAAGCAGTGCACACTTACCTAGTTGCTTTATATAAGTTAGAAAACTTGAAGTAATCCGCACTATCCCCAAGACACGCTTGACACTTGGGAACCAGTAAAGATATTGCACGGAATCACAGAGATGGTCTGAGGCTTCCCAAGATGCAATTCTTACTGGAACCATATGAAATTCAAAACTCCCCAAATTGTTTTAATTGAGTGGACAGATGCTGCCCATGAATTTGGTTGGATGGAAGGTAACGATGTCAATCCAGTTGATATTGATCTGACTTGTTTATCTGTAGGTTGGGTCTTGGCTAAGACCCCTAAGTACATTAAGTTATGCCAAACATATTCTGGCGATAACCACGCACAAACAATCGTCATTCCCCGAGCCATGGTAAAGAACATTACCTCAATGAAAAAAGAGGGAGTTCACCATGTTAAGTAAGACTATGAAGTTACCCGTCAGTGATGAGATCTTCCTTGAAGCTTGGCAACGTCTGGGTAGCTCAGATCTTGTAGCGACTGAGCTAGGGGTAGGAAGACGCTCTGTTCAACGTAGAAAGAAAACCATGGAAGCTATTTATCCAGAGGCTCCTCGGGTTCAGACCCCTACTGTTCCTCACTTCTATCGTCGTGAGCATAATGCTCGAACAGACTGCACGTTAGAGAATGGAATCATTATTGTAGGAAGTGATGTTCATAAATGGCCGGGCCCGAATACAGTGGCTCAACAGGCATTCATAAACGTCATTGCTGAGTTACGTCCCCAGATGGTTGTCATCAATGGTGATCTCTTTGATGGAGCTGGTGTATCACGCTGGCCTAAGTCTTCATTCGGACACAAGCTTCCAACGGTCAAAGAAGAGCTTGATGCAGTCCACAAGTATCTCTCTGAGATCGAAGCTGTAGCTCGGGGAGCTAAGCGTTGGTGGACGATAGGCAACCATGATATGCGGTTTGAATCCAGACTGGCTAACTTGGTGCCTGAGTTTGAGGGAGTCCCTGGATTCTCTTTACAAGAACAGTTCCCTCTCTGGCCTATGTCTATGTCGATGATGGTCAACGACAACGTGATGATCAAGCATCGCTTCAGGAACGGTCTTCATGCCACCTATAACAACACCTTGGTTTCAGGTAAGAACATCGTCACGGGGCATTTACACCGTCTCCAAGCCACGGTCTTTACGGACTATGACGGAAGTAGGTGGGGTATCGATACAGGCACTCTAGGGGACACAGATGGCCCTCAGATGAGCTATGGCGAAGATAATCCTGCCAATCATTGTTCTGGTTTCGCAGTATTAACAATCGTGAATGGCAAGTTGATCCACCCTGAGTTCTGTGCAGTCCAAGGTGATCGGGCATTCTTCAGGGGCAAGGATGTGACATGAATGATTCCTTTAATTTTCACGAAATAGGAGTCATCAAGATCATCAGCGGAGTGGTTGGCGCTCTTGTGTCTCTACGCTTCGTGCAAGGAACTTGGCTTGAGAAATCATTTATGGCATTAGGGGGAAGTTGCTTGTCTTACTTTGCAACCAGCCCTGTTGCAGCTTGGTTAGACATCAATAATACCGAGGGTCTGATTGGATTCATCATCGGACTCTTTGGTATGTCTATCGTAGCTAAGGGCTATGAATTGATTCAAGTTGTGGATGCAAAGCAAGCCATGGGAATCTTCCTAGACTGGCTTGCTCGTAAATGGAGAGCGTAATGGATGCTGTATTTATTATCGCTTTAATCATCACCTCAGCACTGACCTTTGCAGGTGTGCTAAGTAATTACTTAAATGATTCCTTACTTCAAAGGATTGGCTTAAGTCTGATTGGCTTGGCTTCAACAGTAAGACTCTGGGATGTGATCCAAGAAGCTCAAGAGTTTGATCTTGATCCAATCTCAGTGACCTTCCTTGTGGGTGTCGCAGTCTACGGACTTAGCACCATGGTTAAGTTAATTCGTAGACGCAGCATTGATGGATGACACAACAGAAGTGTTGCTTGATCCAGTCATTGAAGTGGATCGTTGGAAGAACAGACGCAAGATGTCTTGGTTAGCCATGATCGCTGGTTTGTTATTCCCGCTTCTCCTGTTTACTAACTCTCCCCACTTGGGAGTCATTGCAGGGCCCTTCTATGTTTTTGTGGGGCTCGTAGTCACAGCCTACATCGGTGGTGCAGTGATCGATGATAAATGGAGTAGAGATAATGTTCGACATTAAGATTTTTATCATTGGCTGTGGGATTGCCTTTGTTTCCGGCACAACCCTATCTTGGTGGCTGACTGCCGACTACAAGAATGCCAAGTTTGCAGAGACGATCTCCACCATTCGACTAGACGCTGCAGAAGCTGTACGTCTAGCAACGAATAAGGCTCGATCTATTGATGCAGAAAACTCCCGTATCGCAACCGAATTAGAGGTGGCTCATAATGAATTTAGACAGAATCTTGATACCGTTAAAGCTGACAATGCTCGTCTTGTTAGTGAGCTTGGGGGCTTGTACGACAGTCACGCCGCCGCAAGTAATAGCAACGTGCCCAGTTCCACCACCCCCTCCAGCAGCGCTCCTGTCGCCCCCACCACAGGCAAACTTTCAAGAGAACTTACGCAGCTACTTCTTTCCGAATCAGCAAGGGCAGACGAAGCTGCAGCCTACGCCCGTACCTGCTACGACTTTTTCCAAGTAAGGAAGAACAATGTACCTAACTAAAGAAATGTTAGTAGCAGCAGATCTATGTAGCACAGCCAATGCAGCCTTGTATGAAGCTCCACTCAATAACGTGTGTACTCGTTATGAGATCAATACTCCGTTAAGAATGGCAGGGTTCTTGTCTCAAATTGCACATGAATCTGGAGGCTTTACAGCTACGGTAGAAAACCTCTATTACCAAGCCTCAGCATTGAACCGGAGCTGGCCTCAGTTATTCCCTGGGGATGTGGCTCAACAGTACGCCATGCAGCCTGAGAGGATTGCAAATAGAGCTTACGGGAACCGTATGGGTAACGGAGACGAAGCCAGTGGGGAGGGGTGGTTGTACAGAGGTCGGGGTCTTATTCAGCTGACTGGCAAAAATCAGTATCTCAATTTTGCTATGTCTGAGGATGTAGATACCTTGGTTCATCCTGAACTAGTCGAGCTTCCAGAGTTGGCTGCAATGTCTGCAGGATGGTTCTGGCACACCAATGACTTGAATACTCTGGCTGATTTGGGCTATGTAGAAGCCATGACCAGACGTATTAATGGAGGATTGAATGGGCTGGCTGATCGCCAAGCTAAGTACAACGCAGTCTTAAAAGTCTTAGCTTGGGAGTAGAACCATGAAGATCTTGTTTGGATTACTGGTATTGCTTGGTTTAAATGTCTCAGCAGAGACGCTAGATAAGCCCGTACGGTGTGCATCCCTTGAGACCGTACAAGAGAAGATGAAAGAGTTTGGTGAGAGCGTACTCTGGACATCCCCAAGTGTCCTTGAGGAGTCTGATTACGCTTTCTACGGTAACCGTGAGACAGGCTCATGGTCACTGGTTCAGATCATTCATGGGATCGGTTGCTTGGTAGCTTTCGGTGAAGCAGGTAAGCAAGTCCGAGCAGGATCTTGATTAGTCTGTGTGAATTGCGTGTGAATCCTGTGTGAATTCACACACCGCTTGGTACCGTTTAGTGGGGGTAGAAAAGAAAAACCGCTGTGCCTTCAAGGGGCTACAGCGGTTAAAAGCGGTTTGTAATGGTGGAGCCGGGGGGAATTGAACCCTGCGGTGATTTACCTGTTTATGCGGGTCTCGAGCCAGTAAAACCTAATCTGTGTGAATTCTGTGTGAATTCATTTTGAGAAGGGTTTTACGCCTCATTTCCATAGGCACTAGGCAAGGATTTCTGAAAGTTCTTGGGTATCCATTTGCCATATCTCTTGAACACCATCTCGGCATCCACATGACCCATCTGCTGAGCCAACCAGAAAGGGTTAGCACCATTGGTCAGTAAAGTCGATGCGTAAGTATGCCTGATTTGGTAGAGGTTACGGTAGCGGATCTTAGAGCGTTCAAACAAAGGTTCCCAAAAGGTACGAACGATCTGCTGTTCTCGAGCCCATGGTTGACCGGATCGAGGGTTCATCCAGACTCTGCCATTGTCCTCATGCTCAAGCTCTTGTTGCTGAGCCAGTGCCTCAATCGCTGAGACATTCAGATCAATCTCGCGGGCTCCTGAAGAGGTCTTAGGAGCTTTCTCAAACTGTCCCACCACATCCCCACGCCTGCCTGTGACCTCGTTGGTCGAGATCCTGACAAGCTTCTTATCCATGTCGATTGACTCCCAACGCAGAGCAATAAACTCTCCTGGTCGCAATCCTGTGGCAAACCAGAACTGAAGGGTAGAGCGTTCGTCTGACCGACAAGCTTTAAGTAAAGCTGCAACCTCTTCATGGTCAAAGGGTTCAATGGCTCCACGTTTGGACTTGGTGCTGGTCTGGCTAAGTAGCTTCTTGAGTGCAACATTATCCAATGGATTGGATTCAATCAAGTCATCGTTCAGAGCATCCTCTAGTGCTGATCGAAGTGGGGTAAGCCTGTTCCTTACGGTCTTGGCAGTTACCCCAAGCCCAGCAATCCATGTTCTTAATACAGGTGCTGTCAGTTCGTTGATCGGTAGCTTGTCAAAAGCAGGGATCAAGATCGAGTTAATGATCTTGTAATAGCCCTGATATGACGAAGGTGACAACGTATCGTTCTCAGTCTGCTTGTCATAGATCCCAAGCTGAGCCCTAAGTAAATCACCAATGGTTCGTTTGTGGATAACCTTGACTACACCCTTAGTGACCTTGGGTGAGTCAGGGAAATACTTAGCGTATTCAAACGTACCATCAGCAATCTTTCGACGGATTTCACTTCTCAAACTAGCTGCATAATCAATGTTTGTTTTATTGATCTTGCAGACTGGTAATAACTCACGACATTGCTGACTCTCGAAACTGAACGCAATCTGAATGCGTTGAATCTCTCGGTCAGTCCTTATTGCTATGCCAACTGGCGTTTCAGGGGAACCTGACTCTCGACCCATTTCTCAACCTCGGTGGGATTAATCCAAATGCTACCTTCGCGTTTGACCCACTGTACTCCTTCTGTCCATTTACGGTTTCTACGCCTTGCTCGGACAGCCTCGGAGGTATCTCCTGAGAGATCACAATACTTATTGATCTTGACCCATTTCATTGCAAGCATGGTTATTTTCCTCGAGTGTTAGGGTTGGTACTTGAGTTAGGGTTCTGGTTTGAGTTGGTGTCAGGAGTCGTACTTGACCCTTTAGGTGCAGCAGGCTTGGCACCATCAGCAGGGGTAATGATTGAGATACCTTTGCCAGTGTTGTTGTAGATCATGCTGGAGGTATTGTCATCGTTGATGATGAGGGAGTTCTCACCCATGGGTAAGACCATCCCACTCTTGCCCGTACGTTCATCGAAGAAGAACTGGGCTTGAACCATTGATGATGCACCAAGGCTCAAAAGTATCATTAATAGAACACGTTTCATTTTTAACTACCTTGAAAGATTAGACAGACGCACAGCTGCACGGTGAATCCGAGCATTGAACCAGCGTCTGATTGCGTATGATCTAGCGACTGAGATCACGGTGTAGATACCTCCCATCAATAGGTTGTCAGAAAGACTGATATGCATATTGAAGAGAGGGAAGATCAAAAGATTGGCCACATAATTAATACTGAAACCAATGGCTACGTTGATCCAAGCCTCGATAAAGCTTCCCGTCTTAGTCTGAGACATTGAATACTCCCTTAGGACGATCATCCCCTTCGGGATAGAACTTTTCATAATGAGCCAACATCATCACATTGCACATCATGTGTGCTGTGTGAGGTAAGCCAGACTCAGGATCTAAGTGCTCACCATTTTGCCAAGCAGTTAGATGACGTTGAAGTGAGTCGTACGGGACAGACCAATCTGCACCCTTAGCCCAGTTCCAAGCAGCGTACTTCTTGGCTCCGTATTCCCAGACCCGAGCTGTGTCCTCGAGCAGGCTCATGGGGATGAGATGAAACTTAGGCTTACCGAAGTTGTACCTAGCGCCTGATCCTTTGGCTGTGCTCGTTACGTCACCTATACCGGAACCGTGCTTCGCATTGATGTTCACAATGCCACCGTTAATGGTACTCATTGTTGTTTCTTATAACGGGTTTCATTAGCAGCAGTCTGGGTGTTAGCAAGATGCACCACAGACTGATTCAAACGAATCTGATTCACAGCAGCATCCCATCCTGCACACCAGAAGTCATACGCCAAGACTTCATTCTTGATACCCATGTGAGCATCGTAGGTCTTGCGGTAGAGTCGATCTTTCATGGTTTAGCTCCGGTGAACGTCTTGAGCAGCCAAACTTCTAGCGGCTGATTCAGACAGGGTTTTAAGTTTCTGGGTAACATACTCTTGAGCTTGCACCCGACTGTTATCATTAAAGAGAGCTTTAATGAGAAGCAGAAACTGATCGGGTTCAAGAACATCTCGCAGATACTCTGCAAAGCTGTCTTGGGTGTACTCAATCAAATCGAGCATCACAGACTCACGGTTCTGAGCTGCGAGGTCTAGAAGCTCATCCTTGAGCTCCTCTTGATATACGCCCACCTGGGACTCGTAATACTTTTCCTCTGCCAAGCTAAGCTCTTGTGCATCGCCCGTGCGTGAGGGGTCATCAGGACAGGCCGAGGGGCCATCCCGTTCATATACATAGGACATGGTGTTTCTCCGATTGGAGGGTGTGGGTCTAGCTAGGGATGTAACCGTCTTCTTCGTCGTAAGAGGTCACTGTGAAATCCCCTTGATTGCCAAGGATGGGATCATCATGTTGGAAGTAGTAGAAGACTTCTTCATCATCTAGGATGGGGGAACTGGATTCAGAGGCATCTTGCTTGCTATCTTTACCCCAGACTACACAGCTACGATCAAAGGATTCTGATGGATGAGTGTCGTTCCAATAACACGTAATGTAGATAATTCGATCAGTGTTCATGGTTTAAACGACTCTTGCCACGCTATAAAGATCCGATCAGCTTCAGTTAGACTCAAGCCAAACTTATTGACAAGATATTCAGGGGCTCCCCACATATTGGTCACTCCAGAATCACGGAGCTTAACTAGGTACTCAAAATACTTATCCATGGTTTTTATTCCTTAATAAGAGTTCGATGGCGTGGGCAATCAATAATTCATAATCTCCAGAAAAAATTTGAATTTCATCAATCAATTTTATGCATTCAACGTCCGTCAGCCCGACCCATTTACGCTTGGGTGGTGCAAGATACAGTGGCTTCATGTGGTGCTTGTCAAAGCTGTACTCGGTCAACCACTCAAACTTAGCCTCGTTCCAATTAAACCTAGCAACAGGCTCTTGCTCAGGCTTGGCTAACTCTGTAATGGGGTCGCACCAGCAAGGAGTACCGTCTGTGCTATGCACTCTCGGTTCTGTAAATAGCGTTTCAATACGCCTCGCAAGTTCTCTTCGACTTCGCTTTCCACTGCTGTCCCATCGGATAATGATCTCGTAAATTTGTTCTTGTGTTGGCTCAGGCTTGGCTAACGCTTCTTGATACTCAGCCCTAGTAATCGTGATGCGCTCAACTTCAACACTATTGCCTGAAGTAAATTTCTCGCTGATTAATTTCATAATTTCACGGCTCATTTCGTCACCTCGTCTAGTGCGTAGAGTGGAATGCAATACTCAACATCTTTATCGGTAGTGCAATCCATAATTTGATCGTTTAAACCTTTAAACCCGTAGCCCACAGGCTTTAACTCCCGCAACTCACGGGCTGCGGTGAGGGCAACATCGTGGCGTAATTTTGTCAGCCCCAAAACGCCTGTGTCGTTTGTGTGATGTGCTGATTCAAACGCATTGATAATTAAATCAAGTTTGTTCATGTCAAACCTTTTTCTTTTATCTTCTCAACGTATCGATTGAGAGCTTCAAGTACAGCAGGTTCTAGTGCAATCACAATATTCGTGTGATTGTTAACTGCAAGCCATACGTGATAACCATCTGTGCTTGCATAGACTCCATCACCTAAATATGTTTCCATTTCTTACTCCAAAATTGTTTGTGCGATTAGATCTTTGTAACCAGACCAAGCAGGGTGAATACCATCAGGTTGCATGAGCTTGGTACCGATAATCTTGTCACCATAGAAAGCAGCAAGCACCATGACCATCTCTTGAATCTCTGGCTTGATGTTAGGCATGATCCAATAGACATGGTTTGATTGCACACGCTCACGGATAGCAACTAACTCAGCGTAGGTCTCAACCCCTTTATGGTCATTGGTTCCTAAGCTGATAATCACCACACCTGCTGTGAGTACGTTATTTGCGTACAGATGATTGAACTGTGAAGTGTTGATTCCAGTCTGCCCAACCAGTTGACATTGACGGGCTACCATCTGAGTACCCACAGCAATGCTGTCACCTAGGATTAAGCATTCAATCATCAGACACCTCGTACATAGCGCTTAACTTAACTTCTCCCCTAGTTTCTCTTGTAGCAATTAAAAGCTTCCCCATACCTTCAGCTTGTTTAAATGCATCCTCTTGGTTAAGGGCATTAATTCGATAAATCTGTTTAAAACCAAAGCAAACTTCAACGGTAAATGGCTGATGATTTAACTCGGGGAATGTTGTTTCTAATCCTTGGATAGTTATTAGATGGGCATCCCAATCATGGAATGAATCGTGATTACCTTTCTTGTAATCCTCAAGACTACCTTGCAGATCTGCATAGGCACACTTGATAGCAAACATCTGTTCTTGGTTCATTCTGAAATCTCCTCAACGCCTACGACTTGAACCAAACGAATTTCGGATTCGGTTAGTCCATCGCAATTGGCTAAGTCGTGAATACTGTTCCCAGCTGACTTTTCATCTGTGCTCACAATTTCGTAGAATTTACGTCCTACGAAATCTACTTCGACTCTAAACTTTCGTTTATCATCTAGATCTTCCACGGCATAATGTGCGTCAGAATAAAAGTCCAACTCAAGAAGCTCCTGTTTGGCTGCAAGCTCATCACCTAAAGCGCGGGCATCACAAGCGTCCTCGGCTTCAACTTCATAAGTCGTATCAGCACTGAACGTGACATGAACGGTGTATTTCTTTTTGGTTGTCATCTCGTGATTTCCTGTGCGTCACCAATCTCAGTAGATACGTGAGTACCAGCAACGAAATTGATGGGGTCGTGTTGAGCTAAGTCAGCAGCAATGTCTTCAGCTTGGGTAGAGTTATCAGCCTCGATCTCATAAGATGCATAAGCCAAGAACGTAACGTCTACTAGGTATTTCGTTTTGGTTGTCATTCTTTGACCTCATTCAATTCATAGATGTCAACGTCTGCCGTTTCAATATTGATGGGTGCGTCCTCATCCCATAATCCGTAAGCTTTCGTATCAGCTTCATTCCTATCTTCAGCTTCAAAGATAATTTCTTGATAATTTGTCATTACCAGTACGACTTTAAATTTAGGCACGTTTTGTTTCCTTGGTTGTCATTCTGGTATCTCCACAACTTTGTAATCACTCAGGGAATAAGCTTCTTCCATATCGCCATCTAAGACTGCTTGGCGTACATCGTTTAAGAAGCTACGCAGCTCAAGGGTGGCTGCTAGTCGGGTAGGGTAAGTTGATGGGCACTCTTTATCGTTGTCATCAATGTCTGACCAACAGTTAATAAACCCGTCACAGAGCGTGTACGTGTGAACCTCGAAATGGCTCATCACTTCCTCGCTTTAATCGTAGAGATTGCATCAGAAACAGTTTCCCAATTGATACCATCGTTAGCGTCAAACGTCTCAACGAGGTACTCCATGACAAGGAGTACTTGTTTCTTAGAAAGCTTCACCTCATCCAACTCTGCTTGACTGAGAATATCTTCAACATCCCAGTCATCACGAATAAAGGTGCGACCGTTTTCAGTAACAATATGTGCCATATCAACTCCAATAGACGTAAAAAAACCAGCAGGATGCTGGTTTGTATAAATAAGTCCCGGCCTTTCACCGGGGTGGGGCGAGTCGATCAGACCAACTTATGCTCCGCCTTAGCCGCATCACAGAGCTCTCGAATGCCATCTTCGCTTGCTCCGTTAGGTAAGGTGACAGCATGAGCCCAAGAGGGCCAGTACAGGTCTAACGCTGCGCCTAGCTTGACCGTGTCATGTAAGAGCTCGGGAAGCTCTTGCCATTGCATCGATTTAATCAATTCCGTATTCGCCCAATGCACAGTTTCGGCTACATCACGAACTAGGATGTAGATAGCATCATGTATCATGGCTGTCGGTTTGATATCCAGACGATATTTAGAAGCCCAGACCTTCTGCATGAAGTCCACAGCAGCACGGTTATTCAATAAGCCATAACTCTGACCCATTGCATTACCCGCTGTGCGTCCCTCGGCCTGTGCCTCAAAAGGAATGTGAGTACTACCAAAGATCACTTGTTTAAGAAGTGGGGTACGTACTCTTAATCCAAAAGCAACTTCTACAAATCCATCTTTACTGGCTTGTTCAAGACGGGCTTGAATAAAGTCATCACTGGCTTTGTATAACGTGTGATACCCAGCTTCGATATCTTTGGCTTTGGCTTCAGAGAAACCAAGGCTATTAACCAAGGTTCTCCAAGTGCCTTGATAAGACAATGCAAAGGTAGCAGTCTTGGATTCTTGACGAAACTCAGGATAGAGTTTCTTCATAGAATTGATTGACGCTACCGTATCCACAATGTCAGGGCACAAGTCTTTGAAGTACGAATACGCTCTTAGACAGTGACCATCGTAGCCATCGGTATAGACCTTTAGCTTGTTTGGATCCTTGGTGGTAAGCGCAGACACATAATCCTCGAGAGAATTAAAGTCAGCCCCTGCAAGAATCCAACCAGGTGGAGCTTGGAAACATTCCTTTACAGACTTACCAAAGGTAGAGTTTGCAGGTAGATTTTGCATATTCGGGTCTGAGCTCGATAACCTACCAGACACAGTGCCACCAAGATTGAAGCTGCCATGTAGATACCGCATCCCATCGTCTTTAACCAAGCCTCTTTCAAAGGCAGGGATAAAGGTAGACAGGATCTTAGTGACTTTCCCGTAGCCAATGATGGCTTCAAGGAGAGTCTTATAAGAAGGTATCTGTGTATGGTTCAGTAGCTTCTCAATGGTGTCAGCACCCGTAGATGGTTGCTTAGTCTCAGTCAGATCAATCACAGGTAAACGCATTTGCTCGTACAGCAAGACCTGCAGCTGAGGGTTGCTGTTAGGGTTGAACGCCACATCACTGTACTTGGACAATGGATGTTGCTTGGTCTTCAACTTAGCGTTAGCAGCTTGCATCACACTGGTTTGATGGATTAGGTTGAAAGCCTTAATCAAACCATTGTTATCAAAGACCGCTAAGTGCTTAGCCTGTTCAGCCAGCAGATCAGCTTTGACATCGATGATCGCTTGCTCAGACATAGGCATCCCTGTGAGCTCCATCTGAATAATGAGCTTCAGACTTGGTAGCATCAAAGACTTGTACAGTTCCTCTTGGTTATCAGCTTGCATGATTGGGTAATACTTAGCCAACACATAGTTCGTAGACAACGCATCCACCAAGTTGTATTGCAAGAGCTCAGGTAAAGGGATACGGGTGATATCTTTGATATCTTCCTTAGCCCAATTCCCTGCATACCCATGCGCCAAGGATTTCAATCCAAGCACATTACCTGCAGTAGAGTTGGTTGCAAGATAAGCCACGATCTTCGTATCATTGAAGTGTCGGGTCATAATATCTAACCCAACCAGCAAGCCTTCCGTATCCAGAGGATTCTTCATCCAAAGGGTATAAATCAGAACCTTCAAATCGTAGGTTGCATTGTGCCAAGTGATGGTGCCTTTGTATTCGGTAAAGAACTCCTTGAGTAATCGTTTAACAGAGGGATTGTTCCAATACTCTCCGAAGCCTTGCTCTGATGCAGCACGGACTCCAAAGTTAATATAATCACAAGCAAAGGCTATGCCATTATGTTGATCCCAAGCAAAGGCAATGGTACCAATCCCAGCCTCGTTAAATCGAAGCGAGAAGGCCTCGATGTCACAGGACAGGGATTCGTATGAGTGCAGGTGTTGCAGAGCGCTGGAGATAGCTTGGAGGGTCTCAGGGTACTGTGCAGAGTGAATGATTCCATGGCCCAACGCGACATAGGAATTATCCATGGCTGAGGCCAAGGTCGACAGACTCAGATTTAGTTTCCCAATTAAGGCTGGGTTATAAATCAGAGCCTGATGGTTCAATCCAAGCACGACCATGAAATGTTCGTAGCCCGGATATTTACAAGGTAAGACATAGCCAAAATGTGGCTCAGTCTTGCCAAGTTTTGTGAGGATCTTAAAGTACGTGGGTTCAGCCACATAGAGGATCTTCACACCTAACCCATCGAGGACAGGCAAGAGTTGTTCAAGATAGTCTCTGGCTAACTTGTTCGGAATCGTTTTAGTCTGACCCGTTTTAAGTGTGAAAGCGATGAGTCTATTTGACGCTATCTTGGCTGCATTCAATGGCTGCACATAATTAACCAACAGTTCATGCTGATTAAAGTTTGTATCTTTGATGAGTAAAGCAGTCTGATAAGAGGGCGCACTATCAAAGATGAAATGTCGCATAAATACCTTTAAAGGATTAGGTTCTTAGCCATACGCTGACCCATGAGACTTAAGGATTCAGAGTTCTTAGCCAGTAGGGTTTCGATCTTCTCCTCAGAGGCAGTACATACCCTACAAGGACAAGTGCTAATTAACTTGTTCAAGGGTGCGTGCATATAAGTGGGAAGCATCCGAAGGTAGTCTTTCAGACTGTCAGAGCTGTTGAGCACTTGGTTAAAGAAGTTCAAGACATAGGGCAGCTCATGGTCATTGAGTACTTTGATATCTTTAAGATATGTTTCCATCACAGAACGAAGCTCAGGCACCAAGCGATTGAATTTCACAGGTGGTTTAGAGGTCTCTAGGGTATAGAGGTCTCCCCGATAGATAAATGACCTATGAGGGCTATTGATCAAGCCACTGTTCTGAGTGATGAGAGCATCAATACGCTTCTTAAAATGCCTATCAATAGGAGCGTATAAGGTGTTGTAAAGCAGCTCCTTGATTTGCATCTTGGTTCTGGGGTCGTACTGTAGTGGGTCTGACATATATTGCCTAGGAGAAATCTCCGGTTAAGATCACTTGATGACGAGCACGACTGACTGAGACATACAGCATTCGAGCTATCTGATCGCCTGAGTTACAGCGAGAGATATCATCAAGATCAATAAAGACACGGTCAAAGGTGGAACCCTGTGACTTATTAACGGTGCAGGCATACGCTGCACGTAGATCGATCCATCTGTTCTCGATGGTTTCAATCAATGAGTAATCATCTTGTGCTCGAGCTAACTTAATTCGAGCACGTTTAGAAGCCAAGGTAATTGGACTAAACAAGGTAGCTGCGTTATCAAGGGTAAAGTAATGACCCATTACACCTGCCACTTCCTGTGGGTCTGAGATCTCAGTGATCTGAACCATTTGATCAGTCTTAAAGGATCGACTTCCATCACCCACGTATTTATTGCAGATAGCGTAATCACCAACTTGGAAATCAGGATCTCCTTTCACAGAGTCCCTGATAGCGTGGTTGTAATTAATGACACACTTGTTTGTCCAAGCCAAGACTTTGCTATCTTTGAAGTTCCAGTTTGGTTTGTTGAACTCGAGCTCCACAGCCGCATCAAAGTCTGCTCGAGACATATGGGTGATCGCTGTCCCATCAGGTTTAAAGCTAAAGAAGACCCCAGTGTTCACGGTCTCTCTGAACTTGGTTGAGAGATCGATAATGGGATGCCCCTCAGCTTGTCTAACCACTTGGCTCAAATGAGCCCCAGGGAAATTGCATTCAAAGACTGGAGTGTGGGTAGACCTCACAGGGGTAAGTTGAGCAGGATCGCCCATAAAGACAATCTTGCAATTCTTGGTGGTCTTAAAGATTAGATCCAAGAGGTTCTTATCGACGTAACTGGCTTCATCAATAAAGATGAGCGTGTCTTCCACAATAGCCTTGGTTCGGGCTACAAGGGTTGTGACGTTGGTTGTGTAGTCGGTCTTCACAATCAGCCCTAGGAAGGCATGGATCGTCTGTGCGGGCTGGCCTGTGACGTAGGCCAAGGCTTCTGCTGCCTTGTTAGTGGTAGCGGTTAAAGCCACACTCAAGGATTTAACCTTTGGGTTCAGTAGACGAGCTACTTTGAGAATCCCGTCATACTTTTCTAGGATGACACGGGTTAAGGTAGATTTCCCCGTGCCACTGTAGCCAGACAAGACCCACACAGGTTCTGTTGGATCAACAAGAAAGGTGACAAACGAATCCAGTGCAGCTTGCTGGTCGGTGGTAAGGGTAATTGCCATGGGTTACTCCGTAGTCACTAATTCTGGTTGAGGGTTCTCGATTTGTTCCAACGCATCAATGGTGACATTTAATAATGCAGCCATCTTGCGTTTGCGATAATCAGATCGAGAAATAATGGTGACTCGGACATCATCTTTAGTTAATGGTCTTACTGGGCTACCAGAACCATAATCATCAATTTTCTCGGCATTAGATAATGTATCTAGTAATGCTAAGCCTTCTTTATAAGGCAAAATAACGGATAGTGAGTAACCAAAGTTAATTGATAAATAGCCACTAATTGGTTTATTCTCGTCAACTATTTTTAATGCCTGTGCATAATCCATAATAATTAACCTTTAATTTCGTAATGAATAACTTTCCCGAATGGGGCTTTGAATTTCTTATTATTATGTATTAACCAGATAACCTTAGATTTAATAATCGGATTATCAGCATGGAAATGAAAATGACCATCGGTGAATATTAATAATAACTGTGGTTTATTAATAACTGCCCAATTTAATAATGGGCCAATCTCTGTCCCGCCTCGTCCTTCAAAGCGAACCTTGCGTAGATCATTAATAGATTTCAATACAGAAACTTCTTTAATCTTTGTATCGAATTGGATTAATGAAATCTTGCTTGGCTTCATGGTTTTAAATATAGAAGCGGTCTCAGTAATAATCATCGAGTAATCGTGATCTGAGACTGAGCCTGACGTATCTGTACCTACAGCGATATCGAGTAACGCCTCGCTATACAGGCTAGGCAAGTAATGGTCTGGGTAATACCTACGATTAGGCTTGGCATAGCTGTAATCATTCTTGGCTAAGCTTTTGAGGTCTCGTTTGAATATCCGGTTCCAAGGAAGCTTCGGAGTGAGTAAGTTATCCAAGAAGATTTGAACTTCCCCAGGAATAGTCCCAGGCTTATCTTCAGCCATCTTGGATTGAATGGATGCACGGATGAGGATGTCTTTAATAGCCTCATCAAAGTCCTCAGGAGGGCTTTCTAGGTCAGGCCATGGACATCCTTTGGGAATGTCTGGATCCTCTAAGAGGAGCCTGTAGACCTCCTCTGTGGACATCCCTTTATACTTGGCATCATATAGACCCATCTTAGGCATCTTGTAGCCCAGAGAGATGAGCAAAGCATTGATCACATAATCAGCAGCAATGTTCCATAATTGTGGGTCTCGATCCGCTAAGCGGCTCATATGTACCAGTACTACATGGAGCGTCTCATGAAGGAGTAGGAATAGACGTTCTTCAGCATCCAGAGACATGAAGAAGTCGGAGTTAAATTTGATGTACTTACCATTTGTGCAAGCCGTGGCTTGGGTGTTATCCCAAAGATGCACCAAGCTAAATAAGACAGTGGTAAAGAAAGTTGAATCTGGATGCAGCATCAACTGAATCTTGGCTTTATTTAATGCAAGTTGATGGGCTTCCATTATGTGCTCTTTATAATAAAAAAAGAGAGCACTAGGCTCTCTACGGGATTATGTGCGGGGAGCGCACCTGATTAATATTAATAATAACTAACCTGTGATTAATCGTCTGGCTCTATATATTCTGCCATATTCGATTTGATTATCCCAAGAGGGTTCTGCAACACTTTCACTGAAGGTATTAATATAATAAATTAATCCAGCGTGATCATTCTTTAATTCTTCAAGAGTATTTAAACTTGGATAACGCTCATTTTGTAGAACCATTTTTCTAATGAGTTTACCTGTACTAGAGAACCTTACATAATGATCTTCCCCATCCATGGATCTATCACTATCGGCAGATATATTAAATGGAATACCTAATTTACATATTCTTGTACAAAGGTCGGGTTCAAGACTTTCACTATCAGAACTAAAATAATATGTATTAATACCTTGCCATGCTTGCCAACTATCTTTTCTATCACCTAATCGACTTTTAATCATAGGAAAGATAATCGGGTGTAATACAGACAACGTAGATAATGTAGTATCCATAACAATCCTTATTATTAATAATGGGGAATTAATAATCTATTATTAATATTATTAATCCCCACTGTATTAAGTAAATATGTCCACACTTGTTTTCTGAGACCATGTAATGATGGCGATGTGTCCAGCTAAAGCCACATTTCGTTTAATGGTTTCCCTCAGACAGACCACTTGAAACTCGGTAGGGAACCTATAGATGTAGCGCATCAAGGTGGTCAGGTTCTTATCCGTAGCGTTATGAGCCATGGAGCTACACATTGCCCAGACAATTGAAGGCTCAGTTGGTACGGCAATCAGATCAGGGCTTGCCATGACTTCGATGATCGTAGGAATACTTGCGAACATCTTGCGATGGGACATGAATTCCCGTGCAGCACCCTCAGCAATGCAGCCTGAGATCAAGCGCAGCATATTGGGGTCATTGGGTACAGCAGTCTTTAAGACACGATCCACAAAGCCCCAAGTCCTTGGGCAAGCAAAGGTCTTGTCTGAGTGATCAGGATCAAAGTTATGCAGGATTCCGGGTTTGAACTTGATAAAGGAGGTAATACTTGGATCGATATGATGGGTTGCTGCCCAATCCAACCATTCCAAGTGATTCCCTTCCAACTCAATGTGAACCAGCCTAGATTGCAAGGCTGTACTCATGGGTTCAACCAAGGCGTTGTCTGAATCCTTATTACCTGCACAGACGATGGCTACTTTGGAATGCAGACGCTTTTGCCCGACCATCTTATCCAAGACAATCTTGTAACTAGCTTTCTGTACGTTCTCGGTAGCCCCGTTGAACTCATCCAAGAAGAGCAGCCAACCTGAGTAACCCTCAGGAAGAGGATCACCTTCAAGAGGGAAGGTATCCATAGGCACATAAGATGCACGATCTACGCCTAGCTTAGGAAAGCCATTGAGATCACTTGGATCACATTGGGAGAGCCTAAGATCGATGACCAGTAGGTTGAAATCAGCAGCGATCTGTTTGATCATGTCTGACTTACCCATCCCTGGGCTGCCTGTCATCATCGGCACCAAACCTGCTTTGATGTAGGTGACAAGCATTGATGATGCTTGGCTAATATAAGTTTCCATGGTTTAGTCCAGATTTAATTGATGGATAACGGGGAGCTTGAGCTTTAAATTAAGCTGCAAGAAGTTGATACTGTCGGTCTTGAATTCCATGTCTTCACGGTTGCTAAGACACTGACCGAGGTAAGTGTGTAAGCCCTCGAGGTATTCCCAAGCGAGAGCGTCTGTCTTATATTTCTCAGTAATGGCTTCGTATCTGAAGCTATGGGTTACGGGCATAATCATTCACCTGCATTAAGTTTGGTTAATCCACGATGCATGGCCTTGATTGCTTGGCGTTTCATTCGACGCTTCGCACAGGCTGCATACTTGTTTCCTGATTGGGGAGCACAACAGTGACACTTCATTCCCCCCGGCCCCACTAGGGTGAAGCGTTTAAAGAGACCTTTCATGCTTCTTGCCTTAGTTCTTGGATCATCCATTCGATCCATGCAATGCGTCCTAGCTGAAACATGAGCTCTTTGTTTGGTGATTGGTTCAGTAATGCTGGATGGTTAACTGCAATCCAATCTACATAGGTATTTTGATCTCCAAGAGACTTTAATATCCAGTCTCGTAAATACCTGTAATCAGCTAATACTCCACTAAATTCTCTTAACTCTTGCGCTGCATAGTGGAGTGCATAGCAAATGTAGAGACCCCGATTAGCCGAAATTAACTTTTTTGAGTAGTTAAGGAGGTAAATACATACCATCCTGTCGTGCTCAATAAGCTTTCGTTTCATGGATCACCTCATTCAAAGAAAGCAACGATTCCAATCAGAGACAGGAATCCAAGGGCAATCAAGATTCCCTGGCCAACACGGGCTACCCCTGTACTAATCTTGGATTCAAGATGGGTTTGTTGAGCGAGTCTGTCTAACTCATGCCAGCCTTGGCTATGGTGGCTGCGCTTCATCGATCGATCGACTCACGACCACCCATAGAACGGGTGTAGAGCAGGCCTGTGGAGCCAATGGACATGACACTAGGTTGCGCCAGTGCAGCACGCTGGGCGTTGATCTGCATGGCTAGGTTGTGGCTATAAGCCTTTGGTGGGGAGACTGTCTGATTCAGGGCTGTGGTTGTTTTCATCTTGGACTCGAAGTAGGGTGTTGTGATAGGTGTACAGAATCGCTGCCATGTCATTGGGCTTGGCGATAGGAAGCATGGATTGAGCAAGGTCGATCACATCTTGCAACTTATCGAGAGTCGGATAGACTCCCATGGCATGAGGGACTGGATTAGTGCTGTGTTTCAAGATGGATCTGCTCCGGTGTTGATTCAGCAGGCAAGCCTTCTTGAACACGTTGAGCTTTGATCTGCTCGATGATCTTGGCAATCCCACTGGAATAGAACAAGCCAGCCAATTGACCTGAGGTGCAACTGTTTAGATACTCTTGGACATTTGCAGGGGTTAAGGCAGGCGTTGAGAGGGCTCTGGCAAGGCCTTCTGGCTCCAAGCTGTATTCATCCACGATAGCCATGAAAGACCGGATACGGTCTGTTATACGGTTCACAGGAGGTGGTGAGATTCCAGCCTCTACGAGCACACGGTTGACAGTCCGTTTAGAGGTCTTAAACTTTTCTGCGAGCTCGGTTTGGTTGAATATATCAGCCCGAAACCAGTCGGCAAGGAGTTGCTTTTCAGCAAGGGAAATACACTTTACGGTCATTTTGAAATCCTAGTTAGGGTATCGGTCGCTTTAGTCAAAAATCAGATTTTTGAAAAGTTAGACTATGTATTGGGGCAAAATAGAAGTCTGCTAAAACTTCTATAAATGGACAAAAAAAAAGAGACCCCGAAGGGTCTCAATCTATATTTCACCGACTTCCCGGAGGGAAGCTCTGTGAGTACTTCTAATAGTTATGACAAGGCATAGTTCCCTAGCCTGATGTGTACGCCTAGGTCTTTACTCTTCTTCATCCACTTTCCCTTGTAGCCAGTGATCTGGGTAAGAACATCGGACAAGATCTCACTCTCGGCTAGATCAGCCATCACGTAGATGTACTGTTGACGAAGATGGTTCAGGTTATTAGGGTGACACTTGAACTCATCATGGATCGTCACTAGAGGGAAGGGTGCATACATCTGCATCTGGTCGATGAGAGTAGACAACTTCTCTAAGTGTGCTGTGGATAACTGATCCACAGTCTTGGTTGTTAGATGAGGCAGGATCACCACATCAGCTAACTTGCTACGGTTGAACTGCTCGATGTAATACATTGTTTTACCTGACAAGGCAGGTGAGCTGAAGTTTGGATACATTCTTCGGACATCTAATGTGTCCTTGATTAGAGCCTGAGCATTGCTGACAACTACTGGATCGTAGTTACAACGCCTGTGCATAGCCCGTAATACGTAACCATCGATGCTATGTATACAATTCGCCGCCAGTGATAATCCCTTCTTAGTCCCTACATTGTCATAGTAGGTATAGGTGAAGGTGGCATGATCTAACTCATCAACCTCGATGCGTGCATCGATCTTGTCCATGACTTTGACCTTGGCATCATACCCATCGGGTAATTGCCAAGCGTGCTCCAAAGCCCATGGTTGCCATGATGCAAGCAGGTCTTGGAGAAGCTCCCAAGGCCCGGGTGCCACGATCTGAGCTGCCTGATAGAAGGCATCCAGTTCAGGACTATCCTCGCCAAATATGGCTTTGGGAGTCTTTTTACTACCGTAGAAAGCAATGTGTTCAGGATAGTTCGTTAAGCTATCCCCGCTTTATTCAAGCTGCTATGTATTCCTACATAGATCAGACTATATCTTCACCCATCACTGGGGTTCTGCGCTTCCACCCACTTGGGTGTACTCCCTTACGGGATAGTCGTTGCACCTTTTACAACAGCTTTACACATCTGGATAAATAGTTCTTCATCCAAATCGCCTTTTGCTCTATTAACAGCCCATGCTACCCATTGAACATTACCCTGTGTGTACCCTAATTTAGGTTGCAGTTTGTCAATTGACAATCCAGCAGGGTGTTCTTTTTCAACGAATAGTGATTGGTTGGTGTATTTACACTTCCCATTTTGCTGTTTCCAGAGGTCAAGCATATATTCCATAGTGATATTAAATGGGCGTTCGTTTCGTTTGTTGTTGGTTTTTGCTGAAGATATCCTCTGGCAAATAGCAGAAACTAACTTACGTTCGTCCCCTTTATATGGTGCAAATCGGCCTGTGCCATCGTAGCCTTTATGTTTAGCTCGCCATTCTCTAGCTTCTTTTGCTAGACACACACGACATTCTGGTTTGAAATCAGCAATGACGTTGGCGTTGAATTGTGAGCTGTTTTTACTTTTGGCGGGGCCGTATGCATTTAAAGGTTTAATTTCATTACAGATCCGACAGGTTTTCATCGTATTCCTATAGGTAAAGTCATAGAAGTATTTTACGATTATTTCTACGGAATAGCTATCATAACTTGGCTCAGGATTGTCCTTATTTTTCAATAGTGGGATGTTCCCTGAGTTCACAGAATTGCGTATTTCTAGTTGCCTAGAAAGTGACCCCTTTTATTCTAAGGTCATTAGACACTTCTTGGCATCTGCTCGAGGGATTGTGATGTTGCTCCCCAAGATGGCATTCATCGTATCTGTGGTCAGGGTGTATGCGTCTGCTCGGACATTGGGGTTCGTTAAGCCCGTAGACGCAGCACCCGCAGGGCATCCTGTGATAGCAGCCATGATCTGAATGCCTGAACATACAGCATCAAATCCAACCAAGTGTCCAGAGGGTTCCCCCCTCTGTGCTGCTCGGATAGCTTGGCAAGCCTTCATGTACAAAGGCTTCTTATCAGCCTGATCTACTAGGCTCTCTAAGATATCCAAGTTAGCCTCGGCCCATGTAATACGTTCCTCGAATAGAAGTTTGTCGATACCGAATTGGTTTGCGACATCAATGAGTAAGTACTGCCAGCCTGTGAAGGTTTGCATGATTAGACCTTTATGGGAATAGAATTGCCATGGCACGGATGTGCTTGGGTATGTTGTCGTGATTGGGTATCCACTGCCAATCGTATCCGCCGATACCTTTATCCATACAGAGGTACCAATTTTCTCCAAATTTCTTATATGTTCCTAAAATCCGTTCGGTACCCCAATCATCCCCATTGGGGAAGACTAGAACCTCACCGTTGGGACTGAAGTGATACTTTGATTTCATGTTGGAACTCCTGTAACAACCTCTTCATTGAAGAGCTCGATGCTTGCCTTCTTGAAGGGTGTGCCTTGGGTGTTGATGTGATAGCCGCAGGAATAGATACGGCCTCTCTTGTCAACCTTGTGGGTTAACCAGAACTTATTACCTTGGTTCACTAAGAGACTGTAGAAGCCATAAGACTGAGTCTTAAAGTCTTGCCATAGACTGATCTGCTCTTGGTTCTTGGCTACGAACGTAGGCTCCTCTTCAACACTAGATAAGAACTCAGTGTTGATCTTTAGAGGAACTTGGTTCATTAGATTCAGAACATCTAAGCAGATGTCTCCACCATGGTGATTACCTTGACCCAGTATCAATGAATCATTGTGGGTCAAGTAACCTGAGCTGTAGTTGCTAGTGAGCTCCAGTGGACTACACACCATGGGTGGTAAGTAGCTACTGTTACGCACAAAGTCTAGAGTCTGCTTGGTTAAGAAGATCCTAGACACCACTGTTAAGCTCGCTGTCCTACCTACCTTACCAATGTCAAAGGCATCGGTTAAGCATAGTATGGCTAAGATCTCAGCGACTGTTGTGACTGCTTGTACTCGGTCACTGAACTTCAATCGACTCGCCATCTGTGCTGCAACAGAAGACAACATCTCTTCTTTCTGGAAGTAACAGATACCTACGAAGATGTCTGTCACCAAGGTCTCGAAGTCTAGCCCTTCAAGCTGGGCTATCCTTCTATTCTTGGATTCATAGTAGGTACCTGCTGCATACTTCTCCAGAAGTTCTACACCTTCTTGTATCTTGGCTTGAGTATCAGGGTTGTCCCTGATGTCACCAGAGATATAACCGTCAATGAACTTACGGCTATATCTTTCCTCATTGGCTTCTTGCATGAAGATCTGCTTCAAAGTATCCATGCCTACTCCAAGATTAGTAATGAACTACGTGAACGAACTTACCGAGCTTCTTCATGGTTTGAATCATGTGGGCTGTGCCTCTTGATTTTTGATCCCAAAAGGCTACGAGACCATCTGCTGCTTTACTCATGGCATCGTTACGGATGAACCCTGCACGCTTGCCATAGGTATCCCAATCTGCAGGGAACTTAATCAAAGGTACGTGGTATTCCTCTGCGAACAGGACACCCAATCTGTCTGCACCTCTTGCCATGCCACTGACAATGCTCACTGAGACTTCGGCTAAAGCGTGATCCCCTAAGCCTAAGAGGACTAGTTGCATAGTCGTATAGTCCTCAAAGTCTCTACCGCCCGCTACAATCAATTTAAAGTCATTCATGGTACGCACCCCTTAACTGTGAATATGGAAGGCAGGAAGGCCCTATACAGAGGCGTAGCCCCCCATGCATCACCCGCAGCGAGGGAAAAGAACCCAGCCCTCCCGAAGGAAGACTGGATTAGGTTTACTTTGAGCCAAGACGATTTGATTCTTTGAGTCGGTAATAATCGTTGGTGGCAATGACTAGCTCACGTTGCAAGCTATCGACCTCTGTATTAATTATCGTGAACATCTCTTCTATGCCCAGCTGTTTGATTCTCTCAAGGCCGTAACCTAAAGTGGTTAAGATACGATGCGTACCTGTCTCAACTCGGTCATTTACCTTCCCGCATAATTCATCTACTACTTCTAGCTGGGCTTTTAAATTTGCAATAACAGCTAATGCTGTTTTGTGGTCATCGATTGCGATGTTGTTCATGTTGATTCCTTTGGATTGAGCCCAATCATCTCGAAAGATGACTGGATTAGGGTTAAGGCGTGATGTTTCCTGCAAGTTTGAGCTCTAGCACTTCAAGACGAATCTGGTTCGCTCGGTCTTTGATGTGTGCAACACAAGCAGGGGTGAAATCGCAAACACCAATTACCATTTCATTCTCGATCCCGAGGATGTACTCGTTGATGTATCGAATGTGTAATTTCATTGCTGAGAGATGTTCGTTCATCTGTTCGGTACGTGCGCTCATAATGATTCCTTTGGATGTGAGTTACCAAATACCTCTAGTTATTAGCTTTGCAAATTCATGGTTTTCTTTTTCTAATTCTTCAGCAGTGACATCGTTTGGTGCTTGGCGACGGTAGCTTGCGTACATAGCTGCACCATCTCGTTCTTGTTGCAAGTTATCGACTTGTTCAAGGATCAAGATGAGTTTGCCCAAGGTAGTCGAATGCTCTCTGGTTTCGGCTGTGAAGTTGAGTTTGATCATGATGCGATCAATAGCTTCTTCGGTATAGTCTCGAACAAGTGCTTCTGCTCGGTCTATCTTGGCTTGAAGACTGGCGTTAATTCGAGCTTGTTGTTCTTCGGTCAGTTTCATGATGGTTCCTTTGGATTGTGTAATCGGGGATATAAAAAAACCTACAACCCCGAAGGGAAGTAGGCTTATCAGTGCTGAGGCATTAAGCCAGACTGAATTTAGGACGGGCTGCTTTCTCTCCGGGGCGATAATCCCAGGTGAGGTTTGTTAAGAACTCAACAATGTTCTTTGGATCAGCTTCGAGATAGTGCATCAGACCTGCGTGCTGAGTGTTATCAGCCTTCAGTTCGATAAAGCCAAGCTTCGCTGTGCCGCCGCCCTCTGCTGGAAGGTGAAAGTTCAGATAACCCGAAGTGTTGGCTTCTGTAGCAACTGCTGGTACTGGAGAAATCATCTTGATCTGTGATTTCTGGTTGCGGCGGGGCGATTGGTAATCAACCGTCACCTTAGCTGCGAAGATAGCCAAATTAGCTGGGTTCGCTTCAAGGTATTCGCGCAACATCTTCTGGTTCTCAACAGCGTCTTTGAGACCGATAAAGCCTAACTTGTACAAACTATCTTCTTGTGCAGGAAGATAGGAATTCAGAAAACCACTTGCTTTCCAGTCTTGGTCAGAAGATGACGATGAACGTGGAGCTTTGTTGGCATAGGGAGAAGCCATGATGATTCCAATATGAGAGATATGACAGGCACAGGATTTGTGCTGTAACAGAGGCGTAGCCTTGGTGGAGAACACGCAGACGTACCGAACCGAAGCAAGGCTCGTGGCTATGCGGGCAGGAAGGTACTTGTTTGGATTATGTATAACGAAGCTTAAGTGCGGCGATGAGATAGATAACGATGATTTTGAGTAAATCGTTTCTTTGTGAAAACTTCTAACATTCCTTGGATTAGGTAGAAGACAAAGGCCTTGTCATTCTTACCTTTACAGAGTGTACGGAGTACACCTCAGTGTATTAAGTAGTACTTAGTATTAAGTAGTATATTTTAAACATTACTGTTTGGTAATGAAATGTAATCCTTAACCTTAAATGATGTATGTAAGTCCTTAAAACCTTACGTGTATTACCGAACATATGATTATTGAGTCTATCTATATCCATACCTTCGGCCCTCTTATATAAGAGAACTAAACCTATAGGTAAATAAGGAGTTATATATAACTACTTGTAGGTATCTATATATGTATAGATAAGTAGTATTAAGTATGTATATAAGTCTTATAAGACTATATATAAGATCGCAGGGTAGGGTCAGGGGTTTGGAACCGATGTCTGCAGTCTAGCCGATGGATTATTCAAACTATCTAATAGCCTATTTATATTAGGGGTATTAGAAAAGAAAGACATACCCCGAAGGGTATGCATTGTTAGTACGGTGTTTGGCTTGAGAGATACCAGGTGTAAAGATGGTGTTGGTGATCCTTTTCCAAGAACCTACTCTCCTCAGTATCTTTAGCAATTATTGCTTCCCAACGAGCATCTTGTTGACGCTCATACTCATACTCATCGAAGTCTTCTTTAGTAGTGACCATGGTTATTCCTTAATTGGTTTAGAAGGCCTTAAACGGAGGCACAAGGCGATTGCAGCTCCAAGGGTAGTAAGTAGTCCAACCCAGTAAAAGAACTGTGAGAGGGCTACTGCAAGGGCTAGGATGAGCACTAGTGTCAGTGCTCCAAGAAGGAGATAGGATTTCATAAGGAATCCATCCAAGCATTTGCTGTAACCCAAGCTGCAAGTTCTGCATCTTGCTTGGCAAGGACACTGAGGTAATAAGCCTCAGCCTCTGCTGCATCAGCATCTGTACGATGCCAGAAGTAATGCTCCTCTCTGGAGAGGTCTTCAGCTTTAACTGTGTCGATCTCTGTGATCTGGTTCATGGCTTAATCCTCAAGCATAGCTGTTGAGAACATGAGAGAAGTCTCACGCTCTTGACCCGATACTTCTAATTCGTAGAGATAGTTCTCGAGACTGACGAGATCCGCACGGTCTTCAAACTCACCAGACCAGGCTTCTTGTTCGTGGTTGTATTGGCTAGTCATGGTGCTACTCCAGAGAAGTAGACAAAATTGTCTATGACATACGCGTAGCGAACAGCAAGGGAAAAAAAACACCCAACCATCCCGAAGGATGATTGAGTGTTAGATGTCTGCTATCCCTAGCACATGAGTTGGATAAGCCTCATGCTCGCTGTCTGCCATGCTACCGGGCAGACTCAGTTGGAATAGACGCAAATACTTCTTTCTTTTGCTATTCCGTTACAGAGGCGTAGCCTCTTGGATATGTACAGGTGCATATAAAAAAAGGGGATAACCCATAAGGGTTATCCACTCTTGTGTTACCAATTCTTCATACGTTCTTCAAGACGAGCTAAACGAAGCTCAAACTCTTTAGCGTAATGAGCCTCAGCTTCAGCACGACAAGCCTTTGTGTACTGACGATCTTTAATAAACTTAGGCATACTTACCTTAGGCAAGTTAAACTTAGGTAAAGTAATAGACTTAAACGACATCGTAGGGATAGTGATATTCATGTGATGCTCCGAAAGGGGAAAGAGATGTCGGGACGACATCTTCTATAACTGAGGCGTAGCCAATAGCTTAGGAAAAAATACACACACCATCCCCTAAGAGGGATGATGTGTTTACATCTATGGTGTTGCTGGGTTGGTTTGAGAAACCGTATACATATCTGCCATATCTCATGCACAAAACAGATAAGTGAAGAGCCTCGTAATGCATTTGCTTTCCATTACATAGGCGTAGCCTATTAGATGTATACGGGTATTAAAAAAGAAACCAACACACACCCAGTTAGGATATGTGCTGGTATCGATTAACGAGATAACATTGACTTCAGTTCTTTGACTCGAGCTTGAGCTGATGGAGTAGACATGAACTCTTTGTACATAGACTCAGTAGTAGGAGTAACAACAGTAGCCTTAACAGTGCGAGCCTTAGTGGTACGAGTGAAGCAGCTAGGCATAGCAAGCTTAGGCAGTGTGATGTTGAATGACTTCAACGAGACTGATACAACTGGGAGTGTGATCTTCATGGTGTATTGCTCCAATGATTAAGTAGATGAACATTCATCCATCACATTGGCGTAGCCATGTAGTTAACTGAACTCAACTCGCTCTGAGTTAAGGAGGCAGGAGTCGAGCTGTCCTCTCCTCCCCCAGTGGACTGGGGTAAATCCAAATAAGGAAAGGTAGGGGGGGTACTTTCCTTTTTTCGTCTTTGCTGCCTCAGCCCTACACCCGTACCCATTTTATAAATTTCCTCAAAACCCTAATTAATTTTCTCTAAAAAATTATTATAAAAATAATAGAGTATTAGTTTGGATTATGGCTTTACCATATAATGTCTTTATATAATCCTACTGGATATAAACATTATGTCGGTATTAACTGTTGAACAGTTTAAACAGGTACTTCCTGATAAAGTTAAGAAGTCTGTTAACCAAGAACTGATTGATCAGGTTAATAACACCTTGTCTGATCCAGAGATGTTCGAGGCGTATAGGGATAATCTATTGTCCTATACCCGTGTCATGTCAGATGGCAGGTTTAAGATTACTAGTTATATTGAAGCCATTAAGTATGTGAGCCATAAGTTAATGGGAGCCACGAATATCGAGGCTTATATTAAAACCTTTACAGATAAATATAATAGGTTCTTGGCTCAGGGTGTTACACCTAAAGATATTGCTAGTTATGTCACTGCTTATAATAAATCCAAGTTAGTGAACCTAATCTTTGAACAAACATTAATCCCTAGTTATGTTCTAAACCAAGATCTTTATCAGAAGGCTTTGAATGTTCAGGCCGATCTAATGATTACCTCTAAATCTGACAAGGTTCGCTGCGATGCAGCAAATAGTCTGTTAACGCACCTGAAGATGCCCGAGGTTACGAAGGTGGAGTTAGAGATTGGGGTGCGTGAGGATAGCTCGATTGCAGCGCTCAGAGAGACCACCTTGGCCTTGAGTGCTCAGCAAAGGCTCATGGTTGAGGCGGGGATGATGAACGCTCAGCAGGTGGCACACAGCAAGCTGATGGTGATCGATGTCGAAGCCAAGGAGATTCACTAATGGCAAAGCCTACCAAAGCAGAATTGTTTGAAGGTTATCTAGCCAAGGAAGGAATGACAGGTCGGCTTGCTGACTTGGCTCGAAGTATCTATGGGCAAGAGTCAGGTGGTGGGGCGAATGAAACTACTAGCAATGCAGGCGCTGTCGGTGGAATGCAGATCATTCAATCTACCTTTAATGCCATGGCTGATAAGAATTGGGATATTAAGAATGCCGAACACAATGCCCGAGGTGGGTTGAGGTATATCAAACATCTTGATGGATTGTCAGGTGGTGATCATGGCTTGACTGCTGTGGGTTACTACGGTGGGCCGGGGGCTATGAATAAGGCAAGGAACGGAGAAGCAGTCTCTGATCCAAGGAACCCTAATGCCCCCGATACGATTGCCTATGCAGATCAAGTCTTAGGACGGATGCCTGATAACAGTGGCTATGCACGGATTGCCCGTACTCCTGCAGCCGTAGCGTATCCAGTACCTGCTGCTCCTCAAGGGGATGGGATTCCTACAGAGATCCCTGCCTACCATGGCAAGCCAGATGAATGGAGCAAGTTTGGTAGGGCTATGCCACAAGCCCCTGTTGCACCGACGGACATGAACTACGGCAGACGAGTGGAGAATGCACCTGCATTACAACCCGAGGCTCCTGTGCTGGCTGCACAGTCTTATGAAATGGATCCAAGGGTAATGGCGCAATATATGCCCAAGTCTAACCAGCCCATGATGCAAGCCTTTCAGGGTTGGGGTAGCCCAGTATGAGTGACAGCGTAGCCGAGGTGTTGGCACCATGGACTGTTGAACAGTACCTAAACAACACTTCGTATACGGTGACAGCGGGGTATGTACCGAGTGCCTTTGCCTTGCAGTTTGTGACCTTCATTAAGCTTGTGAATGGTGAGCAAGGTGAGGAGCATCAAACCCCCTTGGTTCACTATCGAATGCTCGATACCCTGACCGAGGATGGGAGGAGGGTTGTGAACCTCTGCCATCGAGGGATTGCTAAGACCACCCTGATGGGTGAGTACTTGTTTCTATATATCGCAGTCTTTGGTGAGATCCCTGGATTCGGTAAGATTGACCTAGCCTTGTATGTGTCTGACTCCATCGAGAACGGGGTCAAGAACATGAGAAAGAACCTAGAGTTCCGATGGGAGAACTCAGAGTTCTTAAAGGAGTATGTCCCAAGGATTCGATTCACAGATATCCGTTGGGAGTTTGAGAACGTCGATGGCAAGCTGTTTATCGTAAAAGGTTACGGAGCCAAGACTGGAGTTCGTGGAGCCAAGGAGTTAGGTACCCGCCCACAGCTTGCAGTCTTAGATGACTTGATTAGTGATGAGGATGCTCGCTCGGTGACTGTGATTAGTGCGGTAGAAGATACCGTATACAAGGCTGTGGACTACGCCTTGCACCCAAGTAAGAACATGGTGATCTGGTCGGGCACACCTTTTAATGCTAAGGATCCACTGTACAAGGCAGTCGAATCTGGGGCATGGACAGTTAACGTGTTCCCTGTGTGTGAACAGTATCCCTGTTCGAGAGAAGAGTTTAAAGGGAGCTGGCCTGATCGCTTTACCTATGACTACGTCAAGACCCAGTATGACTCAGCCATCAAACTAGGTAAGGTCGATACCTTTAACCAAGAGTTGATGCTACGCATTATGTCTGATGAGGATCGGATGATCCAAGACAGTGACATCTGTTGGTACAAGCTAGGCAATGTGCTGCAGAACCGTTCAAGGTTTAACTTCTATATCACCACAGACTTTGCGGTATCAGAGAAGCAACGGGCTGACTATTCGGTGATCAGTGTCTGGGCATATAACAACATTGGAGATTGGCTCTGGGTTGATGGAGTCTGCAAGCGCCAGTTGATGGACAAGAACATTGATGATCTGTTTAGACTGGCTCAGGAATATAAGCCTCAGAGCGTAGGGGTGGAAGTCTCAGGTCAACAAGCAGGCTTCATCCAATGGATTCAGAACCAGATGATGGAGAGGAATAACTACTTTGCTCTGGCCTCAGACGGGAATGATACGAAGCCAGGTATCAGACCCAACACCAACAAGCTGGTTAGGTTCAATACCATGGTGCCAATGTTCAAGTCACACAAGATGTTCTTCCCTATTGAGAGGAAGCTCGAACCTGCAATGCTAGAAGCCATGAATGAATTGAGCTTGGCTTCAGCAGGTGGATTTAGAAGTAAGCATGATGACTTTATCGACACGATCTCACAGCTTGCCTCGCTCACACCTTGGAAGCCAAGCAACGAAGCCCCGATGTCTCCGTCTAGTAAAGACCACGGGATGTGGGAGCTTGAGTTAACCGACGAAGTGGTAGATCGCATGGCCTCTTACATTGTTTAAGGATTGATATGAAACTTGCAGAAATCTTTGCCCAACTTACGCACGGTGAACTCTCACAGATTAGTCTGGGAGGTGCAGCCGCAGGGGAGGTGAATAAGTCTGGCTACCTGCAGTTGGTGTCCCATGTGAACTTGGGGCTGACAGCCTTGCATAAACGGTTTCAGATCAAAGAGAATCGCCTGATCTTAAAGCTCACACAGGGGGTGATTAGTTATCCCTTGAAGAGTAGCTATGCTGTGAATGGATTGGCTTCCTTTGTCCCTGTGCGTACCATTCAGGATACAACCCTTGATCCCTTCAGGGATGACATCCTGAAAGTGGAGCGTGTGATCTCTAATTTGGATTGGGAGTTTGAGCTTAATAATGAAAGCGAGAAGTATTCGGTATTCACCCCAACCTTTAATACTCTAAGGATCCATAAAGACTTGGTGACAGGCTCCAAGGACTTACCCGCATGGCTGCGTACAGAATCCATGACGGTGATCTACAGAGCGAACCACCACATCCTGACATCCGATGATGATATCGATTCACCGGACGATCAAGAAGTCGAGTTGCCAGACAGTTATCTGGAACCCTTGTTGTACTTCATTGCCTCGAGGATTATGAATCCCATTGGCTCAGGCCAAGGGGAGATGAACATGGGGAATAACTACGCAGCCAAGTACGAGCAAGCGTGTCAGGCTATTGAGTTAGCGAACCTGAGGGTCGATCAGGGAAGCCAGAGTACGAACCTTAGACGAAACGGTTGGGTGTAAACAACTTTCAATGTTCGGTAGCGCACATAAGAACAAGCCCCTTAACTGGGGCTTTGTTTTATCTGCTGGAATCGTAGGGATAAATTAAATCAATACGTTTATCCAGTTTATCGAGGTAAGCGGTCATGGCTCGGGATTGAGAGATTAATAATTCACGCTCAGTATGGGGGACAGCCAAGAAGTTAGGGCGGCGAGTAAAGTTCAAGAGTTTAAATAGTTTGTTATTTAAATCTTCCCGTTCAATTAACAGTCTTTGCTTATATGGAGATATCTCTGAGGGGTCAGAATTGCTCATTATTAATTCCTAGGTATTAACAATTAACGAGGGAGATAATCAAGTCATTTAATATTATTAGTAATAATATATTAGAATAGGTATTAACATGGGCATTATATATACATACTGGGAAAGATATGAATATGAAAGGTCAAGGGGTTAATACGGACGTAGAGAATGCTCCATTAACTAAATGGAAGAATGCGCCCAATATCCGTGACTTAAAGCAAGATCTGGAAGATTCAAAGGCATCCCATAGCGCCCAAGTTACTAAGGTAGCGATCTGGTTAGATAATCTAAATGTCACCGGAACAGCCAAGATTAAGGGCTCGGATGGTAACTCCAAGATGGTGCCCAAGTTAATCCGTAAGCAAGCAGAGTGGCGTTACGCTGCATTATCTGAACCCTTCCTATCTACCGAGGATGTCTTTAATGTCAACCCAATTACTTGGGAAGATAAGAAGGCGGCATACCAGAACCAATTAGTCTTGGCTCACCAATTTAATACCCAGATTGATAAGACCCGATTCATTGATGAGTACGTACGCACAGGCGTAGACGAAGGCACCATCATTGTTCGAGTGGGTTGGAGGTTTGAGGAAGAGGATTATCAGGAACAAGTTCCTGTGGTGGAGTTTAGGGTTAACCCTGAGGTAGCAGAACTCCATCAATATCTGATGCAGCTTCAAACTGAGTCGCCAAGCCAGTACGACACAGATGTTCCAGACGAGATTAAACAAGCGCATGAGTTAACCATGCAGCAAGGCCAGCCCATTGAGGCCATCGTCACAGGCTACAAAGAAGAGACGCGGGTAAGAACGGTTAAGAACCAACCTACGCTCGAGGTATGTGATTATCGCAACGTCTACATTGACCCGACTTGTATGGGCAATATCGAGCGTGCTGGGTTTGTGATCTATAGCTTTGAATCCAATCTGACTGAATTGAAGAAGGACGGAAAGTACAAGAATCTCGGTAACATTAATGTGACCAATGCCACCATCTTAGGTGAGCCAGACCATGCCACAGCCACAGGTACGCAGACCTTTAACTTCAGTGACGAGCCTCGCAAGAAGTTCGTGGTCTATGAGTACTGGGGTTATTGGGACATCGATGGCACAGGAATCGTTAAACCCTTTGTAGCCGCTTGGGTTGGTAACATCCTAATCCGGTTAGAAGAGAATCCATATCCAGATAAGCAGATCCCATTTGTCGTGGTTCAGTACCTGCCAGTACGACGAGGTGTGTACGGTGAGCCCGATGGTGCGCTGCTAGAAGATAACCAGAAGATTGCGGGGGCTGTGACCCGAGGCATGATTGATCTCATGGGTAAATCAGCCAACGGTCAGTCGGGTATTCGCAAAGATGCGCTAGATCCCACCAATCGACGCAAGTTCGATAAGGGCTTGGATTACGAGTTCAACGTGAACATCGATCCAAGGCAAGGGATGTATATGCACGTATATCCCGAGATCCCTCAGTCTGCACAGTTCATGCTGCAGCTCCAGAACATGGAAGCTGAGTCGATCACAGGAGTCAAAAGCTACTCACAAGGCGTATCCGGTGCAACCCTTGGGGATGTTTCCGTAGGCGTACGGGGAGCCTTAGATGCAGCCTCCAAGAGGGAACTAGGAATCCTTCGCAGACTGGCTCAGGGAATGGTTCAGGTAGGACGAAAGATCATCAGCATGAATGCTGAGTTCCTGTCCGAGGAAGAGACGGTACGGGTCACAAACGAAGAGTTTGTGAAGATCCGTAAGGATGACCTCCCAGGTAATTTTGATTTAACCCTGTCGATCAGCACAGCCGAGGAAGACAACAACAAGGCTGAGCAACTGGCTTTCATGTTGCAAACCATGGGTAACAACATGGATCCAGACCTCTCCAAGATGATCCTAAGTGACATCGCCAAGCTTCGTAAGATGCCTGATCTGGCTCAGAAGATTGAGAAGTATCAGCCCCAACCCGATCCAATGGTTGAGCAAATGAAGCAATTGCAGATGCAATTACTCCAAGCCCAGATTGCTACTGAACAGTCTAAGGCTCAGATGAATATGGCTAATGCACAGCTTGATCAATCTAAAGCTGGGACAGAGGGTGTTAAGCAAGGGCACATTCAATCGGATACTGATCTGAAGAACCTTGAGTTTGTCGAGCAAGAGAAGGGCGTTACCCAAGAGCGAGAGATGCAGCTTCATGGGGAACAGGCTCGATCACAAGGCCAGTTAAAGATGATGGATCACCAGATGAAACAGGAAGATAAAGTTAATGATGTACTGGCGGATTACTTAAAGAATAGATAATCCAAGATAGTTAATATCTATTAATTATTATTTATTAATTAATATAATGTATTATGTGTATAAATAAGCTGTTTATTAATTTAGTTAATGTGTACATATAAAGGCTTTCATGTCGCTTGAAACGATACAAGAAATTGAATCGAGTATTAAAGAAGCCAAGATAATGGTGGATAAGGGTAGGGCTTTAGAACGCTTAATGACTAATCAGGACTTTAAGAAACTGATTACTGTTGGGTACTTAGAGACTGCTGCTATCCAGCTAGTGTTATTAAAAGCTCAAGCGAATATGCAGACTGATGCACTACAAAGTGTGATTATTAAACAGATTGATTCAATTGGTTCATTGAATGAGTACTTCGAGGAAATTCGTCACCAATCATTATTAGCGGCAACGTCCATAATTAATAATGAAGAAACCCGTGATGAAATTATTGCAGAGGGACTTGAATAATGAGTGAAGTAATCAAAGACAAAGACGAAGCAAAGTCTTACTTAGAGATGTCAGATGAGGAGATGTTGAACTTACCTCCTCCGAGTATGGAAGATTTTAGTGGTGAGGCCAAAGAGCCCGCCAATGACGATGTAGCAGAACCCGTAGAACCCACAGAAGATGCATCTGCAGAAGATGCCACTGAGGATGCCGAGGACGAGGCTGCAGAAGGCGCAGCCGATGCTGCTGACGAGGACGAAGGCGAAGAGTCTGACGATGCTGAGAAGCCTGAGGCTCGAGCAGATGTCGATGTAACAGAGAAAGATGACGGGCCTGAAGATCGGTCTGAGGTGGATTACAAGACCGAATACGAGAAGGTGTTTGCACCCTTCAAAGCGAACGGTAAAGATATTAGTGTGAAGAGCGCAGAGGATGCGATCTCGCTCATGCAGATGGGGGCTAACTACAACAAGAAGATGGCGGCTTTAAAACCGAATCTTAAATTGTTGAAGATGCTCGAGAAGCATGAGTTGTTAGACGAATCGAAATTAAGTTACTTGATTGACTTGGATAAAAAGAATCCTGAAGCAATCAATAAGTTAGTGAAAGACAGCGGTTTAGATCCAATGGATTTTGACGCTGAGAAGGCAAGCGAGTACAAGCCGAAAACTTACACGGTTGATGAACGTGAGATGGAGTTGGATACGGTTCTAGGGGATCTTAAAGATACCCCTGCGTATACCCGAACACTCGAGGTCGTTGGCAATAAGTGGGACGGTGCAAGCAGACAGGTGATCGCAGATGCGCCACAACTGTTGAAGGTGATTAACGGACACATCACAAGTGGCGTCTACGACATCATCTCAACACAGGTAGATCAAGATCGCACGTTTGGACGCTTGGATGGTTTAACGGATATTGAAGCTTATCGGAAAGTTGGCGATGCGATTCAAGCCAGAGGTGGGTTTGACCACTTGGGATTATCCCAAGGGAAACAAACACCAAAGGGGACGATTGTGACACCACCAAAACCAAAGGTCGATAGCGTTGAATTGCGGGACAAAAAGCGGGCTGCAAGCTCCACTAAACCTGCTGCTGCTAAGTCTGAAGCCAAGGAATTTAACCCCCTTGCGATGTCAGATGAAGAGTTCAGCAAACAGGGTATTGACAAGTTCCTCTAATTTAAAAGGTGTTTACCATGTCAGCACAACAATATAACGACCCAGCAGGCGGCACAGCCTCTACTGTTGGTTCACAGCTCCTTACCCAGTTCTATCAGAAACAAGCTCTGGTTGAACTCAAGAAACTCCAGTTCTTCAGTCAATTGGCTGATGTGACCTCGATGCCTAAGAATATGGGCAAAAAGATCAAACGGTACCACTACCTTCCAATGCTTGATGATCGCAACATCAACGATCAAGGTCTGGATGCGGCTGGTGTAGTCATCGATATGTCAAAGTTTGAAGTCACTTTGAGTCGCTTGGTTCAGACCTTTGCTGTGGAAGCTAATGCTACTGCAGCCGCTGCTGCTGTGAATGCAGTGACCGCAGGTGTAGCAACCAAGTCTGGTTCAGTTACACCTTGGACAGTGACATTCACCAAAGTCGCTCTGGGTTACACCACAAGCGCATTAGCTGCAGCTGTTGTGGCTGCGATCCCCGGCACACAGAGTGCTCAAGGTTCTGGCTACTTGTATGGCTCATCCAAAGACATCGGTACGATCTCAGGCAAGTTGCCTGTGCTCTCGGAAACTGGTGGACGAGTTAACAGGGTTGGTTTCAAGCGTATCGAACTCGAAGGCTCAATCGAGAAGTTTGGTTTCTTCGATGAGTACACCCAAGAGTCGATGGACTTTGACACTGATGCCGAACTTGCTCAGCACATCAACCGTGAGATGCTTTACGGTGCTGCTGAAATGACAGAGGATTCACTGCAGATCGATTTGATCAACAGTGCTGGTGTCATTAAGTACGCTGGTTCAGCAACCACGAACGCCACTATCGATGCGACATCGCTTGTGACTTACAGTGACTTGCTGCACCTCTCGATCACTTTGGACAACAACCGTACGCCTAAGCAAACTACCTTAATCACAGGTACACGCATGGTGGACACCAAGACCTTGCCAGCCGCACGTATTCTGTACTGTGGCTCAGAGCTCTTGCCTACCTTGAAGGCCATGAAGGATCTGCACGACAATCCAGCCTTTGTCTCTGTTGAGAAGTATTCAGCAGGTGGCATTACCTCTACAGGTGAAGTTGGTGCAATCGATCAGTTCCGTGTGGTGATCGTTCCTGAGATGCAGAAGTGGGCAGGTGCGGGTGCTGCAGTCGGTAGCAATACTGCCAACTACAGTGACGGTGCTTTCTTCGATGTGTTTCCAATGTTGTGTGTGGGTGATGCATCATTCACCACCATCGGTTTCCAAACTGACGGTAAGACTGTGAAGTTTGTGGTCACACACAAGAAGCCTGGTGTCGAGACTGCAGATCGTCTGGATCCATATGGTGAGACTGGCTTTATGAGTATCAAGTGGTACTACGGCTTCATGGTTCTGCGTCCAGAACGTATTGGCTTGATCAAGACTGTTGCCCGTCTGTAAGCAGGGTGTTTGAACGGGAGGGGGGAAACCCTCTCCCTCTTTTTTAATCTCTCGGAGATACCATGTCAGAACACGACGATCAGGAAGTCATCCAAGACGAACTCTCGGCTCTTAAAGACCGTGCAGATTTGATGGGTCTTTCATATCATCCGTCCATTGGTCTGGAAAAGCTACGAACCAAAGTACAAGAAGCTTTATCGGATACCCCTCCCAAGGCTGTAGCCGTGGCGGTACCCACCTCTGAAGGCCTACCCCACGTTGAGTCAGCTGATGAGTTTAGGGGACGCAAGCGTAAGGAAGCCTCAGAGCTTGTGCGTATTCGTTTGTCATGCATGAACCCAAACAAGAAAGACTGGGCAGGAGAGATCATCACCACAGGGAATTCCTTGGTGGGAACCTTTGCCAAGTATGTCCCCTTTGCTGCGGAAGATGGTTGGCACGTTCCTCGGATCATCTACGATCAATTGGCAGAACGTAAGTGTCAGATCTTTGTGTCTTCACGGGACAGCAAAGGCAACACCACACGCAAGGGTAAGTTGATCCGTGAGTTTGCTATCGAGATTCTTCCAGCCTTGACTATTGAAGAGTTAAAGGAGTTGGCTCAACGTCAGGCTCTTGCTAACGCAATCGACTAAGGAAACAATCCAATGAGTGCAATTCTTACTTCTGCTCTGACTGATGCCACCCTTGAAGGGTCAGGGGTGTTTGATGTATTGATGCGTGCAAACAAAGCACACCTCGAGGCAGAGTTTAGTAAGAATCGTATCAAAGGCCCAGAGTATGCAACCGTCTACCTTGGAGCCCTCACACAGGTGCTTCAAGTTTCAGCCAGCTTTGCCTTGGCTCAACATAAGGCTGGGTTAGAAGCAGATCTTTTAGCCGAGCAGATCGCATTGTCTACGGCTCAACGTGAGTTGGTTGTTCAGCAGAAACTTCAGATCCAAGATGCCATGCTAACGGCAGCTCTTCAACGTACAGAAGTAACAGCTCAAATTGCACAGATCAATGCACAAACTATTGGGGTGAC
>Ga0209829_10000097_pt1 | contig 72603 bp, 89 predicted proteins | sample C_140205_EF_Meta_FD_187311 | JGI IMG/M metagenome (GOLD analysis project Ga0209829, IMG submission 187311) | Freshwater microbial communities from Lake Croche, Canada to study carbon cycling - C_140205_EF_MetaG (SPAdes) (version 2) | ecosystem: Environmental > Aquatic > Freshwater > Lake...
GACAATGTTGGAGTCTGAGGCGGTCGAAAGGGCGGCGTTGCTCTCGCCCCCCGCCGACAGGGCCACGTCGAAGTGGCTGTAGGTCTGGCCCCACTTCCGAGAGAAGGCCGTGACGTTGCCGGAGTCGATCAGGGCCCCGCCCGTCTTCACCTTGACCAGAATCTGGATATGACCGTCGGCCCAGAACTTGGTCAGCTTTGCGCCGTTCTGAACCACATAGACCGGCGAGGCCGCGACGATGCCGCCGATTGTCTTCAGGCCAGAATACTGGACCGCAGCGGCGGCCTGCTTCACCGATCCGAAGTTGATGTATTGCGCCGCGTCGTCGTCAAGGTTGAAGGCGACCGCGCCATCCGTCAGGAGGTTGAGGCGGCTGGCGACGGCGGCGTCCCGAGGGCCGTCGAGCTTCGAGGGGTTGGGCGCGAGGATGTCGAGCAGGTCGTTTCCGCTCGCCGCCGCGTCATCCGCCAAATCCTGAAGCCAAGCGTGCAGCTCAAGGACGGAATAGACCGTTGTCCCCGAAGTGTGTCGGACGTCGCCGGTCGCCGAAACTGAGAAGTCTGAGCCAATGGCCATAGTCAGTCTGCCTCTTGTAGTGCGGTTACGTTTGTCTGCGACAGGTTAGAAATCGTCACTTGTGTTATCCAAGGCTTGTAAGCTGGGGTGCTTGAGGCATTTCTTGCTTCCACATAAACAGCCCCAGAATATGGAACTTGTATTGAAATTGAGTTTCCAGATGTGTTTTGCGCTTGACTTAAAAACGCTCCGGTATCGACTCGCGAGATTTTTATTCGGGACTGCGGTTTTAGATTGTAAATGTTGACTGTAGCCGGTCGTGGTGAAGTATCTTGCAAACTGTATTGCGTTCCACCGACCACCTTTTGGGCAACATAGGTTTCGGCGACTATCGCCGTCATTTCAGTTGTCCAACCGTGAACCATCAATGTTGGCAGGCTCGTAGTCATTACGACACCCCAATATCAGGGTGTATAAATATCGTCTGGTTTGCACTTGGTGCGGGAGCCACTAGGCGGATCGCGCACATGACTTCGGTATTGGTCAGAATGGCATTCGACAAAGCGACTTGCAGCTTAACCGGGACGTAGTTGGCATAGCCGTTTGCAGTCCAAGACGCCGCCGAGCTTGGGAGTGCCGAGGCCGATGCAGCGTTGAAGAACGAGGCATTGAGGCCGGTGGTATATTCTGTTTTCTGTATCGAATCTGCGGCGCTCGTGTAGGTCACGGCCATCATGAGATGATAATTCGTGATCGAAGCCGCGATGGCGGCTGGCACATAGCACTCGACCACTACGTTTTGCAGACCCGCTGTGACCGCCGTTTTTGCGAGCTTCAGGATTTCAACGCCAGCAAAGGAGCGCGTTGCTCCAGCCAGAGAAGGACCCGCCCAGAGAAACCGATACGCCCACAGCGTGTTATCCGGCAGAGTGGCGGTGAGCGTCGGGAAGCTGGCTCCGGGTTGCCAATCGCGAGTGAAGTAGTTGCTCTCGAAGCGACTTTGGCGCGTAGAGCCGACGTTCTGTTGCACGATATAGGAGCTATCGAGCGGACCAGTCGCGGTGGTTGCGAGACCGACAAGTCCCAAGTCAACATTTACCGAAAACCCCGAATTGTTTTCAGCAATGACAATATGTCCATTGCCGAACGGGGTTGGCCGAGATGTAAAAACGTAAATCGTTCTGGACGTTGATAGGTTCCGGCAATTTCTGAATATATATTTGCAGCCTAGATTGCCTGTTAAACCGGCCAACGAAAACACACCTGCTGATGACCCTGTAAACGCAGGCCACTGAAATGTCATTCCGTCAACAATTAGCTGAATACTACTGTAAGCAGCCGTTGTGCTAAATATAGAATAAAAATCGTTTCGGGTTACGGCAAAAGACCCACCGATAATTGTTAAATCTCCAGCCGATGATGCACTCGGTGTAACTTTTGCCGAGCCTCCGGATGAATTTGCATCGAGCAGATAAATATTTTCAAAGCAAGATGAAGTGTTATTGCTGCCGCTAATAATAACGTCGCACCCGCCGGTTGGGTGATAGGCGCGTAAAACAAATCTACCGACCGCTTTTGCTCCAAAATAAGCCTTGCCGTTAATATTGGCAGCAAACAACACGGATAAACCATACCCGATAATGTTTGTATTTTGCAGGATTACCGACGGATAAGACGTGAAGGAAACACCTGATGCCGTCGCGGTCAGGTTGTTTGATAGCGTCACCGTATTTGCGGTTTTTGAATTAATGTAAGTGTCGAGCGGAACACCCGGGCCTGTAAATGTTTGCCCGACGACTAGGCTGGCTGTTGATGCGATGCCAGTAATGGTTGGAGAGTTGTTTGTGCTATTTCCGGTTATTGTTACCGCAGCGTCGGCTGTCCATATCGTGCCGTCATCGACGACATAGTTAGTCGCATACGCAAAAGTGAGATTTGTGACGTTGTTCGCAAGTGAAGTCAGAACCACGTTGCTACTGGCAGTTGTTCCAGAGCGGATGAAAACGTAATCGTTGACCGTCGTAAGCGGTCCTGCGAGCGGCGCGGTGTTATCGGCATTTTTGCCGATCCCGTAGGTCCAAGCCGCGACGCCCGAGGGCCAAATTGTGGTGGCGGTCGTGGAGTTGTTTGTGATGTAGCCCCATGCACCGCTTGCACCACCAGAAAACTGAACGGCTGATCCATAACCCGTGATCGTGGCAGAAGTGATCTGCCAGAGGGCATTAGCATTGTAGATGGCCGACCCGGCTCGCGTCTGGACCGTCAGAACTGCACCAGAGACGGAGGCATACAGGGCATTTTGAACAAATGGCGCGGTCCAGCTTGTCGCCGCCGCGTTCACTTTAGAGGTGTTGGTGGTCCGGTTGATCGCCGCCGCAAGATTTGTCGCGAGGGTCGCCCCAGACCCAGCATTGAACTGATTTGTGGTCGCGCCCGAGGCGACGCAGGTCAATGTGGCGCCGCACACGCTGATGGTGTTGCCTGCCGCCGCAGTCAGGCTCGTGCAGTCAATCGTGGCATAAGCCGACGTGGAGAGGCCGATAGCCAAGCCATCGCCTTCTTGCGCGGCACCCGCTGCGGGTGCAATCGCGCTAGGAGTCGCAGTGTATGCGGGATAGAGCCCGTGCTGAACGTAGAAGTTTGCCATCTAAATACTCCTCACGCTGGCCAGCGTGTTGGTCTTGAACGGCGTGGAGATCGCCAGAGCCATACCCCGAAAGGCTCCAGATTAAAGGGATATTGTAAGCCAAATCCCAATCAGATCAAAGAACCTACGGACGTGTTCACCTTTTTCAAAACAGCTAAAAAGTCGTGACTGGCGGCTCCAAGCGTCGCAGCGATGGCCTCGGCTTCGGTTTTCTTGACAAGGGCCTCGGCAAGCGCAGCCTGCGCATCACTGGATGCCTTCTCAATGTCGCCCACATTGGCTTTGGCGGCTCGCACAAGTTCTTGGGCCTCGGCCTTGGCGGCCTTGAGCGCCTTGTCCGCTTCGGTCTTGAGCGCCTTGACTTCGGAGGCTGCGGCCTTGCCGGTCGTCTCTGCGTTAAGAAGCAGGACGTTGGCTTTGTCTATCAACTCCTGCTCCAGCGCTTGGGCCCGCCTAACAATCTCTTCGGCTTCCAGCTTGGCTTTGGCGACCTTGGCTTTGGCTTCGGCTACAGAAACCACCGCCTCGTCGTACGCAGCGGCTGCGTCGCCCGCGATGCCGAGGTCCTGCTTGGCCTTAATTGCGGCCTCCTCAGCTTGGCGCAGCATGTTGATTCGGTCGGTAAAAACCGAGCCGCCCTCGGCGGCCAAGGCGACCTTGGCTGCAAAGTCCGAGGGGGATACGCCAGCCGTCAGTGAGTCTGTCATTGACCTTTACCTCTTAGTTTGACGCCACGCCCGACTGGACGAGGGTCAGTGCTGCTGTGCCGGAACCGGCTGTGACGGTAACGCGGATGCCCCGTACGGCAAAGGCGTAGTTGCTGACCGCACTCGCCGTCTGCGAGACAAGCGTTGAGTGCGAGAACCACGTAGCTGAGGCGGGGCTGAATGTGGTGGCGAACACGTCGTCGAACGTGTGCTCTACCGTGTAGGTGACGGTGCCTGTCACCTTGACTGCGACCCCGATGTTGAAGGGGTTCAGCATGTAGTCAGGAACGACAACGGTGCTGCTGCCGACTCCGGTCTGGCTGACTGTTACTGGGCGCATCTCGTTGTCTCCCGATAAGAGCGGGGCCGATCTTGCGACCGGCCCCTGACCCTTAGATGCCGGTGGTCTGGACGTACTGGACGGTAACGCGGACCTGACCCACGGTCGGCTGGCCGACAGAGGTCACGGTAGCGAACACGCCTTCACTTGAGCCGGTGCTGGCCATGGACGTCAGTTGCGCCGCACTGAAGGTCGGAATGGTCCGACCGGCAGTCTTAGCGTTGACGCTCGACGCGTACTGGGTACCCGCAGCGGCGCTGCCGACAGACAGCGTGGCCGAGGTGGCACTGTCGTAAGCCGTCAGCACATCACAGAAGATGTTAACAATCTGGCTGTTGACAGGCAGCAGGATCGAGTTGGTTTGAACCAGCGTCGCGTCGCGGCTGACCAGAAAGGTCTGCGACAGAACCGCCAGCCCGATGTTGTTGCCGCCGGGCGTACCGGACGGCTTGTCGCCAGAGGCCAGAGGGCCACTGAAAGCAGTTTGAGCCATGGTGTTGTCCTTTGGCTTGAAGTTAGGCTGACAAGGTTTGCCCGGCGCCGAAGCGCCGGGCTTGCCTCAATCAGACGCCAGCGGTTCCGTAGATGCCGCGCGGGTCGGTCCAGCCGAACGCGTAACGCTCGGTGGCCTTGTACCGCATGGAGTCGGTCTCGAAATCGCCTTCCATGGACTTCTCCAGCCCACGGCGCTTGGCCAGCTTCAGGCCTTCGGGCGCATCAGTCTGAATCCACCAAGCGGTGGTCGAGGTGATACGCGCGAGGTTGGCCTGACCGCCGGACAGCATCGCCATCGACTTGATGGGGTTGATGTCGTTGTTGGCGGTGCCAGCGCGCAGAGCCGAGTTTATGATGACCTCGGCTTGGAACACGTTGGACGGGCCGGTCACGATCTGCTTCGGCGTCAGACGGATGCGCTTGCCGTTGTTGTCCACGGCGTTACGAATCTGAATGAGAAGCTGCTCCACCGACGTCTGAGACATCGCCGCAGCGGTGGTCAGGACGTTGGAGAAGGTGCCGTTGACGATGGGGTGGTTGTTGACCACCAGAGCCACACCGTCACCGCCCGTGTACGAACCGTTGAAGGAGCGGTTCAGGACGTTGGCGCCGAGCGTCTCCTTGGTCTCGATCAGGGACTGAGCGAGGTGGCGGGAGTAGGTCGAGCCAATACGGATGTGATCGCCGTCCTCGACGAGAATCTTGGTCAGGGCGAAAGCCAGACCGTAGACCTTGTAGAGGTAGCGCTGCAGGAAGAGCACGCCGCCGGACTGGTAGGTCACAGGCATGCCGTCCGGCAGTTCCGGGGCAGCACCCATGCCGTACAGCACGGGCTCTTCGTGGTAGTTGCGCGGGATGCCGCTGAACTCCTTGAAGACCTGCTTCCATTCGTCGGCGCGCTGATCGTAGATGCCGTTGAACTCTTCGTTCATGATCGGCTCGACGATGGACCGGAAGTCGGTTGACCTCATCGGATTTGCCATAGTGTGGGTCCTCCTTAGAAGGGCGCGCGGTCAGCGACGAACTGATGTTCGGCGATCTGAACCTGAAGAATGACGTAGGTGTCCCCGAACGCATTGTCGGAGCCGGGCGAGACGTTCAGAATCCGCAGCGAGCTTTGCACCGAGGTGCTGATCGTGGCGGCGTCGAGCATAAGCTGCGACGTGCCGACAACCGAAGAGCCCGCAGAGATCGCCGTGAAGTCAGCCTGCGACCCGATGTCGGTGAGAGCGACAGTGGCCGAGGACTGGATTTCGTAGACGATGCTCGGATCAATCGTCGCGTATGCGACGATGTCGGTAGCAGACGTGGAAGCCACCCAGCGGTTGGACACGCGGCGGCGCCCCTCCGAGTCAGTGAACTCGACGCCTTGGAAGGTGCCGACAAAGCGGTCGCCGATGGCGGCAGCCTCGAGGGTTCCGTTGGTGCCGATCTTGACCGGCTGGTTTTGGAAAATGTTGACGGCATACGCCGAGAGAATCGTCATAGCGACGGGGCGAACCACACCGCTAGGCGAAGACACAGGACGAAGGCCGAACGGTTGAGAAGTCGCGGACATTGCGTCTTACCTCATTCGGGATGATTGGGTGCCTAGGAGAAAACCCCCCGGGCGGGTTCATTAGCGCCGATTTCCGCCATGCCCTCCTCCATCTCGATCTGCAGCCCGCTACGCTTGCCCTGCTCCAAAAGGCTCTGGGCTTCGTAGTTCAGGCGCTCGGCTTCCTGTGCGGGCTTGATGTGGTGAGCTTCCTGCATGTACGCCTCGTAGAGGTGCATGGGCAGCTTAAACGCGATCATCTCGTTGATGCCGAGGAGCCCCGCATACTCACCTGTTTTGAGGGTGCTGTGGTCCAGACCGGGCGCATCTTCGAGCGTGACCGGAGTGTACCCAAGCATCATCCGACGGTGGATGCTGTCTCGAGGGTTCGTCGTCGTCAACCAGCACACATGGTGGCCGGGGATCGGCGGCAGGTCAGGCAGAGCATCATTGAACATCTGCTGTCGGAACATCGCCAGCCGGTCGTCATCGGTCCTCACACGATCCTCGGTAACAGACCTGTTATCCAAGGCGCGAGACCGGCGTCCAGCACCGATTTCCTTCTTAAGCCTATCATCATCTTCGAGCATTGTCTTGCCTTTTTTTTAACGGGTTTCGCGGGTTTTGCGGTCGTGTTCGGCATACGCCCTGAGATACCTATCGCGCACTGCCTTGTCTTCCCAGTGGCCAAGCTCCTCGAGGGCGGCGCGTCGTTCCGGGGTCACGTAGACCTCGTTCTTGCGGGTCGCGGGCGGGGCGTGTTCGCGGGTCGTACCCATGGGTGGAGCCTTCCTCGGGGGCGGTGTTGCAGGCTTGAACTCCACGTCAAGGCGCCGCTTCAGTTCCTCGAAGTACCCCACAGAGGCGGGGTTCCACTTCTCAGCCGTAAGCTGTTGGTCGATGCGCCGAGCGGTTACCGAAGCGGTGTCGTTCCCTTGCGGGTTGTACCAAGGGTTGGCCTCCATCCACTGCTGCGCGTAGGAGCGGGTGACGGGGTCAACGTAGGGCGCGGAGTTCTGCCGCGTCTGGGTGACGCGCTCGGCCTCTTGGGAGAGTTGAGACGCGCGGTAGCGGGCCTCGTCGCGGAACCGCATGGCTGCGGTGACGTCGTCACCGTTTCCGGCCTCAACGGCCTTGGCGATGATGCGCTCCGCCTGTTGGACGTCGGCTTCGGCGGCTCGGTACGCCGACTGAAGGCTGCTCTCGGTCTGCGTCTGGTGAACGCCTTCGAGGGCGTTGACCTTGCGCGCCAGTTCCGCGTTGACGTCGCGCATGACACGAAGCTCGGTCTCCAGCTTCTGCCGGGCCTGCTTCTGCGCTTGCCGACGCTTGAGCCGCTTGTTGCGATTGCGGCTAGAGGCGTCCTCTGTGTCGTCTTCGGAGTCGCCTAGGCGCGCATCTTCGTCGTCATCCTCTTCGTCATCCTCGTCGGCCTCCGGGGCTTCCTCCGGCACCTCTTCGGCAACGGCTTCCGGCTCTTCGGTCGGGATGTTGTCGATCTCAACAATGACAAGTTCGTCGGTGTCTTCGTTCGTTTGCATGCGCGCCTCCTATCGGCTAGATGAAAGCCTTGACGGCAAGCGGATCGCCCGTCACTCGGCCCAGAATGTTGAGGTCGTCAAAAAGGGCGAGGACAGCCTCGTCCGTCCCGTCCAGCGTCGGGACCGTCCAGCGGTCGCCGCCGTACTTGGGCATGCGCACGAAGTCGCCGACCTCACACCACGCGCCTTCGGGCCACAAGGTCATCGTGTCGCGCTTGTGGAAGGCGAGGGGGCCGACGGCAAGCACCTTGGCGACCTGCGTGTTGTAGTGCTCGGTCTGCCGAATCTCGTCCGTCAGGATGATGCCACCCTTGGTCTTTGTCTTCGGGGTGCGGAACTGCACCAGAATCCGTGAGCCGCCCGGCTCAAACTGCGGGTCGCAGGCCGGGAAGGCCTCCTCTAGAGACCCGTAGTCAAAGGCGACCTTGTTCGCGATACTTTGCATGGCTGCTCCTCATGCGTTGAACTGCTTCTTCTCTGCCTCTGCAAAAATGTTCAAAAGCAGGTTCTTGACGTGCTCGTAGCCCTCGTAGAGACCGACGGCTCGACCGTACTCGAAGGCGTCATGCCCGCGAGGAGTCGAGAGCAGTTCGCGCGCCAGTCGCGCCTGCTCTACCTCGATCTTCCTGACAAGGGCTTCGGGGTTCATTTGGGCGGCATCGGCCCCTTGCGCGCGTTGTCGGGACGCGGCTTTCCGGTCGTGGCCAGCAGGTGATGCTGGGGAACCGGGCCCTTGGTTTTGTTCGTCGGCGTTTTTTCAGCCATGTCAGCCTCCGTTGGGGTTAGGGTTGGTGGTCTGGTTTGCGGCGTCCATTTCCGCCAGCATCAAAGCCGTGCGGTTATCCTCGCTGTTCATGGAAATGCGGGACTGGACTTCGACGTTGGTGCGCTCTCGCTCGCGGGCTTCGCGAAGCTGCTCAAGCTGCATCTGCGAGGACAGCTTCATCTGCTCAAGCTGCTGTTGCATCTGCAGGCGCAGTTGCTCCATCTGCTTGTCGAACTCGAGCCGCTGCGCGTCGAGGGCTGCTTTGGCCTTGTCGGCCTCGGCGCGGCGGGCCGTCTCGGCCTGCGCGGCGGCAATGGCCGGGTCGGGAGGAGGCTGTGGCGACATGGACTGCGCCATCTGCATGGCCTGCTGGATCACAGGCATGAGACCGGCAAACGCCTCGCTTGCGCTCTTGGACACTGTCAGGGAGGCTTGGGCCAAGAACTGATCAAAGGACCGCTTGTCCTCGACGCTCTTGTTGTTCTTGGCCGCCTCGCCGAGGTCCATGCCTGCAACCTCGTTTCCAAGCTCATAGACCTGCTGCGCGTACCACATGGCAAGGTGCTCCTTGATGTGGCCTAGGATGCCCGGCAGGTAGGACGTGGCAATGAGGGGGTTGGCGCCCAGCACGGGGTTCATGAGGTAGGACAGGTGCGACTGAAGATGCGCCACGTGGTCCTGCTGCGGGAAGGCCACGACGGGCCTGCCCATGGTGATCGCCACGTTCTCGGCGATAGCGTTCTGTTCCTGCGGCTCCGTGGGCGGAACCAGAAGGTCGGAGGCGTTGGGGACCTTGAGGGTGTCGAGGATGCGCTCCTCGACCAGCCGCGCATTGTAGAGCATCGGCATGGCGGCGGAGCGCTGCGCGATGGTCTGGATTTGCGCGATGCGCTGCGCCTCGGAGAAGATGTTCGGGTCGCTGACCGGCACGACGTCCATGGGCCCGGAGAAGTCAACGCGCTTGGCAATCTCCTCGCCGATCTCTTCCTTCTGCCTTGCGTCGTCGAGGTACATGCCGTTTAGGCGATGCTGGATCGTCAGCAGGCGAGCCATGGCGTTGTGGAGGCGCATGTGGATGGCGCTGAACACCACCATGCCTTGCTCGATCTTTGCCATGGTCGTACCGACCGGCACGTTGGCGTTGCCGTCTGACACGTCGTCCATGGTCGTGCGGACGACACCCTTGCCCGACTCAACGAGGAAGCCGAGAAGTTGGAACAGCACGCCGGAGGGCTGGCTGAAGGGCAGGGGCATGACGATTTTGCGGACGTCGTCGCCGGTCAGGCCGCCCTCGATCTCCGCCACCTGCGTGGGCTGAATCTCAAGGCTCTGCCCTCCGACCCCCGCGCCTTTGAGTTTCAAGAGGGTCTGCGAATTGCTGATGTGCGCGGAGTCCAGAAGCGCCCGCAGGGCTCCGGTCGCGGCGGCGGAGATACCGCCGATCATGTGCGTGATGCCGATGGGGTAGGCGCCCCGCCACGGCACGAAGGGGAACTCCACAAACCACTGAAGCTCTTCGCGCGACTCGTCTTCCTCGTCCCAGTTGCGATAAACGCTCAGGACGGTGGACGTGGACTTGTCGATGGTGAGGATGTACGGCGCCGGGCCGTCCTCGAGGTCCAGTTGTGTGTAAACCTCGAAGATTGTCCGCAGGCCGTCTTCGTTAAATGCGCTCTCCTCGCGCCCCTCGACTTTGTCGTTGGCAATGTCGGCCTTGGTGCGCTCCGGCTCGGCGGACACTGGCAGCAGGTCCACGTCGCGGTACATGCCGCTCTTGACGCGCTCGTCGTAGTCCTGAAGCGTCAGGTATTGCACGTGCGTCTTGCGCTGCGCCGTCAGGAAGTTGGTGGCCGCGAAGGGGATGAGCATTTCATCCACGGCCACGAACAAGAACTGCGGGCGGTTCTTCGCCGCGTTCCACGTCACCTTCATGTACTGGACCCCGCTGAGGGGGACCTGCGTCAGAAGCTGCTCAAGCTCGGAGCGGAACTCCGGGCACTGAACCGTCAACTGCCAGTTCATGTAGCTGGTCTTGCGGCGCGCCTTGAGGACCTTGTCTCGCGTCACCTTGCCGGGGATGAAGTCCTTGACGGGACCGGCGGAAGGGAACAGTTCCTTGATGGCGCGGGACGAGAAGTCCACGCAGGCCTCGGTCAGGAGCGGATGCACGACCTTGCTGGCGCCTTGGAACTGCGCGCCGCCCGGCGCGTCGTCGCCGAGGCCCGTGCGCCGGATGCCTTCCTCGTAAAGCTCGTCTCGCTTGGAGCGTGCGTCCTTGTCGCGGGTGATAAGCTCGAGGTAGGTCGTGGCGACGCGCTTCAGTTCGGTCTCAGAAAGCGTTTCGGCTAGGTTCTCAAGGAAATCGGCGGACGGCGCGTCGCCTTCCTCCTCGCCGATCTTGACGATGGCGCCGCCGTCTTCCGTGTCCGTGACGTCACTCTCGTCGTCCGCGACGGGAATGTACTCACCTTCGAGGTCCTCAGACAGCATACGGGTTCACAACCTTTTTCGGCGCGACGTACGTCTCGCGGGAAGGAGCATTTACACGCTTTACACCAGAAAGCAGCCCCTTGTCCATAAACACTCTGGCGACTTGGCTGACGGCATCCACAAAGTCGTCGTGCTTGATGCTTCCGGTCCCCCGGAAGGAGCAAAGTTGCTCAAGCATGGGTTCGGCCCACGTTTTGGGCTTTCCGGGGCGTTTTTCGCTCTCCGGCACCCAAAATAGGCCTTTTTGGAACAAATGGCTGACCATGTGCAGGCGGGCCGCCTTGTCGGCGCGCCCCGGGTTGTAAGGGTAAGCGTGCACGCCTTCCTTTGACAGCGCCTGACGCAGGCTGATGCCGCTGCCCTTGTCCTCGATGATCACCAAATCGACCTTTCGGCCACTTGTGATGGGTTTTCCGCTTCCAAACATGGGCACGATGAGCGCCTTGTCCTCGTCGTCGCCGTAGGCGCTGTCCAACTCCTTGCGGACGCGCTTGATTAGCTCCGGGAAGCCGAGGTGGTCGCTCCAACAGTCGAGCAGGAGCGCCTTCATGGTGTCCTCGTGCCAGAAAACGCCCCAAACCGTGCAGGCCGAGGCGTCCGGGTCGTGCGTTTTGCGGTTGATCGTCTTTTCGGTGAAGGCCGTGTCGAGAGACATCACGATGTACTCGAACTTGGGCAGCGTCTTGTCCCTTGGCCAGAGCTTGAACCACGAGCGGGCGATAATTCCGCCCTCCTCGGCGTCGATTAGCTCTCCGTACAACTCCTGACGACCGAGGGTCGTGCCCTCGTACTGCGCAATCTGCTCGTAGAACGAATCTGGGAGGTTCGCGCGGTTGTCGTACGTAGAGCCGGTGGTGATGATCCGGCCTTTTTTGTCTTTTGTCAGCCTGCGCACCAGATCGCGTGGCTTGGGCGTCGTTGTCCACACGACGCGAGGCATGGCGCCTAGGCGCAAGCCCATCATGGCCATGTCCCACGTCTCTTCACCCTTGGTCCAAGCCGCCAACTCGTCGCCCCACAGGCGGGCGAACTGCGGGCCGCGCAGTCGCTCGGGCTCTTCGGCTGAGAATCCGCGAATGATTGACGGTTTGCCGCTCTCGGTCTGCAGGGTGATGATCAGGTTGGTTTTGTTGTAGTCGAGGATAAGCTCGGGAGGGATGATCTTGAGCAGGCCTGCGGGCCCCTCGAAGCACGTGTGCCGCACGTCGTTGAGCGTTGGGGCAATCACTGCGCTCGGATTCGCGTCGGCGTCGTAGTAGGCGTCGGCGCCGAGCCATTGAGCGCCGGTCAGCGTCTTGCCGAAGCCTCGACCGGCCATCAGGCCCCACTCGACCCAAAGGCCTTCTGGCGGTTCCTGCTTCTCGCGAGCCGTGGCAGCCCACTCCATCTGCCATTTGATGGCGGCGATGCGTTCGAGGGGCAGTTGCCCTAGGGCGATGGCGTCCGACAGCACGGTTTTTTGCGCGTCGGTAAGTTTTTTGAACGGCAGCATTGGGTTCCGTAGCCGATTGCAGGTTGCATGTAGCGGAGTTTGGTCTGCGGCGCAAGGTCGGGGGTTTGTAGGCGCTGAACAGGTAGTTTTTTGCCTGTTGTTGGGTGCAGTTGCACCTAGCTGGGTGCAAATAATTGGGTGGTCTGAAAAAATTGTGAGTGGGCAGGGAGCAATTATCAGCGCTGCCGGAACCGGGGTGTGGGGGTCCAAGCAACAAGCCCACAAGCCACCTCCCGGCTCGCCCAGCAGGCTCAGTGAGTGCGCATTACCTCAATGATTACAACCACTTAGGTGCAGGGGTGGGGTCCTGAGCAACACCCTGCCTCACGTTGCACCGTGTTGCAAGTGGCATGTTGTGGCACGCGGACTGCCACTATCTGCTGGCTCGGACCGGCTGGGCGTAGTGGGGGGCACTGAGCCCTGACTGAGCCCTGACTGAGCCCTGACCCGGGCCCTGACTGAGCCCTGACCCGGGCCTGTCTGCAACAGCCTGTTACAATTCGTGATCAGCTATCTGCACCTGATAGGTTGCACCCGGCGGTGTAAACGGTATCATGCGTCATCAACCAAGGAGACCTGACATGATCCAAGCCCCCATCACTCATGCCACCCGCGAAGGCTGGCTGCATGCCTTCGCTGAGGCCTCTCGGCCCTACTTCGCCGAGGCTGGCCACCCTCTGCCTGCAGACCTGCGTATCGGCCTCGGCTGGTCGTCGGGCGGCGCACGCTCCAAGACTATTGGCGAGTGCTACTACTCCGCCGCCAGCACGGACGGTGTGCGAGCCATCATCATCACACCCGGGGCGGGCATGGATAACGCCGCACGTGCGGCGGACGTCCTGACACACGAATTGGCGCATGCCGCCCTGCCGGAAGGTGTCGGACACAAGCGGCCCTTTAAACGCCTCGCGATTGCCCTTGGTCTGGAGGGCAAGGCTACGGCCACCGTGGCGGGCGACAAGTGGCGGGCGTGGGCCCTGCCCATCATCGAGAGCCTCGGGCCCTACCCTCACGCCGCCCTGACCGCAGGCAGCAGCGGGCGGAAGAAGCAAGGTACGCGCCTGCTCAAGGCTGACTGCGCAGAGTGCGGCTACACCGTGCGCGTCACCCGTAAGTGGGTGGACCTCGGCGCGCCGCGCTGCGGTGTCTGCGACGACGCGCCGCGCCTGACCTGCGAGGGGACAGAAGAGGAGGGTGACGAGGAGTGACCCCGCCGAGCGGAGAGGGGGCCCTAGGGGGCCTCCTCGCCCTTGGGCAGGGCGACCACGGGCTGGGCCTCCAAGGCCGCCTGTGGGGCGCCCTGCGCCACCGCCGGTCGGAGCATGGCCAGCACGTCCAACACAATGGGGTTGGACGTAAGCTTGTTACCGTCGGCGTCCGCCACCTGTACGCGCTCGCCGTAACGCTTCGGGTCGAGGCGGGCGAGGAGCTTCAGCCTGTGGTCGGCCCTTGCCCTGTCCCGGCCAGCTTCTGAGGGCACACCCATGATCGGCTTGAGGCCGTCCACAATGTCGAGGCTGTCCGCAGCGATGACGTCGTACCCCTCCTCCCTCGCCTCTGCGAGGGCCTCTACGAGGGCGGGCGTCTGGCTGATCCATTTGCGCCAGCGGTGCGACGGCACGTCCTCCTCACGCACGGCCTTGGCGAGAAGGGTTCCGGCCCGTACCCGCGCCAGTACCCTCTGCGCGGCCTGCTGCTCATCTTCGGTCACGTGCATGCTCCTGTATGTGCGAGGGGTACCACCTCCGCACCGGCCCGGTCAAGCCCCTGCATCTTCGAGGTTCACGTGTAAACGGCAACGTGTAGTTTTCTCCAGAAGCAACGCATCGCCACCGCAACCCCTGCAACACGTGCAACACGAGGGGCCCCCCTAAAGGGGGACCCCCCGCCGTGTTGCAGCGTTTGTTGCAGATCAGGGGGTTGCAACACGTGCAACACGGTGCTTCGTGTTGCATCGCGTTGCGTGTTGCAGCCCTTTGTTACACTTTGTGATAATTTCAGGCACCTTTTTGGTTGCACCCCAATCTGCGATAAAGTACAACATCTCTGTGGCGGGGGACACCCCCTCGACACCCACAACCCCCTCTCCGGGGCCGGGATGTCCGGGACAGGAGGCGAGGCGGGGCGCTCTCCCCGCCGCCTAGGAGACCTGACCATGACCCGCTCAATTCAGTACGCGAACGGAGACACCCTCTACCGGACCAAAGACGGTTTCTGGTGGTACTACAGCCCCCGCATTTACGGGCGCAGCCTTCCACATGCGTCGCTTGACCTTTGCACCCACCTCAAGTCTGTTGCGCGCCGCCACCGCAATTGGCAACTCCAGCGTTACCCCGCCTTGGAGACCTGCATGTTCGAATACTGCATCGAGTACCAAGAGGACGATCCGGGCCGCGACGCCCTGCCCACCATCATCCCGGGCGCGACGCGCAACGACGCCCTCGTCACCGCCCGCGTCCTGTCCCGCATCGTCGGACGCGTCTACGTCGTCAAGACCCTCGGCGGGCGGGTCGTCGGGGAGCGCGTCTTCCTCGAAGGGCACTTCGAAAGCGAGACCGGCGACTTCTAGCGTTTACACTCACACAGGAGACCTGACCATGACGAACGACACGAACAACCTCTTCCTCGCCGCCGCCGCGTGGGCGAACGGCGGGAGCCTCTTCGGGGCCTACCTGAGCGGTGTCAACCTGAGCGGGGCCTACCTGAGCGGTGTCAACCTGAGCGGGGCCTACCTGAGCGGGGCCTACCTGAGCGGTGTCAACCTGAGCGGGGCCTACCTGAGCGGGGCCTACCTGAGCGGTGCCGACCTGAGCGATGCCGACCTGACCGGGGCCAACCTGCGCCGTGCCAACCTGCGCAGGGCCGACCTGCGCCGTGCCGACCTGAGCGGTGCCGACCTGAGCGATGCCGACCTGACCGGGGCCAACCTGCGCGATGCCGACCTGACCGGGGCCAACCTGAGCGTGGCCACCCTGCGCAGGGCCAACCTGAGCGGGGCCAACCTGAGCGAGGCCGACCTGCGCGGAGCCAACCTGCGCGGAGCCGACCTGAGCGAGGCCGACCTGCGCGGTGCCGACCTGCGCGGTGCCAAATACAAAGATGACATTCTCGTCGCCCACATCGCCGCCGCCGAGCGGATGGACGGTTACACCTTCCGGTTGTTCCGACTCAAAGACGAACAACACAAGGTCATGGCCGGTTGCCGCTGGTTCACGATCTCCAAATACCGCGCCCATGTCGCCGAGGAATACCCTGACACCGCCAAGGCTCGCGAGACGTTGGATATTTTGGACTTCTTAGAGCGGAGGGCGGGCGCATGACACGCGACGACTTCGACCGCCTGTACGCCTGCCGTACGTACAACACCGAGGGCTACACCCAGCGCCAACTGGACGCTTTAAACGACCTCGCCTTCGAGACGGTGGCGGACCTCGACCCCGACGAGCGGAGCACCCAGTCCCTCGTGTACTTCACCCTGGAGCGCGCCTCGACGCACTGGGAGGTGTGCACCTGAAACAATTCGTGATCAGCACATGCACCTTAGCGGTTGCACATGCCAGCGCCACGGGGTACTATCTGACATCAACCAAGGAGACCTGACATGACCAGACGCACTGCCCCCGAGATCATCGCCCTCCACTTCGGAGCTGACATCCGCGAGGTCAGTGATAGCCGCTACCAGCCGACGCGCTACGCCTCCCCCGGCCTGTACGTGATTGGCGAGGACTATTACTGCTCGCCGACCGCCGCGCAGACGCCACCCTCCGACTACAGATGGGAGAAAGTCGGCGAGTACTACGGTCGCCCTGTACTACGTGCCGTGAGTGCCTGACCGCCCATGACACTGCGGAAGACCCGCCCGAGGCCCGGAGGCGTTTACACGCTGGCCGGGCCGAGGACGTGCGAGGCGCGCCACCGTGGCGCACCCCACGAGGAGACCTGACATGACCGAGCATTACTTCTCAGCCGCACTACTCCTTCGACCTCGTCTTTTACGGAGATTGCACAATGACTGAACAACACACGCCGGGGCCTTGGAAACTGCGCGATAACGCGGCCCTTATTCGCGTTGTAGCTGGCCCCCTTTACACAACGGTTGCGGATGGCATTTCGGGGGAAGCCGACGCCCGCCTAATCGAAGCCGCGCCTGAACTGCTTGAGGCGTGTAAGCTGTTCATCTCCTACGACGACGCCAGCGCCGACGACGTTTCGTCGATGCTTCTCTACGACGAGGCCCGGTCTGCTATCCGCGCCGCCTACGCCAAGGCAACCGGGGGGCAATCATGACTGGCATTCTTGAGCGCGCATTAGGCCGCGAGCCCGAGAGCCTGAAAGATTTCGTCATGGCGCGGTTGCTGTGCTCGGTGAACAGGCACTACGAGGAGGGCGACCGGGACCCGGATGACACCGCCCGCAACCGCATCAAGCACTGGAGCAACGAAGACCTTCTCGACGCTGTCTCTCTTGCCCTTGATGAAATGAAGGAGGCCCAGTCGTGACCACCTACGTCGTCGTCAACCCCGAAGGGGACGCCATCGCGGAGGGCCTCACCGCCGAGGAGGCGGGGCGCCTGATCCTGTCCTTCTGCTCGCACCACATCGCGCCGTCGATCGAGGGGTGGACGCTGAGTGTAAACGGTACGCCGTGCCTCGGCTTGAACCCCTGGTACACGCGCGACGAGGCCGTGGAGGCCCTGCGGTGCGCTGTGGCGCGCCATGCGCGCATCGCCGACGGCTGGCCCGCTGAAACAATTCGTGATCCGGCACCTGCACCTTAGCGGTTGCACATACCGGGCCCATGCGGTACTGTGTGGCAGCAACCGAGGAGACCCGACATGAACTACATTCTACGGCGCGGCGCAGGCACAGTGTACGACACACCTGTCGAGGCCGTCGCCGCCGCCCGCGAAGCGGGCTACCACAACGTCCGTGTGCGCTACCACCCCGACTGGGAGGGCTACTGCGTCAACGTGATCCCGCTCTACACGCCCGACCTGTACCTCGTGGAGCAAGGCGCATGACCAACACCGAAGCTATGAACGCAGCCGTGCAGCGCTGGATCAAGGAGTGCACTGACCGACCGGACGGGGCGGCTGTCCTCCGCAAGCGCGCCGCGTGGCTAGAGGCCCTGATCACCAAGCAGGGGCAGGACAAGCCCGTGCCAGCGCTGGAGGACGTCACCGTCTGGGACTCCCTGTCGGCGATGGAGCGCCTGAGCGACGCAGCAACGAAACTGGGGGGACTGTGATGGCTACCCCTATGACCCGTGACGACTTTGATCGGTTCTTCGCCGAGACGTGGAAGCGCGTCCAAGATGCGCAGGAACAGATCGACGCCCTCGGCCTCAACGACCTGCTGCCGGACGTCCCGCAGACCAACAACTGGGGGTTGTGGAAGCGCTGGGAGCGGGAGCAGGGGCGCGGCCCGGTGACCACCGAAAGCATGCTGGAGGCCTACCGCCGAGGGTACGAACGTGGGCGGATGTCGCTTCTCGATGACGCCCTGACCGAACTGGGCACGTTTGCGCCCGAGGAGGATTACCGATGACCCCCAAACAGATCATCGTGCACTGGAAGGAGTTCGGCCCGGACATGGACGCTGTGTCCCTGCGCAACCTGCGCGACCTTGCCCTTGTCGCCATCAATGACCTGTCGGGCGGTCCCATGTCCCAGCAGGCCATCGAAGACCTCGCAGAGCTTCACGCCATCTACACAGGAGACCTGACATGACCACCGAACGGGACGTCGCCCTGCGCGTCGTCAAGACCGCCTTCGACGCGGGCTACACCGTCAAGCATTACTACGGCGACGCCGAGGACATGACCATCCTGCGCCCCGGCGACGACCCTGAACTTCTCGGAGGTGCTCTGGGCTGCGCGGAGGAGGACTGGTTGCACCTCTTCCGCCCAGATGGCAGTCATGTCGGCAGCATCTACCTCCTGTGGGGCAACGAGGAGGACGGCTCGGAGCTTATCTGCGACCACACGTCCAACGCAGAGACCGAGGCGGTGGCCAACAAGGCCTACGTGTCCCTCGGCCTGAACCTTGACCTTTACGGAGAGCAGCCATGAAAACGGTTTACGTCGTGGGCGGTGCGGGCGGGGGCGGAGGGACGACCTCTGTGTCGGGCCTGATTGAGCGCACCCGGGAGAACTACATCCGCTACCTCGAGGTCGTGTGCGTCTACGAGCAGGACGACGAGGAGGCCACGGAGTACGCGATCAGCCTCGAGGACGGCCTCGAGCACTGGCCTGTCCCCAAATTATCCCTTGCACCCTCCGAGGTGTGTGGTACTGTCTGACATTAACAAGGAGACCTGACATGGACAACTACACCGCCGTCGGCATCGCCGAGGGCTTCATTGAAGCGGACAACGAGGAGCAAGTGCTGGCCGCATGGCAGCACCTGCACGACAGCCGCCTCGCCTACTCGCTGCAAGGCTGGTTTGGCCGCACGGCCACGCAACTGATCGAAGAGGGCCTGATCAATGCTTAACGCCGTCCTCTGCGGCCTGTGGGCCGTGCAATTTGCGTACTCGGTCTTCGAGTACGGCCAAGAGCGTCACCGCGCTTGGTTGACAGCCGCCATGGCGCAGGCCCTGCTGGTTTTAGTTTTTCTTGTCAAAGCCACGAAGATCGGAGGCTGACGACATGAGCGCCGACCGCCTAGAGCGCGCTAGGGCCTCCCTCAAGGCCCTGTACGCCGACCCGGACCATCGCGCGCGACTTCTGGAGGCTCGCCACGGCGCGTCGCTGTGGACGTCCGACGAGGACGCCCTGCTCGTGGCCCTGCATGCGCAGGGCCTGACGTACCGGCAGATCGCGCAGTCTCTCCCCGGGCGCAGCCGCAAGGCCGCCCTTGGGCGGCACTACCGATTGAGGGCCGAGCAATGAAGCGCAACACCATCTGGTGGACCGTGGAGGTCCTGACCGCAATCATCATCTTCGGGGCCGTTTACACGTTCCTGACCTTTTTCATCGGAGCAACGACATGACCGACAAAACCACGACCAAGTACCTCGTCTACTACGAAGACGATCTCCATGACCACTTTGAGGTCTACGACGATCTGCCGACTGCGCGGACTGCGGCAAGCAGTTTAGCGAATAAAACATCCGGCAAGGAGTTTCACGTCGCCGCGCACCTGACGACCTTCCGCGCCGAGACTGTCGTGAAGGAGACCGCGTAATGGCTACGCATCTGTTCACGACCTACCGCGCGGAGAACGCCGAGGGGCGACCCGTGACTTTCGCCGTGTGCCTGCGCTGCCACAAGGGCTGGCCAGTCGGTGTGCCCCTGTACATCGAGCCCTGCACTGCGGAGGCCGCGTGATGGGCTGCTGGACACCTTGGGACGGATCGGGCGAGCCTCCGCGCTGCGGCACGCACGTGCGGGTCATGTTTTCCTCCGGGGACCGCACCGAAGGCCTTGCGCAACACTTCAAGTGGAAGATGCCGACAGACGGTCTGTACCTGCCCATCGTCGCCTATCAGGCCCCAGCCTTGCGCCAGCAAGCTGACCTGCACCGACGCATCGCCAACAAGAGGCAAGAGCTTTACGACGCCGAAGGCGTCGTGGGCGAGACGCACCGGCTGTACATGGAGGCCGAGGCGCGCCGTCTCCGCGTCCGTGAGGCCCTAGAAGACCTTCTGGCGGTGACGAAATGAGGCTGCTCCCTGCCCTCGCCGTGGCGCTGGCGCTGGCCGCACCTGCCGCGCCAGCCTACGCTTCGGACGACACCGCCATGGCCCTCTACGAGCGCTGCTCGAGCGACGACGAGACCTACCTCAGCTTCAGTTACTGCATGGGGATGATCCGAGGCCTGATCATCGGCGCGGAGTACGCCTTCTCGGATCAGGACTTCGCGTTCTGTTACCCGTCCGGCACACCCAACGGTGACTTCCTGAAGGCCTTCCTAGCCTACTACCGAGCCAACCCGTCTAAACGACTTGAACCCGCCTTCGGTGTCGTCGCCCTGTCTGTGGCGGCACGCTGGCCCTGCAAAAAGTAAGGAGACAACAACATGTCAGACGCGCCCAGCGTCCCTCACCTCGCCCGACCCTGCACGGTCTGGTTCCGCATCGGCGCGGACGGCGAGAACCGCAAAGCCATCCGCGCTCGCTACGACGTTGGCTCCATGACGATCACGAAAGGCACGGCGCTGGCCGAGGCGCCCGATGGGCCGCACGAGAGCGTCCGAAACAATTTCCTGTCGTTCATGGGTAGGTGGCTCGACTCGGAGGATTTGCCGTGAGCGAATGGATCAAATGGGAGGGCGGTGCGTGCCCTGTGCCCTCGGGCACCAAAGTCGCGGTACGCCTCCGAAGCCTGCGCGAGTACAGCGACAACCCAGCCCGGGATTGGGATTGGTTTCGCGCGCGCGGCCCCGCAAACGAGCGTGACATCGTTGCCTACCGCGTCCTTGACAGCGAGCAGCCCAAATCCCCCAACGACCACTACCGGCAGGGCGAGATCGAGTGCATCGACGCCATCCGCGCAGCCCTGACCGACGAGGAGTGGCGCGGCTTCTGCAAGGGCAGCGTCCTGCAGTACGTCTGGCGCGAGAAGCACAAGGGCGGCGACGAGACCCTCGTCAAGGCGCAGGACTACCTGCGCTGGGCGGTGGCAGGCAAGGCGGAGGGCAAGCGATGAGCGAGAAACTGAGCGGCGGGGATTTGGACAAGGCGCGCTGGTTGCGGGCGAACAGCACTCATCCCGAGAATTACGCCCGTGCCGGGATTGAGGCGGCGAGGCTGGCCCGGGTCGGCTGGCGGCCCGGCCTGTCGTGGGAGGAAGAGGCGCGAGCCCTATTGGAGGATATCCGCGCGAACTACCGTGGCTGCGCGCCGGGAAGCCGCGAGGAGAACCTCTGGCACCGGATCAGCATCTTGCTCGCGGAGGACAAGCGATGACTGACTGGATCGAACACGACGCCGGACCCCAGCCGGTTGCGGATGATGTGTGGGTGGCAATCCGCGACACTTATGATGGCCCTGCGAACGAAACCAATTGTGATGGCCCTGCGAACGAAATCAATTGGGTGGGATGGCTTGAATACCGCATCCTCAACCAACACCTGATCGACGCTGCCCGCCTAGAGGGCATCCGGCTAGGGCTGGAGGCTGCTGCAAGGGAGATAATGGAGCGGGTGGACCTGTCTCTCAATACGCAAGGAGGGGACGAGTGGCTTAGACCTGACCACATGCGTGCTGACATCCGTGCCTTAGACCCCGCCACCATCGCAAAGGAGACTGCACGATGACCGCGACGAATGAGCAGATTGTAGCCGAGGCCGAGCGTCGTGCCATTGAAGACGGAGGAGGGGGTGCCCCCGTTGAACACTATATCATCGAAGTGACCCGCGAAGGCTGGACCCCGCCAGAGCCGGTTGACCCGGACCTGTTGGCTTATCGAAAATGGGAAGTTAGCCAGCTTGGAAATCACGGCTACCGGGAAGAAGTGCTTGCCGGGAAATGGGATCGAGACATCACCGCAACCGGCTTCCTCGCCGGTGCCCGCATGGCCCGAGAACAGGAACAGAAACGGGCGAAGAGGGTGGTGGATGTGCTGGATTACATTTCTAAATACAGCCCCAATTTTGCAAAGATGGCAGCCGCCGCCGTCACCGCCTACAAAGCCGGGAGGACTGCGCGATGAGCAAGCCAGACAAGGCCCTGCTGTGGGCGAGGGAGGACGCGGCGCACCTGTATGACGACGACGCGCCGCGAGTTCTGGCGGGAGAGTTCGACAACTGGCCCGACATTAAGGTGCGTGTCCGCGTTTACCGCGCCGGACAGGCCGCATCCGCCGAGCGGATAAAGGCGCTGGAGGAACTGCTGAGGGAGTGCGCCGACGCTTTGGAGGCGGAGGTTCATGGCCGCTCTGTCAACGACCTCCCCCGACGCATCGAACGCGACATGCACCCCGTCGAGAAGGCCCGCGCTCTGCTCAAGGAGGCTGACCAGTGAGTGACTACTATCAACGCCGACACGAACTCATCAACACTATCCACTCCATCCTGTCTGAATACCCCGATCTAGCGGGAGAGGCGGCTCAGGCTATCAGTTCCGGGGTTCAAATCGCCATGCGAAACACCCAAAAGGAAGCTGCTGACCTCCGCGCAGCAATGGCTATGTCGCTGGCCCTGCTGCCGCCCAACCGCCTAACAAACGCAGGCCGTGCAACTTTGGAACGCTGCATCCTTCGCGCCCTGCCCGACAAGGCGGCGCAAACCAAATCAGAGCGCGAGTTTAGCGAAGTCGCGGAGGCTGACCAGTGAACCCTGACTGGCTCTTTTGGCACTTCCTTGACGCCATCCGCGTCCCATCAAACCGCGTCGAGCGAAGCATCTACTGCTCCAAGGCCCTCGCGGCGTGCCTTGGTGTTGCGGCTACCGTCCTTGCCGTTGTCCTTTGGAGCATTATGAGATGACCTACCCGACCGAACTGCAAGCCTACTACGACGCCCATGACGCGATGATGGACGCGGAACGGAGCAAAGCCCCTTCTCGTCTAACTTGGTGGATTTGGCAATTTGGCCTTTACAAGGTCGCCCGATACGCCGCCGTGAAGGCTGGCCATCTGCCCGAGACGCCGGAGTTCGGATGAGGTACCTGTCCCTGTTCAGCGGCATTGAGGCTGCGAGCGTGGCGTGGGAGCCGCTGGGGTGGGAGTGCGCTGGCGTCGCGGAGGTGGATGCGTTCGCCAGCGCGGTCCTAGCGCACCGCTACCCGTCCGTCCCGAACCTCGGCGACGTAACGAAGATCGACGCGGCGGCTCTCGCCGCACTGGGTCGCATTGACCTTGTGGTATTTGGATCGCCCTGTCAGGACCTGTCCGTGGCGGGCAAGAGGGAGGGGCTGGCCGGTGAGCGCAGCGGACTGTTTCACGCCGCCATCGACATCGTGCGATGGGCAAGAGAGTATTGCGGATGCCGATGGGCCTTGTGGGAGAACGTCCCCGGAGCCTTCAGCAGCAACAAAGGACGCGACTTTGCAACAGTGGTTGGCGAACTGGCGGGTGTCTACCTCGCCGTCCCGCCCAAGGGCTGGGGCACGGAGGGTGCCGCCGTTGGCTCCGAAGGAATGGTCGAGTGGGCCGTGCTGGACGCGCAATGGTTCGGAGTGGCGCAACGGCGCCGTCGCGTGTTCGCTCTCGCAGACTTTGGAGACTGGGCCGGTCGATCGCCGATTCTTCTTGAGCCCCAAAGCCTGCGCGGGGATTCTCCGCCGAGCCGAGAACCGGGGAAAGGCACTTCCGCCGATGTTGCTCCAAGCCCTGTCGCAAGTGGCCGGGGCGTCGAGCGAACCGGAGACACCCGAGGACAGGACCCCTTAGTGGCGGTCCCGGCGATTGCCAATCCGCTGACCGCGCGGATGCACAAGGGCGTTAACACCACAATGGACAAAGGCCAGACGATGATCGTTGAGCCCCAGCGCCAGATGTCCGTCGAGATTGCGGACACGCTGGGTGTCGGGGCTAACCAGACGACGCGCTTCCAGTCTGAGGTCGTGGCCGTGGCGTTCGCTGTCGGTGCTGACTGCTACAACGGCGCGCTCACGGGCGACGTGGCGGCTACGATGGGCACTCCCGGCAGCAGCGTAACCGCTTCCGGCCCGACGGTCCTTACGCAGGGTGTGGCTTACGGCCTGACCACGGAGCAGACGCCTAAGTTTGCAGAGGACTTGGCGCTGACGCTTACGAAGCAATCCCCGACCGGAGGCGGACAGCCCCGGTATTACTCAGATCGAGAGCGGATGGGCGGCGAACCCAGCGACGTTGTCCACACGCTTTCTTCTTTGGCGGGACAGGGAGATAGCAGCCCGCACGTTGCAACCGCCCCCCAAGTCCGCCGCCTCACCCCAACCGAGTGCGAGCGCCTACAGGGTTTTCCGGACGGCTGGACCGCTATCTCCTATCGCGGAAAGCCCACCTCAGATGGCCCCCGATACAAAGCCTTGGGGAACAGCATGGCCGTTCCGGTCATGGTTTGGATCGGTCGCCGTATCGCCGCCGTCAAGGCTGACTATTTGCCCAAACAACCGGAGTTTGGATAATGTTGCTTGCTATCGCCGTCGTCCTGTTGCTGGCGGCCCTCGACCGATGATCAACGCACGCATGACGGACATCGTCGAAGAAGTGTGTAAACAGCACAGGGTTCGGCGCAACGAGTTCTACGGCCCTCGCCGCACGCGACACCTTGTGCTGGCGAGGTGGGAGGCCGTGTACCGGATGCGGCAGATCACGGACAAGGCCGGGCGGCCTGTCTTCACGTTTGGGCGCATCGCGCAGCACATGCGCCGCGACCCGTCCACCATCCGCCACGCGCTGACGCAGTACCGCAAGCACCTTGCTGAACCCAATCGGTTGCAGTAGGCTGTGCACATGAAGGAGCAACACATGACTGGCATCGAAATGGCCATCCAACGTGCCGGGTCGATCTCGGCCCTCGCGCGCAAACTCAACATCTCGCATCAGGTCGCCAACAGGTGGGTGAAGCGCGGCCACGTGCCGCCCAAACGCGCCTTTGAGATCGAGCTTCAGTACGGCGTGCCCGCGCGGGATTTGGTGGACCCGTCCCTGCTGCACATCGCCTCCCTGATCACATCCTGACGTAGCGATGTCCGCGCAGGTGAGTACGATCACGCCGCACGTGCGTCGGGTGGAAGCGCCCTCGGAACTGCGCGAGCTTGCGGGCTGGCTGTGTTGGCGCAACGAGCACCATCAGGGCGAGGCCAAGCCACGCAAGGTGCCGTACTACGCCACCGGCCAGCGCCGCTTTGGCAAGCAGGGCGCGCCGGAGGACAGGGCCAAGATGGTCACGTTTGCCGCCGCACGCGACGCGGCGGCGCGCCTAGGCTATGACGGCGTGGGCTTGGCTCTCCTGCCAGAGTTCGGCGTCACGGCGCTGGACTTCGACCACTGCGTGGCGCCCGACGGCAGCCTGCCGAGGGAGGTCGAGGACATCGTCAGCCGCACGTACGCAGAGTACTCGCCGAGCGGCAAGGGCGTGCGGGCCTTCGTGCGCGGCGTCCTTGGCAACTACAAGAGCCACCTCGACGCCACGAACGGCTACGGCTTCGAGGTCTTCTCGTCGTCTGGCTTCGTGACCTTCACGGGCAACACCCTGCCCTTCACGGAGGCCCTCGGTCTGGACGACACCGTGGCGCACGCCGACGAGAGTGTTTTGTCTCTTGCCAAGGCGCGTTTTGGCTCCGTGGGGCCGCGAGAGACAACGACGTCTCGAGACCCGTTCGAGACCTTTGAGCCCATCCTAGGTCTCAAGCCCGACGAGGCACGAGCCTACCTGTCTGATCTCGACCCGGGCATGGGTCGAGAGCCGTGGCTGTACGTCGGTCTGGCGCTGCACCACGAGTTCGGCGACGAGGGCTTCGAGCTTTGGAACGACTGGTCGTGCGACGGCGGCAGCTACCCCGGGCCCGACGAACTGGCCAAGCAGTGGCAGAGCTTCGACCGCAGGGACCACGCGGGCAAGCCGGTCACCATGCGCAGCGTCAAGAAAATGAGCGCAGACGCGCGCAGGGAGCAGGGCCTGCCAGCGCGCAGCCTGATCGAGATGTCGGCGCCAGAGGCGGCCAGCACGGACCCTCTGGTCCTCGCCTCGTCGCCCGACTGGACGGGCCCCTTCCGTGTGCACCCCGGCGACGAGTTTGCCAAGCGCCCGCCCGTGGAGTGGATGATCAAGGGCGTCCTGCCGGAGAGCGCTGACCTGATTGTGGTGTACGGAGCGAGCGGCTCAGGGAAGAGCTTCTGCGTCCTCGACATGGCCATGTCCCTTGTGCGGGGCGTGGAGTGGCGCGGCAGGAAGGTTAAACGCAAGCGCGTCCTGTACGTCGCGGCAGAGGGCGGAGGGGGCGTCTCTCAGCGCCTGAAGGCCTACAGCCTGCACCACGGTGTGCCGCTTAAGGGTCTGCCGCTTGGTATCATCCACGACGTGCCGAACCTCATGGTGGAGGAGGACGCGTCGTCCCTCGTCAAGTCGATCATGGACGCAGGCAACGCAGACCTGATCATCCTCGACACCCTCGCGCAGGTGACGCCGGGCGCCAACGAGAACAGCGCCGAGGACATGGGTCTGGCCCTGAAGCATGCCCGCGCCATACGTAAGGCGACGGGCGCCGTGATCATGTTCGTGGCGCACACAGGCAAGGACCACACCAAGGGCATACGAGGCTGGTCCGGCCTGAACGCGGCCTCCGACACGTCTATCGAGGTTTTCCGGGTCGAGGACAGCGAGGCTCGCGTCCTGAAGGTCACCAAGCAGAAGGATGGCCGCGACGATCAGTCGTGGGGTTTCACCTTCGAGAGCGTCATCGTGGACTTCGACGCGGACGGAGACGAGGTCACGTCCCTCGTGGTCAAGGAGGCCGACCTGCCGATCCCCGAGCCGAAGGTGCGCCGCGTCCTCGGAGCGTGGGAGCAGGTCGTCATGGACCACATTCAGAGCCTAGGCCTGACTTTCTCCGGCATGGAGCTTGGTGCCCTAGCCGATGCGGTGGCGGCTGACGCGCCACCGCCCGAGGACGGGCAGCGCGACCTGCGCAGGCAGAACAGCCTGCGCGCCATCCGCTCTCTGACCAAGGGCATCGACGCGCCCCTGCACATCGAAAACGGATTTGTATCTTTTGGCGCATTTCCCGCTTGACCCATCACCCAACTGGGTGCAATATCAAAGGCAAGGAGACCTGACATGAAGACCACAGACTACTTCCGCATGCTGCCGGATCGCGACCTGCTCCTTTACGGCAAGGAAGCCACCACCTTCACCGACGCGTACGTCACGGCGCTCATCGAGCGCTACGAGGACGTGCTTGATATGCTGGAGTGGACCGGCGGACCCAACGATTAACCCCCAAGGAGACCTGAACATGTACGAACTGACCATCCGCGCCGAGTCGCTTGCCGAACTGTCCGGTCGCGTCCGCGCCCTCGCCGCCGAGTTTGGCGCACCCCCTGTCGTGTACGAGAGCACAACCACGACACCCCCCGTCCCGTCGCCGCCCGCGTCGCGCGCTGAAGCCTTGGCTGCAGCCGTCAACGCGCCCATCCCCTACGAGCAGGTGCGCACCGCAGTCCTGCGCGTGGCCCAGAAGCAGGGCCGGGCGGGCGTAGACGCCCTGCTGGCGAAGTTCGGCGCCGTGACCAACGCTCAGGAGATTCCCGCCGAGCGGTATCCTGAAGTCATGGCTGCCGCCGAAGCGATGCTGGCCGACTGACATGAGCCAACACGCCAGACTTTCACCTTCCGGCGCACACCGCTGGATGCGCTGCCACGCGGCCCTCACCTACGAGGAGCAGTTCCCCGACTCGAGCAGCGTCTACGCCGACGAAGGCACGCGCGCCCACGAGGCGGCTGCAGCCATCCTCACCGGCCTAGCGCACGAGTACGCTCCGGTTGACATCGCGACCGGCATGCCTGAGCACGTGCAGTCCTACGTCAAGCTCGTGGGGGAACTGACCGAGGGCGGGAACCTGCTCGTGGAGCAGCGCGTAAACTTTGGGCCGTGGCTGGGAGACGTAGCGCAACAGGCTACAACTTTTGGCACGTCGGATGCCGTTATATTGCACCCCCGTACCCTGACCGTCGTGGACCTCAAGTACGGCATGGGCGTGCGCGTGGACGCCGAGGACAACGAGCAACTCATGCTCTACGCCTTGGGCTGTCTAAACGAGTTCGGCTGGTATGGGGAGTTCAGCGAGGTGCGCCTCGTCATCCACATGCCGCGCCTGAACCACGTCAGCGAGCACGTGGTGTCGGTCGAGGAACTGAAGGCCTTCGCCGAGCAGGCCAAGGCCGGAGCGCAGGCGGCGCTGGGCCCCGACCCACAGTTCAGCCCGGGCGAGAAGCAGTGCCGCTTCTGCCGGGGCAAGGGTGCCTGCGAGGCCCTGCGCGGAGAGGTGTACAGCCTCGTGGCGGCGGGTGCGGAGGAGTTCGACCCGGTTGTGCCGCAGGACACAGACGTGCTGGCCAAAGCCATGGACCACGTCGCCCTCGTTGAGGTGTGGTGCAAGGGTGTGCGCGCCGAAGTCGAGCGCCGCCTGCTGGTCAACAGCGAAGTGCCGGGCTGGAAGTTGGTCGAAGGGCGCCAAGGGTCGCGCGCGTGGAAAGACGCCAGCGCGGTCGAGGCCATCTTCAAATCGTGGCGCCTCAAAAAGGAAGAGGCCTACGATTTCAGCTTGATTTCACCCACTAAGGCGCAGAAGCTCCTTAAGACGAGCCCGAGGCGGTGGTCTAAACTCGAGGACCACATCGACCGCTCGAAGGGTAAGCTATCCGTGGCGCCTGCCACAGATCGGAGACCGGCAGCGTCGGCCTCCGCAACCGCCGACGAGTTCGGCTGAACTGCAAAAAGGAAACTACGATATGAGCGTGCAAATTGTAATTCGGAATGTGGCAATCGCCTTTCCGGCTATCTTCGAGAAGCAGGCTGTTGGCGACGGCGAGCCTGCGTACGGCGCGAAGTTCATCATTCCCCCGAACCACCCGCAGGTCGATGAAATCCGCAACGCGGTTCAGGCATCCGCCACGGGCAAGTGGAACGACAAGGCCCCTTCGGTCCTGAAGCTCCTGACTGCCGACAAGAAGGTCGCCTTCGTTGAGGGCCCGTACCTCAACAAGAACGGCGAGCCCTACGCAGGGTTTGCAGACGCCTTCCACCTATCTTCGCGGAGCGCGACGGTCAAGCCGTCGGCGTGGAACAGCGCCAACCTGCCGACGACTTCGGCTGACGGCCTGATCTACAGCGGCGCTTTCGTGGACGCGTCGGTGGAAATCTACGCGCAGGACAACAAGTGGGGCCGTCGCATCAACTGCGGCCTGCGTGGTGTCCGGTTCGTGGCACACGGCGAGAGCTTCGGCGGCGGGACTCCGGCCTCCGCGTCCGAGTTTGGCGCTCCCGTGGAACCGCAGGACTTCGTCTGATGGCTGGTGCCGGGCACAACGCGCCCGTCGCTGCGCAGGAGCTTAAGGCTCTGATGGAGCGCGTGGAGACCCTCGACGACGAGCGTATCGCGATTGGCGAGCAGGCCAAGAGTGTGTACGCCGAGGCGAAGGCGGCTGGCTTCGACGTGAAGTCCATGCGTCGCCTCGTCGCCCTGCGTCGCAAGGACCGCACCAAGGTCCTCGAGGACAAGGCTATCCTCGAGCTTTACGCCTCCGCCCTCGGCTGTCTGGACCTCGTCTAGGCAGCCCCGCGCCCCCCGCCGAGAAGTCAGGTCTCCCGGCGGGGGGCGCACCCCCTTCAGGACACGATGATGCTTTTTCTCGACCTTGAGACGTACAGCACTGTGCCTATCACCTGCGGCGCGCACGCCTATGCCGAGGGGTCGGAAATCCTGCTGATTGCCATGGCGCAGGACGACGGGCCCGTAGAGGTGCTGGACTGCACTCTGGGCGCAGAGGGGCCGATGGCCCGCCTCGCAGAGGCCGTGCAAAGCGCCGACAGCATCGTCATCCACAACAGCGCCTTTGACCGCACCATCCTGTCTAAACACGGCCTCGACGTGCCTGTGCACAAGGTCCACGACACCATGGTTCAGGCCTTGGCGCACAGCCTGCCCGGCAAGCTGTCCAAGCTGTGCGAAGTGCTCGGCATCCCAGAGGACAAGGCCAAGAGCAAGCGCGGTCAGGCCTTGATCCAACTGCTCACCAAGCCCCTCGCCAAGAACCGCAAGCTGTCGCGCGCCACGCGAGAGACGCACCCCAAGGAGTGGGCGGAGTTTGTTGAGTACGCACGCCTAGACGTCATCTCCATGCGCGAGTGCCGGAAGGCCATGCCGGACTGGAACCTCACGGAGCGCGAGCGCGACCTGTGGCTGCTGGACCAGACCATCAACGCCCGAGGCGTGGCCGTGGACCTGCATCTGGCCGAGGCGGCGCAGGAAGCCGCCCGGAAGACTTTTGCGCGCCTGTCCGAGGAATTGTCCGAGGCGACCGGCGGCGCCCTCACGAAGTCCACGCAGAGGGAGAAGACGCGCTACCTGCTGTCGTCGCTGGGCGTGGAGTTGCCGGACCTGCGCGCGAGCACGGTGGCGGAGGCGCTCAAGGAGGAAGACTTGCCGGAACTCGCACGGCTGGTGCTCGAGAACCGCGCGGCGGCGTCGGCTACCAGCCCCGCCAAGTACAAGGCCCTTTGCGACAGCGTGTCGCCCGACGGGCGGCTGCGCGGAACCCTGCAGTTCTGCGGCGCGTCGCGCACGGGGCGTTTCTGCTTGGCGGAAGGCACACTCGTCCGGGTCAAAGATGACACCGGGCGCATCTTGGAGCGACCGATAGAGGATGTCACGACCGACGACTTGGTGTGGGACGGCGAGTCGTGGGTTCGACACGAAGGCGTGGTGTTTTCCGGCGACAAACCTGTGATTACGCACGACGGGGTTTGTGCGACGGCTGAACATAAAGTGTATGTTTCAACTTCAGAACATGTTACTCTCGGAGAGGCAAAGCAGAGAGGGCTACCCCTATGGAGAGGGAACGCTACACGATTTACCGGCTGACCAGTCCTAGCGGGCGCAGCTACGTCGGTCTCACGTCTCAACCGTTACAGGTTCGCTGGGGGCAGCATGTGCGGCGCGCGGCCAAGGGCGCGCACCACCCATTCTGCGCGGCTATCCGCAAGTACGGCGCGCAGGCGTTAACCGTCGAGGTCTTGCGGGCATGCGACACGCTTGAGGAGGCTTTTGTCGCCGAGATCGAAGAGATTGCGGCGCTGCTCAACCCGTACAACTTGTCGCCGGAAGGGGCGTTTGACGGCCCTGCGGGAACTTCGGCCGCCGCAGAGCTTCTCCGCGACCCGGCGTGGGAAGCCGCCTACCGCGCGGCGCTTTCCCGGGGCTGCCGCGAGAGTGAAGCGCATCAGGCACACGCCGCCGAACTCCCGGCACTGGCTAGAGACTGGCGCTTGGCCAACCCGCGCGAGGCGTACCGCATAGCGCGTCGGAACCTGCGTCTAGCCTTGAAAGCCGAACGCAAAAACGTAAACCCCAAGGCGTGGACCGACGAGGACCGCAAGGCGCAGAGTGAACGGCTTTTGAAACGCTTTGCGGAGCGCACGCCGTCTGAAAAGTTGAAAGCCAAGCGTGCGGCCCGCGTGCGGGCGAAGCATCTATGGAACGCGCGCACTCCTGAACAAGTCGCGGACGTGAGCGCCAAGATTTCCGACGGCATGGTGGCCTTTAACGCTCAACTGCCCGACGAGCAGCGTGCGGAACGGCAGGCACAACTCGCCGCTGCACGGGCGCGCATTGACCACGATAAGCGGAAGCGGCACCAGAAGGTGGCGCTCATAGCCTATTGGACGCCAGAGCGCCGCGCCGAGGTGGGTGCGCGGCGCCGCGCGGCTGCGGCGGCCAAGCGGGGGCTCGCCAATGCGGACGTATGACATCGTGAACGCTGGCCCGCGCAACCGCTTTATGGCGAACGGGCGCATCGTCTCCAACTCAGGGCGCATTTTCCAGCCCCAAAATCTGCCGCGACCGACGCTTAAGAACGACGCCATCGAGAACGGCATCGAGGCCATGAAGCTGGGCGTCGAGGACTTGCTCTTCGACAACGTCATGGAGCTTTGCACCAGTGCCATTCGTGGCTGCATTGTGGCACCAGAGGGGCGAAAGCTGGTCATCGCCGACCTGTCCAACATCGAGGGGCGCATGCTGGCCTTTCTGGCCGGAGAGCAGTGGAAGCTGGACGCCTTTGCGGCCTACGACCAAGGCGAGGGCCACGACCTGTACAAGTTGGCCTACGCCCGCTCGTACAACATCAAGCCAGAGGACGTGACACCGGACCAGCGACAGATTGGTAAGGTGATGGAGTTGGCCTGCTTCGGCCCTGATACCCAAGTGTTGACCCAGCATGGTCCGGTGGCTATTAAGGACATTACCGTTTATCACCGGCTATGGGATGGACAAACGTGGGTGAAGCATCAGGGGGTTATAACTCGGGGAAACCGAAAGGTGATGCTACTGGACGGGGTGGAGATAACGCCCGACCACGAGGTGCTGTGCGGAGAGATTTGGCGGTCGGCGAAGACGGTCGCTTCCTGCCAGACTTTCCGAGACCTAGCGTCGGCGACAGGTTCGGCGAGCTTGAGGTCGTTGGTTTTGATCTCGGCACGAGGGGTGGACTGCGAAGCGTGGTCGTTAAGTGCTCTTGTGGCGCGGCTCCACACTCCGTTGCAGTCAGCAACCTTCGCCGGGGTGCCAGCACACGGTGTAACAACTGCGCCAAGAAAGCCGGGGGCAAACGGCGGAAAGACTGGTTCCGATATGCCGACGTCTGCCCGGACGACACCCATCGACGTCGGCTCTGCAACCGCATATCCGCTGCCATCAACCGCTGCCACAACCCGAACGACGCGGGCTTCCCCAGTTACGGGGGGCGCGGCATCTACGTATACGAACCGTGGCGAAAGGACAGAGCGGCATACCTCTCTCATCTCGTTGGGCTTGACGGTTGGGACCAACCCGAACTCGAACTTGACCGGATCGACGTCAACAGAGGCTACGAGCCCGGAAACCTTCGGTTCATCACTCGACGCGCCAACCGGAATAACGTCCGAAAGGTCAGGGACCTGCAACAGCGACTCGACGCACTGGAGGCCTGTCTACGACATTGCACATGCGGGGCCGCGCAACAGGTTTACGATCCTCACGGATAGCGGCGCGCTCGTGGTTCACAACTGCGGCTATCAAGGAAGCCGAGGGGCCTTCCTAACCATGGGCGCGAACTACGGCATTGTTCTGCCCGACTACACGGCGCACGAGATCGTCATGGCGTGGCGCGGAGCGCACTCCTCCATCAAGAACCTGTGGTACCTGACCGAGGAGGCCGTGCGCCGGGCTCTGGCCGTGCCCGGGCGGACGTTCACGGCGGGTCTGTTGACGTACCGCATGGATGGCTCGTGGCTGCGGTGTTTCTTGCCGTCGGGTCGCCGCAGCCTGTGCTACCCCAACGCGCGCATCGACGACGGGGGTCGCATTGTGTACGACGGGCAGGACTTCACCAAGCAGTGGGTTACCGTAGTCACCTACGGCGGAAAGCTGGTGGAGAACGCCACGCAGGCCGCAGCGCGGGACGTGCTGGCGGCAGGCCTCGTGCTGGCCGAGAAGGCTGGCTACAATCCCGTCCTGCACGTGCACGACGAGATTATCTGCGAGACCCCAGACGACCCGTCGTTCACCGCCGAGGGGCTTGCGGCCCTCATGTCGCAGACCTCCCAGTGGACGGTCGGTCTGCCCCTCGCGGCGGCTGGCTTCGAGACGCACCGATACAGGAAAGGGTGATGTGTGACCCCAGAGGGTAAGGTTCAAGCCTATCTGCGCAAGCGCATCACCGAGGCTGGCGGCCACCACCGCAAGCTAGAGTGGACGGGACGTCGCGGCGCGCCGGACCTGTTCGTGTGGTGGGACGGGCCGCACGTGTGGTTCGTGGAGGTCAAGAGCGCCACCGGGCGCCTGACACCCCTGCAGAGTGCCGAGCACGCTCGTCTGCGCGCATCCGGCTTCCGGGTACGCGTCGTGTCTTCCCTAGAGGAGGCAGACGCGTTCGTGGCGGAGGCCGCGCAATGAAGCCGACCTTCATCCCCCACGACTACCAGAACGACATCACCGATTGGATTCAGAACAACCGCCGCTGTGCCGTGTGGGCGGGCATGGGCACGGGCAAGACGGCCTCGACTTTGCTGGCCCTCGACCACCTGTCTCTCGTCGAGGAGGACGTATACCCCGTGCTGGTGCTGGCGCCGCTTCGCGTGGCGCGCTCCACGTGGCCGGACGAGATCGACAAGTGGTCGAACTTCGAGCACCTCAAGGTCAGCGTCATCGCTGGGCCGATCAAGGAGCGCGAGCGGGCCCTGAAGGCCAAGGCGCACATCTACACGGTTAACTACGAGAACCTGCAGTGGCTGGTCACGGAGTACCTCGAGGGGTGGCCCTTCAAGACGGTCGTCGCGGATGAGTTTACACGCCTCAAGGGTTACCGCACGCGGCAGGGTTCGCAGCGCGCCAAGGCCCTGTCCCGCGTCGCGCACCAAGAGGTTCAGCGCTTCATCGGTTTGACTGGCACGCCGTCCCCGAACGGCCTTACGGACCTGTGGGGGCAGACGTGGTTCCTCGACAGGGGCCTGCGCCTCGGAAAGACGTTTGCGGCTTTCGAGTCGAGGTGGTTCGCCAAGAGCTGGGATGGGCACAGTTTGAAGCCGCACTCACACTCTCAGAAGGAGATCGAGGGCAAGCTGAAGGACATCTGCCTGACGGTCTCCGGGTTGCCGGTGGACGCACCCATCATCAACGACCTCGTCGTGGACCTGCCGCCCAGCGCCCGCAATGTGTACGACGAACTCGAGACCGCCTTCTACGCGGACCTGCCGGACGACCTGAACGTCACTGCCGCCAACGGTGGGGTGCTGACCGGCAAGCTGCAACAGGCGGCGTCAGGCGCCATCTACACGGACGAGGGCAAGGGGTGGCTGGAGCTTCACCGCGCAAAGATCGAGGTGCTGGAGAGCATCATCGAGGAGGCCTCCGGTGCACCTGTTTTGGTTGCCTACCAGTTCAAGAGCGACCTCGAACGCCTCAAGGCGGCCTTCCCCAAGGCGCGGGTGCTGGACACTAACCCCAAGACGATCAGGGAGTGGAACGACGGCAAGATCGAAATCCTGCTGGCGCACCCCAAGTCGGCGGGTCACGGCCTGAACCTCGCCAAGGGCGGCAACATTCTCGCTTTCTTCACGCCGAACTGGAACAGCGAGGAGCACGATCAGATCATTGAGCGCATCGGCCCCATGCGTCAGAAGCAGGCAGGGATTGACCGTCCGGTCTTCATCCTCCGGATCATCGCCAAGAACACCGTGGACGAGCTTATCCTTGAGCGCCTGCGCACCAAGCGCAGCCTGCAGGACGTGCTTCTGGACGCCATGAACCGGCGGAAAAAGCCTTAGGCATCGTACTTCTCCACAAGGCCACCTTTAGCGTACACGGGACCACCAGACAAAATGTGTTGGAGCGCCTCGTCCGGGCTTATGCCGAGGACCCTCGAAGTTCTTTCCACGGCTTCGTTGACAACAGAGATCATCGGATGCGGTTTGAAGTTGGGTGTTTTTCCCGTCTTAAGGCCCGCCCAAGCGACGTCTTGGAAGTTGGCGGGGGCTACGCCGTACTTCGCCGCAAGGTCGTGCACGGGTTGCTCGTATAGGCCGTAGTACTTCGGTTGCGCCATTTTTCCGGTAGGGTCCCACGCACCCATCATCTGCTCGTCGATGGTGGCTTTGTCGCGGTGCCCGAGGAAGTTGCCTTTGAAGTTGAACCTTTTGGGGTTCCCGGCGGTGGTGAACAGCTCCGGGCTATTCATGAACTTTCGGCCCAGCACAATGTTGCCCATCGCGCCGTGCTTGCCGCCGCCGATTGGATACGGGATTTCATAACTTTTCAGCGGTGTGGGCGTTCCGGTCAGATCGAGGTGGTTCAGGTACCCGGTGGACAGGAAGTTTGTCGCCGGATCGGCGCCGCCGGTCGTTCCCGCCATGCTGTCGGCGAAATACTTCTTGAACCGCATCCGGCCTTCTTCGGGGCCGTACATCTGCATGTATGCCTGCTGCAGTTGCAGCATAGCATACCAATGCTCTGCGTCCGGGTTGCCCTGCTGCGCCAGAAACCCCTCCTCCAGACGGCGAATAGCTGCTGGGTCTTGCGCCTTTTCGGTGTGAGCCAAAACGGTGGCTTCTTTTTTGGGGAGGGTGTCGAGAAGCGTAGAGCCGGAGAGGGGGTAGTCCGACGGGTCTACGTAATCGCGCTTGGATACGTCGAAGATGGGCGTGTAGTTGCCCGCTTTTATGTCTGCGGTGGCTTGCTTCCGTACCTTCGTCAAGGCTTGGATTTCCGGTGTGTCGGAACCTTTACCTTCGTAAAATTGTCCTTTATTTTTATCCCACTTCTGTTCTGACGGAGCGGGGTCTGGGTATTGCTCTCGCAGTTTTTCGCGGTCTAGGCCCGCGCTGGGCGCGCGGCGTGCAGCGCCGCTTTCCGACTTTACGAGGGCCGGTGCGCCGATTTCCGCCGCCCCCTCGACGCCGTACTTCTCGGCCATGCCAGCCATGTCGTCTGCTGGGCGATACAGGTACTCACTCAGGCGGGAAGGGGCCATAGGTCCTTCGGCCCCCTCACCCCCCCGCAAAGTAGCGCACTTCTGCAGGGATGGCGGGTATGCCGAGGTCGCGCGCAACGGCGGCGCGGTTGTTGCCTTCCATGATGTAGGGTTCGCCTGCGTGGTTCACACCGATCAAGAGAGGACCACCTTGCTCGGCGTCGTATCCGCTGCGCCCTATAGACTCCGCAAGGGCATCGTATTTAGCTTGACCCGGCGCGGGAGATTCACGCATGGCCCCCGGAACGCCTTTCAATTTAGCGGGATCAACAAGCATCGCCTGCTTTCCACCCATGTATCCAGTCACGGGACCAGCGGGCGCGCCGGGTGCGTACCCGTTTTGCTCGCGTTTGGCTGCGTCTTCTCTAATGTTGGAAACCTTACCGGCCAACCAGTCCCCGCCCGGGTTATCTACTTTAATCTTGGGCACTTCCAGCCCATACTTCTCGACCATGCCAGCCATGCCTCGCACGGCGTCGCGCTCTGCGGCCTTGATCGCGGATTTGGTGCCAGCCTTGGCGGCCTTGGCTGCAGGTATCGGGATCATGCCTGCCAAGGTCGTGCCTGCGACCATCGCCGCCAACTCGCTGTACCGGCGGTAGCCCTCCATGTCGCCGCGAGCGCGAGCCTCAAGGGCTTTATTGCGCATGTCCGCCGCGTCGCGCACGCTCATAATGTCGCCGATGATGGGTGTGTTCTCGGCGAGAGTGCGCCCGGGGTTGTCCTTAAAATCCGCCACGAGGCTGTCCGCCATGGGTTTGGCGACTTGGTTCTGCAAGACCCGAGGCAGGCCCCCGGCAATCATGTCCGGCGCCACGCGCACGGCCAGCTTGGCAGAGTCGCGGAAGGCGTCGCCGCTCCCGACGTAGCGACCTAAGCGCGACGCCAGAGCCTTAGAGCCTTCAACCAGCGGGTCGTCGAGGATGCTGGACAGGGGGTTCTTAGGCACGATCAAGCTCCGTTCTCAAACGCGCGCATGGCGGCCCCTAGGGCCTCGACCTGCTCCGGGCGTACTACGTCGTTTATACCAATCCCTAGAGTCTTGGCGATATGCGCCTTGTAGTTTCGGCGCTGCGCAGGTGTGTTCTCGTTGGGCGGGGCGTACTTTTCGACGATCTGGTTCACCGTCCTACCGGCGTAGTTGTTTGTCAGGAGGCGGTGCTGCGCGTCGATGCCCTGCTGTGTGGTCTCGAAGACGGCGTAGCCCTCTCCGTCATCGCCGACATACCCGGGCTGCTTTTTGACCCAAGGCGAAATGCGCATGTTGCCGGGGTTGTTGTTACGCTTGCCGCGCGGCGCGCTCTTGTCGCCTTGCGGGGCGGCGGGCGCCTCCAACGTGAGGCCGTACGGTTCGAGCAGTTTCCTGTCCGCCTCCTCCTGCGAGGGGACGTTCTCCGGGTCGATCTGCTCGGTTGCCAGCGGTTCCGGGGCGACGGGCTTCTCGCCCTCCTCCTGCCCCGCAGACATCCCTGCAGCCACAGACAGGCGGCGGGGCAGGCCTCGTAGTATGGTCGAGCCGGACGTAGCCGCGCGTATGCGGCGAAGCAGCACCTGCGTAGGGCCCTCGCCGTACAGCTTGGTCAGGCGTGCCACGACGGCGTCCGTCTTGGCGGGGTCCAGAAGGTCGGAGACGACAGCCTCCGCCTCCGCGCGGTCCATGTTGCGCCCTTCCAACCACCGCACCGCTGACCCGACGAAAGACTGACCGCGAGCCGCACGCTCGACAGCATTGGCCGCCGCCGGGTCCACGTTCTCACCACGGCTGGTTTCCGCCTGCCGGGCTGCGCTCTTCACGTTCTGGCTGCGCCGGGCGAGGGTCTCAGCCCGCTTCAGCAGCGCGGCTGTTTCCTCGGGGCCTAGGATAGCCTCGAGGTTCTGGCGGGCGTTCGTGTTCTTGGACAGGCCCTGAAGGACGGTCTCTGCGCTGCCGCTCTTGCCGAGCAGGGACTGCAGCGTGCTGCGCAGGGAGACCTTGGCCGCCCAGCGCTCCTTGCGGGACATACCAGCCATGGCCGTCGTGAAGTCGGCGGGTATTGCGTCGAGGGTTTGTGCACCCACCTTGAGCGCGCCGAGCGTACCCTCGCTCTCGCGCAGTCCCCGCGCCGCCTCGGGGAAGGCGGCCTGCTCCTGCGGCGTGAACAGCATGTCGCGCAGGCGCGGGTTCTCGCGGCTCCACTTGTCCCACTTGGCGACCGTCTTGGCTGGGTCGTCGCCAAGGATTTGAGCCTGCGCCTCCTTGCGGATGTCTTCCCAGCCTCCCCCCGCACGCTGCCGCACGAGATCGACGTTGGCGATGGCGCCCGGGCTCTTGTCCGTCAGGGTACCGAAGATCAGGCCGCGCGCACGGCCCGCGTCGGCGCCCACCAGCGCGGCGACGGTAGGCTCGTTGACGTAGTCACGATAGTAGGTGCGCGCCTTGCCGATGGCTTCGCGCATGTCGCCCACGGCGCTGTCGTCGCCGACGAACCGCCCCGCCTCGTACATCTCCTCGACCATCCGGTCGATCTGCTTGCGGACCTTGCCTGCGGCATCCGCCGCAGGAGTGCCGGGCCGGGTGCGCTCAATGGCCGACATCTCGCGACGCAGGCCGAAAACATCCGTAGATGTCAAGCCGGACATCTTCGGGGCCTCGAAGTCTGCGAGCGCGCTGGTGACAGGCTTGATCTCGTCCGGCGAGCGCGTGAAGTCTTGAAGGGATTCGCGCAGCCCCTGATTGAACTCGGCCACCGTTGCCGGGCCGAGCGCCTCCCGGGTCTGCACCTCCGGCGGTCCGCCGGGCATGTCGCGGATGAAGTAGTCCCCCCCGTCCTTGTACTCGATGCCTTGGTCCTTGAAGCGCTGCGCGTAGTACTTGCGCTCCTGTGGCGTCATGCGCCTCCAGTTGCCGACGGTCTGGCCGCCGTCGCGTGACATCACCGCCGTGGCGCCAGCCGGGTTCTCGCTGACTTTGTCGTAGGCCGCGTTCATGTCGCTCTTGGCGGCGGCGGCGTCAGCCTTGGTTCGCTCTGCGAAGGCGGCGGTCGCTGTGCCGAGTTCACCCTCCGGCGTGACGCTCTTTCCCGCCACGCGCTGGCCTGCCTCCTCGGCGCCTCGCACGGCTTCTCCGGTCACGTAGGGCGGAGCTTCGCTGACGGGCTCCACAGCCTTCGTACCGAGGGCCTGCGTGCCGGTTTCGCCGGGCCCGAGGACCTTGTCTCTCTGCTTCGTAATGCGAGCGGCCAGTTCGTCCGAGGCGGGCACCGCGTTTTCAACAAGGCGGCGTGTAAATTCAGGCGGTGCGACGTCAAGCGCGGAGGGGTTGTAGCCGAGGTTGCGGAGCGTACCCACGTCGGAGGCCATCTCTGTGGGTGCTGAACTCAGCGCAGGTTTGCCGTTCGGCTGCACGGTCTCGCGCGCCGCCCGCTCGAGGGGCGACTCCTTGACGCCGAAGGCCACGTTGCTTGCGCCGTAGCCCTTTGCCTGCAGGGCCCCCATCCCGCCCATTGCGAGGATACGTGCAAGGTCCGGCATCTCTCCGGTTTGCGACTGACGGTAGGCTTCCGTGCCCGCACCCAAGGCGCCAGACACGACGGTCTCGCCCAGCTTCGTGGAAGGCCTACCGGCCATGAACCCCGGGACGCCCTCGCCTATCGCTCGCGCAAGAGGGTGCTCTCTCGCGTCGCGTTCGCGCTGCAGGTTGCTCAGGCCGAGGTCCTGCAGCGTTTTCTCGGGGAGGGACTCTAGGAGTTTGTTCTGGGCGGCGTTAACGCCTTCTGCACCGACGATGGCTCCGCCCAGCCCGCCGATGAGCGTTCCGACGGGGATCGTGATGCCTTCCAACAAGGGGATACCGAAGCCCGCAGCCGTGCCCGCTAGGGCGCCGAGTCCGGCCCCGGCACCCCCTGTGGCGATGGCGCCAGCCGTCGGCGCGACGTTCTGCGTTGCCCCACGGACCAGCGCTCCTGCGGGGCCCGGTATCCCTTCCGGCACGCGGGACTGCCGGATCAGGGACGACATGTCCTGCGGCTTGGCCCCCCGGCCTACCGCCCGCTCGATGGAGGCCTTGAGGTCTTCCACACCCATGGCCCGCGCGCCGTAGTTTGTCTCGGCGAGGTCCTGCGCTGTCAAGGTCTGGGCGCGCGACGGGCCGCGCGGCTTCTCGGAGTACGAGGAGCGCTCTCCGGCGAACTCTCCGGGCGCCGTCTCGGTCAGCGCCTCGGGAGGCTTGTCGCCAGTGGCGCGCGCAGGGGCTTGCTGGGCATAGTACCGCTTGGTAGCCGTTAGCACGTCTGCTTGGCTCATGTCCGAAGGGAACTCGAGCCGGGTGCCGTCGGGCAGTTCTACGATCTGCGGTTCCAAGGATCAGTCCCCTGCGGGTTTGAACGTGCCAGACTTCGGGTCGTACCGTAGCACTTTCCCGCCCGCAGGCGCAGCGCCTTGCGGTTTCACCGCCTGCTGAAACCTGCGCCCCATCTGCTGACCGTCGTTTCTCAGCGACTCGAGCAGGGCCTTGTAGTGCTTCATGACCGTCTGCGCGGCTTCGCGGATAGCTTCCGGGCTTTGCGCTTGATCGAGCGGCGCAATGCTGGCCTCAAGCAGGGCCAGTTCCCGCTCTGTCACAGCGCCGAGGCCGGACGCGCCGGTGGCGCTCTGCTGCTTCAGTTCCTTCAATTTGTTAAGGGCAATAGCCGAGACCGAGCGCTTGAGCGACGCGGCCACGTCGTACTGCGGCGTGCCGGGCACCAGAGACAACCCCTTGCCGAGCATGCCTGTCGTGAGGCCGTTGAAGCGTGTGGATAGGGCTTGGATTTGGTTGTAGTTGTCCGTGGTTTCGGCAATTGCGGCGTTGATGCCTGTGAGCCCGGCCCGCAGTTCGTCAGGCGTACCGAGGCGATCCTTGTCGCTGAAGGGGGTGAACTTGCTGTCCTGATCAACCTGACCCCGGTTGTACGTGCCGCCGCTCGCCTTCAAAGCCTTATCGCCGGACACGATTCGCGTGCCGGGGACCGCCTTTGGGCCCGTGGTCTCTACGAGGTACATGGTGCCCGGGTTCAGGCCGATGGTGTCACCCGGCACGGTCTGCCCCACGTACTGCTGCCACGCGGCGCCGGGAGCCGAAGGGGCCTGCCCTTGCATCTGCGGCGCCTGCCCTTGCATCTGCGGCGCCTGCCCTTGCATCTGCGATGCCTGCCCGGCGGCTCCGCCGACATACGCCGGGTCTGCAGACCCCGCGTTCGCCAAACTGTTGAACGGCACCACCTGCCCGGACATCAGCACGACCATACCGTCGGGGACCTTCGCCCCAGTGAAGGGGTTAAAGCTCTCCATCTTGCCTGTCGTGTCGTTGTACTGCGTGACGAGCTTGGCCAGATTGGCAGGCTTCGGTGCGTTCTTGGTTGCGTACTTGAGGTCGAGGTCCGACGCGGCGAGCTTGCGCTTCAACTCGAGGTCGGCGTCCTCTGCGCCGTACTTCGCCTGCAGCGCTCGCGCGTCGTTGCCGCTCTGCTGCCAGTTCTCTAGGCCTTGCTGCACGCCAACCATGGTCGAGCCCCAGCGGTTGGGCTTGCCCGCCGCGACAAGGGCCTGCGACAAACGGTCTAGGGCACTAGGCGCGGCAGCCGTGCGGGCGGCGCGGAGCTTATTCGTGTACTCGTCGAACGCCGCCTGCCGCGTCTGCTGGATGCTGGACAGCATGGACAGCGGCGGAGACGCCTCCTCTTCAGCCGTCTGTTCTTCCGTGGGCGGAGTTACTGCAAGGGGGTTCAGCACGTGTCTTGCTCCTAGATAATCCCGGCGTCTTTGAGAGCCTTGATCGCCGCAGTGCTCAGGCCGAGGCCGGTTAGGATGTTCTGCCCGGTCGTAGGCCCGGGACCGACGGGACTGCCCTGCGGCTCGTACCCACGGTAAGTCTCCGCCGTCGGCACCGAACCAGACACCGCCTTGAGCGTCGCGGCGGCGTCGTTGATGCGCTTCTGCTTGTCTTCCCGCTCGTTGATGAAGTCCTGATAGCCTACGTCGAGGTTTTTTTGGTCTTGTGCCTGCTGCAGGGCACCGACCTGCTGCACGGCGTTGGCTCCCGTCAGGCCGAGAGCCTGCTGCTGCCCTGCCATGCTGGCCAGTTGCGCCGCGTTCGCACGCCCGGAAGTGATGTCGCCTTGTTGGAGTGCGCCAGCCGTCTGGCTGAGACCAGCGAAACGGGACATGTCGTTTCCGGCGGCGGTTAGGGCGCCGGTGTAGCCCGACGACAGGGCTTGGGCCTGCTGCGCGGAGATACCCTCCATGGTGTCGCGCAGGCCGCGACCGATCATCTCAGCCTGCCTCGACCCGCCGAACTGACCGGACTTGATGAAGTTGTCGCTGATCTCGGGCAGCAGCTTTTCGCGCAGGGTGCGAGCGCCGAGGTCTCCGATGCGGTCAACCACGGCCTCCTGATAGGGGTTCATGTACTGCTGCACCTGCGAGGCGCTGGTCTGCCCCGCGTTGGTCAGGTAGGGCTGCGCAGCCTCGAGGCCGCCCGGAGCCTTCATCAGGTCCTGCGTAGCCTGCTGCGCCGTGTTGAGTCCGGGCTGGTAGGCGGTGGCCGCCTGCCCTACCATCTGCATGCCCTGCTGCTGTTGGGGCGTGAAGCCCGCAACCCGAGGGCCTTGGTACGTCAGGTACGGCGCGTTCATCGTCGCAGCCTGATTTGACAGCAACTGCTGAGTGTAGTTGTTGTACCAGTCGGGAAGGACGTTTTCCTTGGTGTAGGCCTTCGGCTGTACCGCCGCGTTGCCACTGTTCAGGAAGGTCGTCAGCCCGTTGTCGCCCCCTCCGGCGGGGGTCGTCGAGGTGAGCGCGGGGTCTAGGGTCATCGGGCTTGTCCTCCACGCAGGTAGGCTTCGGGTTTCTTGGCGTCCACGCTGAACGCACCCTTGGCCAGCTTCCTGCCCTTGTGCTTGCGGATGTTTACACGGAACTGGTCGAGCTTGCTCGCGCCAGCTTTGGTCGAGCCGTCACCGAGCAGGGACACGGTCTCTGCGTCAACGACGTACTCCCCGTCGCTCAGGCGTGCAGGGATGTCGTCGCTCCGCCCGGTGCCGGGGCCGCGCACAGCAAAGCCACCCCGGGCGAAGCCAGTGCCGGGGGCCATGTTGGTGTCGTCAACGCGCTTGCTGTTGTCGATGATGCCCGATGGGCGCTGCGGCGTGCTGTTCAGGAAGGCGACTTGCCCACGCTGCCCGTAGGTCTTCCACTCCTCTGGCGTCATGCTGACGTTGCGCGCCGACATGTTAGCGAAGGGCCCCGACGGCGGTGGCAGGGTGGAGCGGAAGATGCTTGATGTGCTGCCGGGTTGGCCTGCGTCCATGACGCCCGGCGGTAGGGTCGAGGGGCCTTTCTTGCCGCCTGCAGCCGCTCCACCGCCTGCTCCGGTAACGGTCAAGATAAGTTTGAGCCAGTCTTCCCAACTCATGCCCGGCGGCTTTTTGTCGGGGGCAGCAGTGTCTGGCGTCGGGTTCGGTGTGGAGGTCAACGGGCCCGGGTCGATGATCGGCGGGACGAGTGTCGGGAGGTCAACGGTCTTGGGCGCAACCACTTCAAGTTCGCTGACCTCCGGTTCGTCCGGGGCAACAGGGTCCGGTGTCGGGTTCGGTGTGGAGGTCAAACCGGGCTGGAACGGATTGATGACCGGCGGGACGAGTGTCGGAGGAGGCGTCGGCTTTGCTGCCGTCACCTCAAGTTCGCTGACCTCCGGTTCGTCCGGGGCAGCAGTGTCTGGCGTCGGGTTGGGTGTGGAGGTCAAACCGGGCTGGAACGGATTGATGACCGGCGGGACGAGTGTCGGAGGAGGCGTCGGCTTTACCCCATTAACGACAACCTCTTCAACGTCTGTAGGTTGGCTCACAGGGTCGCCACCCGACCCACCCTGCGCAACGTCCAGACCCAACGAGCCATGCAGAACACTGTTGACCGCCAGCGCGGGGAGGCCGACGGCGGCGGCAATTTGCGGGACACTCATGCCTGCGGCGGCCAGCTTCCCTATGATCACAACCTCTTCAACGGAGGTGCCAACACCTGCCGCCGCCGGGGCCAGTGCGGCTAGCGTTCCCGTAGCGCCAGCCGTCCCCAGCGTTGCCCCAAGGGCTCCGGCTGCACTTCCGGCTCCGAGCGCCGTGCTGGTGGGAACCATACCTGCTGCTGTGATCGTTGGGACAAGGCTTGTGCCAGCGCCAATAGCGGTTGCCGGAGCACCGGCAGCGGTTGCCCCTGCTGCCCCGCCCCCGAAAAGGGCCCCAAGGCCTCCGCCCGCCATCAAGGCATTGAGAGCACCACCCGTCAACACGCCGCCGCCCGCCAGCAACGCGGCGTTTAGCAAAGCCTGACCGAGCCCCGGCCCTTCGTTTAACTTGGTCTCGGGCGTGGCGCCGTTGTGAGCCAACATGTAGTCGAACATTGACTGGCCAGCTTCTGGTGCCACGCCGGTGTAATGTTGCCCCTTAAGGTTGGCCTTGGCCATCCCGGGATACATAGCTTGAAACGTCGCCTGCTCTTCGGGGGTCTTGGAGTAGAAGTTCGCTTGAAAGTCGCTGATGTTGGGGTTTGCAACCTTGTACGCGGCCAGTCGAGCGTCGCGCTCAGTTTGCGCTCGCAGCGCGGCCTGACCTTCAGGCGTGGCTTGGTAGGCCTTAATTGCGGCGTCCTCGTCAAAGCCCTGCGCAGCAAGAGCCGAGTTCAGGCCCGGGACGTTCACGGCAAAGTCAGGCATCAGTGCACCTCGAGCAGGGGGTAGACGCGCTCGGCCCAGTCGCGCCAGTCCTCAAATAGGTAAGGGTCAGGGATCGTCTGCTGTGCGAACGGTGAGGCTCTCACGAAGGCGATGGCCCAGTCTTGCCAACGCGCTTCGTCCTCCAGTTTGCCGAAGGACCACGCATCACTCGCGACAAGGATAACACTATCTGCCCAGTCTGTCAGCGTCATGTTTCGAGGATTGATCATCCGATCATCGTCCCATCGCCCGGCTGGAAGTGCCCAAGAATCAGGCCCATCTGATAGTCGCCGCCAACCACGTTCGACGTGAAACGGAAACGCATCTGGCGGCGTTGTGCCTTAAGGTAGACGACCTGATCTGTTTGACTTGTCGCCACCGCCGGGAAAGACATGTACGGCCCCTCCACTTCCGGCGAGCGGGTGTTGAAGCGGCCATGCACCGACACGGTCATGTCGCCAGACTGCACGAAGTCAGGCTCGATGTAGAGGACTTCAAGCTGCTTGTTGACTTGCGAGGAGACGGGCAGAGAGATTTCAGCCGTCTCGAAGAACGAGTAGATTGGCTGAGTGGACGTGCCGTCCACCTCGTCAACACCCGTCTCGTGGACCCACATCTTGTAGCCGCTGGCCGAGGCCTGCACGCCGGTCATCAGCGGCTTGCGGAACACGGACGGCGAGACACCAGCGCTGCGCCCCCCGTTGGGAAGTTCGCAGTCGTACCACGTGTTTTCGCGCACGTTGTAGATGACGGCGTGGCTGCACTCCGTCGCCTCGCCGCGAGGGTAGCACCACCAGATTTCGCCGTAGCGCGGCACCTTGATGGCGAACACCTTCTGCGTGTAGTTGACGTTCAGGCCGTCGAAGAACCAGTTGATGTTCATGGCGTTGGGCACTTCGCGCACCACGCCGTTGAACATAAGGAAGCGGTCAACCCCCAACCAATAGAACACGCCGTCGTACTCGATGACACTGTTGGGTGACAGGATCGACGATTCGGTGCTGATGGTGTCGAACTGGAAGACGGACGACCCGCCGACGAAAGTGGCTCGCACAACAGCGTCAGCAGACCAGAACAGGCCAGACGGGGAGTTGCCCGGGCCGCCGCGCAGCGGCAGAGCCTTGACCAGTTTCTGCGACGCGACGTTCGCGCTGCCAGACCCGGAGCCGGTGAAGTTGGTCGGGTCGCCCGGGATCGACCACGCGACGTAGCCGTTGGTCCCGTAAATGAAGGTGTAGGGGTGCAGCGACACGACGCCGCCCGTGCAGTTGCCGCCCGAAGGCAGGGCGATTGACGTCAGGGCGGATGTGCCAAGGACCGGGCCGGAGAACAACTGCCCGCCGGTGCTGTTGGCAATGTTTACACCATTCGGCGCCACTTGGGCGACAATCAGGTTCTGGCTGCTGTCGCTGTCAATGTCGAACTGCCAGACATTTGCGGCGTCGGTTGTGAAACCTGACGCCGGGGTGCGGTCGGTGATGACCGAGGTGTTGTTCGACGTGTCAATCGTGAAGCGTTCAATCTTGTTGGCCGAGCCGGAATGTACGTACGTCAGGGCGTTCTGCGTGTAGGCGTTCAGGGCCCGGCTGACTTCGGACAGGAACTTGTTGATCGAGCGGTAGCCGCCCACTTTCCGGGGTAGGCCGCGTTGAAAGCGGACCCACTGTCCATCAACATACGCGTCGCCCTCCAGCATCGTGCCGTCGCGCTTGATGCCGGGCTGAGACTGGATGCGGATGATGTTTTCGGGCATGCAGCGTTCTCAGGTTGGGGCAGGCAGGCCCCAGTAGGCCGCCATCTTGACGCGGGCCCACCAGCGCACGTTTGGGAAGAGGTAAGTGTCGTCGGCACCGAGCCAGATAGGGTGGAGCCCGTCGCTGCTGTCAGTCAGCGCGTCTGAGAGCGGCTTCGGCCAACCCCCAACAGGGCCGGGGTACGCGCCTCCCGGGCCGAGGTAGTTGTTGACAGCCGTGTCGCCTTGCGCGGCGGCGTAGGTCATCTCGTCGGCGTAATAGTCCGCGAGGTTGGGGCGGCCCGTGCCTGTCGTCACTCCCACACTGTTCATGGTCTGCCACGTGATGTCCACGTTCGGGTTGGCAGCTTTCCACGTCGCGCGCATGCTGGCCATGTTCAGCAGGTGGTCGGCCTGACTGACCTGCGGTACGCCGCCTACGAGCGCGCAGTCGTTGATGGCGAACCCCTCGGACAGGATGTGCGTGGGGCGCAGGCCCGCCGCCAGATAGGCGTTGGCTGCGCCCCACGCGGACGTCTGAGAGCCCTTGCCCATGTTATACACGACGACCGGCCCGACGGCTTCAGGGACGCCGTACAGCGCCTGCTGAAGCCGCTCCACCCACTGCGTCGAAAGCCGACCCGTGGTGAGTGAAGTGCCGTAGGTGACAAGTGTGAAGGGCTTTTGGACCTGCCAAGACATCAGAAGAAGCTGTCCCTCGGGTCAAGCCAACCGACGACACCCCCCGCGATGACGTCGCCCGTGTCGTTGGAGGCCGTGTAAATCTGCGCGTTGGTGTTCGTGTAGACCTGAAGCATGGTCGTCGTGTATCGCAGGTCAAGGTTCGACCCGCCCCACTGAATCCGAACCTGCGCCCACCTCGCACTGTTGTTGGTGGCCAGCGTGCCGTTCGGCACGCCGACGTCCGGGTCGTAGCAGCCGCTGAACGCCGGGTCCGTCGTGCTGCCCCCGCTCGTCGTGCTCTGGTAGTAGACGTCGAGGCGCAGCTTGAGGCCGAGGGGGACCTGCATGCTGCGTAGCGTCCCTGCGGCGATACCGTTCGAGGTGGCGGAGAACTCGGCGTTGCGGACCTTCAGTTGGACGTAGCTGCCAGACTGCACGAAGCCCTTGATGTTGGCGGACGCATCCAAGACCACCGACAGGATACGGCGGAAGTGTGTGTATCCGGCGGGCAGGGTGGGGGCGGTAGCCGACTGGGACAGCAGGACGTCGGTTACGCCGCTGGTCCCGTTCAGGATGGCGTGTACGTGCCACGTCTGGTTGGCGGCGGGTGCCGTCGCAACGTCGCGTCCACCTTGGTTTGTGCCAGCCGCCCAGACGGCAAACAGGTTCTTGATGAGGCCCGCGCTGCGCGGGATGTTCCGGCTGTTGGTGCTGTCCCGGCAGTTGCCGGTCGAGATGTTGAGCGTCGTGTTCGGGTTTGTCGCGTCGTTGGACACGATGTAGCCCGAGATGGCGCCGTTGGTGGCCTGCGCGTATCCGCTCAGGATGGACGCGGTCGGCGTCTGAAGCTGGAAGTTGGTGCCGTCGAACAGCGCAACGTACGAGGTCGCTGTCGCCAAGTCCGCCGTGGCAACCGCCGACCCATCGACGTTCACGACGGGGGCGGCGGCGCTGGCCCCTACCTTGGCTGTGATCGAGCCCGCCGGACTTGTCGTGGGAACCTTGAAGATAATCTGTTGCCCTGACGTCTGGCTGTACGTCGCACCGCCGGGGATGGTCAGGTCGAGTTGCGTTGGCGTCGAACCGTTCCATGTGCCTGTGCCCATCGACAGAGGGGGCGGGACGGGGATGCCAACAGCGGTTTGCGCAGCCTGCTGGCTGGCCGCCGTGAACACCGCGACACCGACGGAGGTCCCGCCAAGGTTGGTGCGGGCCCCGGACGCGTTGCTGGCGCCGGTGCCGCCGTCGCTTATCGCAAGCGGGAGAGCGATGGACGCCGTGTCGGCTTTGATGACGTTCGACCCGTCGGAGTAGTAGATGCCTCGAGAGCCACGAGGAATGACCAGCGGTGATGCTTGCGCGACCGTGCCGACGCTCAGTGTGTAGGAGCCGCCCGTCGTGTCGTTCCACACCCAGTACTGCTGGATCGTGTTGGGGACGCGGACGACAATGTTGCTGGCCAGCGTGCCGACAAAGCGGTAGGCAACGCGATTCAGTTCCGCTCCGCTCAGGGTGTAGGTCGAACCGCTGACCGTCACCGACGTGTAGTCGAACGCAAAGACCGCGTTCTGCCCGAGGCCGACGGTGTACCAGTTCGTCCCGTCGGTCATGAGGATCGCGCTATCGCCGGGCTGGAACACCAGCGTCGCGGCGCCGTTGATCAGGTCGCTGCCGTTAGGGGCGGCAGTAAGCGTACCTGACCCGCTGTTGCGCACGTTGACAAAGAAGTTGTTGCCTGCGGCGGATGCGCTGGGGAGGTTGAGCGTACCGGAGCTTCCCACCCACACGAAGGCCTTGCTGCGATCTACGAGGCCCACCGTGTACGTGGAGTTGAACAGGCTCACCTGCTGCGCTTGCGCCAGCGTATTGCCCACGGCGACCAGCCCGTACCCCGCCAAACTCGACGCTTGAGCGGAGGCCGTCGCGGCACCAAAACGGAAGACCTGCCACGTTCCGGCGGCGGTGGCGTTGTCGGACAGATACACCTGCCACTGCTCCCCGGCGCCCAGCGAGCAAAGGACGCCTCCGCCGGTCTTGAGCACCGTGACGACAGACGGTCCGAAGTTGTTGAACAGGGTCGTCTGGCCCGGGGCGGTCAGCGTGGCGTCGGGCATGGTGATCGTGTAGGCGCCGGTCGGCGTCACGTCGATAATGGACGCTACTACCAGCGCTCCGGCGTTGGCCTCGAGGGGCCACTCAAACGTGACGTTATCGGTCAGCGCAAGGGCGAGGTATGAGACGCTCGACGGGTAGAGGTTCGTACCTCCAAAAACTTGCGTGTAGGACATCTAGGCTTCTTTCCGAACAGCGTTGCGGTCGAGCACCTTGGCGAGGTCTTCGCCGTTGAGCATGGCGGCGGCGCGGTCATACATGGCCTGCCAGACTTGGATGCGCTCGTCGTTCTTGAGGAAGGGGGTCGCCTCCAGAAGCGTGCCGTAGAGCAGCAGTTGGGGCGCGTACTCGGTGAGCCAGTTGCTTTGCACCACGTCGTCGAGCAGGGGCGGCAACTCGTAGTAGAGAATCTCAAACGGGTAGGCGGCGTCGGGCGACGGCGCGAACAGCCAGTTGCTGATGTCGTAGTCCGCGTAGAACACGGGTTCGCCTGTCACGCCCTCGTTGGGCCAGTACTGCCGGACGTACTCGTAAGAGCGCGTGTAAACTTGCTTTCGAGTGTTGTTGCCGGTTCCCGTGCCGATGTTGATTGACACGGTGTCGCGCCAGCGGTCGGGCTTGGCGTAGACGGACTGGTTGGGGGTCAGCGTGCCGGTGACGACGTTCAGGAAGCCCTGCACCTTGAGTTCGCGGGCAATGCGCCGCTCGGCAAGGTTGATCAGCCGGGGAAGCTGCTCGAGCATGACGGGGTCAGTGCCCAGCGTTGCGCCGCGCTCGAGGTAGCGCTGCACATCTTCCTTGAGCGTTGTGAAGGTCGTCGTCGTCGCCATTGAGCACCTTGTCGGGGGCTGATGGACGCCGCAGCCCTTTTTTGGGCCTCGACCGTCAGTCCGATGAGTGTATCACGGCAGCCCGGAGAAGGAAAGCGCGGGGGTACTGTTATATCCGCAGGCCCGGCGCATAAGCTGGAGGCTATAAAATGGCAAGGGCCGAGGTTTCCCCCGGCCCTTGTGCCGACAGCACGCTGACGGCGGGTGAGCGGACTATGCCCGAATCAGCGCGGGGGGTCAAGCTAGCTAGCGTAAGGCCGCACACATGGTCGCATGAGCTAGCTGGCTAGTGCGAGGGGTCAAGTCTCCAGCCGACCGCCGTTCTGAAAATAGGAGAGCGGCTTGCCGCCCGTGTACTGGAAGTGGGCCCATTCACGAAACTTGATCCACCGTCCGGCCCACTCCAGCCCAGCGCCCTCGCCAAGCTCTCCGACGCGCTGCCACAGCTTGCCGTCCTCGCCCGTCGTGCTCCACACAGGCTTCCCGTTGCGCAGAGGTACGACATCGTAGGCGAGGTGGTAGTTGTGGAAGGACTGGCCCCCCTTGGCGTTGGTTACCTTCTTGCCCGGCGCTGTGCGGCCCTGCGCGTAAAGCGCGTTCTGCTCATCAATCGAGCGGTAGGTGCAGGTTACCAGAAGGTCGATACCCTTGGCTTCGCAAGCCATGAGGTGCGCCGTTGCCTTGGCGCGGACAGTCGGGTGCAGGTCGTAAAGGTCACGGCTGGGCATGTCACTTCCTCCAGAACAGGTACCACGGCTTCTTCGCCGGGGGTTCAAGCAGCTTTACAAGGCCAGCGCGCTTGGCCTCGCAGTCTTGGATCACGACCTCTTGCCGCACCGAGAACGCTGCGAGGTCTGCTATCGTGATAACAGGTGTATCGGGACCGATACAGGCTTCACGGAACGGCTGGGGGATCACCGGGCTTGGCGCTCGACTTCCCGCGCACGCTGTCAATGCCAGAGCGCCAAGCAGACAGGACGCCAGCAGGCACGGGCGTCGCAGCGTCAGGCGTTTCATAGATGTGTTGGACGGCGACATTGCCCCGCTCCCTTACGATGATGGTCTGTTTGGTGTAGGTCTCGACGGCCTCACGGGCCTTCTGCTCAACTTGCACTTGCGCAGCCGCCGCCTCGGCCTTGGCCTTCTCGACCTTGGATCGGTGCTGGAACCAAAGCGCTGCCGCCAGCAGGATGGCTACAAGCGCCGCAAGTGCGGCAAGGGCATACCTGTTCACTCGATGATCTCCTTGACCTCTTCCGCCGTCTTGATGACCTCGGTCCTTAAACGGGTCAAGTCCACGAGCGTCGCCCCGGCCATGTACACGAAGGCCAGCATGATGTTGGCAAAGATGAGGCCGAGGCCAATCCACTTCAGGGTGTCAGGCTCATCGACCTTGAAAACGATCCACCCGACGGCGGCGGTGTTGATTCCAACGAACAGGAAGGTGAACAGCCTGCGCCAGAACCACCGGACCTCTCTAGTCACCATATCGCACCTTTAAGGCAGATGGCCGCAAAAGCCACGCCGTAAGCCGTACCCCGGATGCGTTCAGCTTCGTTGTTCCACTCGTCATTCCAAGCACCGCCGTCGCGGTTGCAGGCAACCAGCCGATCCCCAAGGTCGAACGCTATCAGGGACGCCACATGGGCATACGCCGCCATGGCCACAAGAGCCGTAACCCAAGGTCCGTTGAGAAATAAGATAGGGACCGCTACCAGCATGGCGGGTGCGTGGCGGAGGACTGCGTTTACACTCTCCTTGTCGTTGGTCGGTGCCAAAGCGCCGCGCTTGAAGTCCAGCGAGCGGTAGAGCACCCAGAAGGGCCCGAGGACAGCGCCCGCAGGTCCAGCAGCTACGTAACCCAAGACGGCCCCAACAAGGCCCCCCGCGAGGAACCCGGCACCTCTTCCGCCCAAAGGACCGAGGACGTTGGCGCCGCCAGACCCGACACGTCGGTCGGCCCAGTAGTACAGGGGAACCGCCGCAAGGGCGATGAAAGCGAGGGGGTTGATCATGTTGCGTACCCTTCGTGCTTGTCAATGGCCGCTGCAATCTCGTCGTAGGTGGCATCGCTGTCAAACGGCAGGTTGCCAAGCACCCACGAGATTTTTTGCCGCCGAACTTCTTCGCGAGACATCGGGCGCTGTGCGGCGAGTCGAAGCCGCTCTAACAGCGCGGAGTCTGTGTAAACGGGTTTCATGTTGCGCTCTTTCCAAGTTCCCACTTGCCTCGACGCCAAGTCAGGTACTCAGCCATTTCCTCGAGGTTGAAGAACGGCTTGATGTATCGCGTCGGGTCGTCGGCGTGGTCGGGGTTGATGACGGCACCCATGCTGCGCGCCCAGTTTGTATCCTGAAATCCCTTCTCGGCAGCGTAGTGGTCGAAGTCCTTGTAGGTCCCTAGCCGGAACCCATGGCAAAGCCGCCGGGGGTCGTTGTGGAAGACGGGAATGTAGCCCGACGAGTGCCGGTGTCCGCACATGAGGATGTGGTCGCGGTAGCCAAACAGGGTCTCCCGCACCATGGCGTGAGCCGGGTTGAACTGCGATCCGCCAGGGAAGTCGTGGCGAACGTGCATCAGCACCTCGGCACCGGATGGCAGGGCAAGGCGCAATCGGGACGAGCCCATCTCGCGGATGCCGGGCAGCTTCATCAGTCGGTGGATGACCTCGGCAGGGTCGCCCTTCTCCGTGTTCCATGAGTTGCCGCTGAAGTGCGCCTTGCCGTTCCGCCGGACCATGAAGTTGCCGTGCGGGACGCGCAGGCACCACACTTCGGGAGATGGCTCCGACCGCGTGACGACAACCGCCCGCTCGGCCTGCCACTCGCGCCGACGGCAGACGTTCAGCCGATAGTCCTTTTCACGCGCAACAGACAGGTGGGCACCCCAGCCGTGCGCCACGCAAGCGGCTTGCAGGGACGACAGGAAGGTTTCTGTGCCGTGAACCGCGGCGGCGTTGCCGTCGTCGTTGCTGGCCCACGAGCCGTCCCCTGCGATAACCGCGTCGAGGAACACCTTGAACTGGCGGTCGCTCAGGCCGAACACCCACGACGGGATCACGCCCTTGCCCTCTGCCACCCGCAGGAAGTCCTCGGACTGCTCGCGGTTGAGCACATACTCCCGTGACGGAAGCGGTGGCTTGACCAGCGGGCGCCCGCAAATCTCCGACGTGTCACGCTGGCGAGTCGTGACGCGGGGGGTGTAGCCGCAACCGGCCAGAGCCGCTTCGAGGTCGGGCGCGTCCTTGCTTTGATAGAAAGTGACGCGCCTCTTGGACACGCCGCCGTCTGTCAGGAACCACCCGGTCAGCGCAATTTGTGCGTCGCTCAGGAGAGTGAGTTCGGGCAGGCCTGACGGCGCACTTACCGGAAGGGCGAAGCGGCACGGCAAACTGTCGGCGTGGACGTAATCAAGCGCCTGAGCCCACTGGCTCCCTTCACTCGTGCTGAGGCGCTTGCGATGCAGCACGCGGTGATTGGGGGTGACGTTCAGGCTGACGACGCTGCTGTCGATTGTCACCATCTGGTCGGTGTTGGCCCGACGGATGCGCTCAATGATTGACGTCCAACTCGCGTTGCCTTCCGGGTCAAGGGACAGGACTGTATCGTTGGGGCGGATGTCGCCGATCTTCAGCCAGCCGCGCCCAGTGAGCGCCTCGGTCTCCATGTCGTGACAGTCATGATTGCCCTCTTTGTCCACCAACCAAGGCAGAGCCGCCATTAGCCATTCGATGAGCTTCAGGGCCTGCTTCGACGTGACCTCTTGGTCGGCATACAGCCGCATGAGGCGACCGACCCAATTGTTGGTCGAGTCCCCGATGTTGACGGCCATGATGCCCGGCGTGTCGCGGCAAATGCGAACGTCCCGCTCGAGGTCGCCCCACGCGCAGCCGGGGTCGTCGATGTGCGGGTCGCCGAAGCCTGCAATGGCAATGGGCCCGTCCATGTGGACCTTCACTTGGCGCAGCTTGGCGGCGTGGTGGTGTTCGCTCCGTTTGCGGTGCTGCTCGGCCAGCTTGGCGATGAGGTCCGCCGCTTCCGGCTCGCCGTCGTCTGGCAGGCTGTCCACCGTGAAGATGGGTCGTGACTTGGCGGGGCGATAAGCCTCTTGCCGGGGCTCGATGCCGTAGAGTTCCTTGATGCGCTTCAGCCGGGAGCGGATGGTCATCGCGGGGATGCCCATTCTCTCGGCATAGACATGCACCACGCCGGGGTTGACGTGGTCGCCTGCGACGCCGGGGTATGGATGCCCCTCGCCCATGATGTCTTCGAGCGCTGAGATCAGGTCTTCAGCGGCTTCGCGTGTAATTGCAGGAATGGCCACAGGTGCTCCTTGCGGCTGTTATAGGGGGGCCTTCGTGTCCAGCTTGTCGTAAATCTTGTCGAGAAGATCGTGGATGCGAGCGATGTCCTGTCGGTAGTCGTTCTTGGACACATACTCTTTGGGCAGGTCGGCGCGCAGGGCGGCGAGGTCTATGCGCAACTCTTTCACGGCACCCCACAACTCGCGCATGAACCACCCACCTAGGGCCATGACGAATCCGGCGAAGATTTGTAGGATGTCGTCCCACTGCATGGCGTTTAACTCCAATCGCCCCGAGGGGGGTAGTCTTTGCGTTGATACAGGGTCATGCGGTCCTCACGATATGATCAGCCTTCCGCTTTGCTGCTCCCCGGCGCCGTTTCGCGCGGGATCAGAAGCGTTGCCGGGCGTGGTGCCGGAACCCGACAGCATCAGTTGGTTTGAGATGCGGGTGGGGCTGAAATAGCTAGACCCGCCGCCGCCGCCCGCGCCTCGAAAATCGGAGCCTGCGCCGCCGCCGCCACCGAAATAGCCGCCACCGCCACCGCCGCCACCATAGCCACCCCCGCCGCCGGTTTTGCCGGAACCGTTGCCCCCGTTGGTTGGAGACACCACTGCGGTAGATACACCGCCAGCGCCCGGGCCAACCTGCGTCGCGCCCGCCCCGCCCTGATCAGTAGGGCCGTCTTGCCCGCCGTTTGCACCGTTGGGATAGCCGCCTGCACCTCCGGTAGCAGGACCGATGCCGAGGTAGCCGCCGCCGCCTCCGGCCCCGGCGATAAGAAGCGCCGCTGACGACGAGTTGATCAGCAGCCCCGCCCACCCACCGCCGGGGCAAGGGCCGTACGTCGAGCCTGCGCCTCGGTCCTGTCCAACTCCTGCCAGCAGTGTTTCACCCGCAACGGCAGACAGGGTTCCCCCGGCAAACGCCCCTGCGCCAAAAGGCCCAGCCCGATCCTGCTTGCCGCCCTCACCCCACGCTTTTACGTTGACGTTGAAGGACGTGAGCGGCGTGAGCGTCCATGTGCCTTGTGTCGAAAGGTTCAGGGCCCCGTCGGTATCAAGGTTCCAAACGGTCTTGCCATTTACTGCGGGCGAGATGCTGAAGATGCGGTTGCCCGGGTTCTTCCGCCCATCCATCCCCTGCGACTGCATCTTCATGCCGCCCTCGAACATGCCCTGCGCCTTAGCGGGCAGGGTCATGGACTGGCCGACCATGTTGACGGGACCGAGGGGCTGGACGGGCATGTTAGTAGCCGAAGCCTTCCGCGCGGAAAACGATGCCGGTGTTCGTCACGCCAATGCCGACGTAGAGGATTTCCGAGGCCGACAGGATCAGCGGCGCGCTGTCCGAATAGCCCATGTCAATCGCCGTTTGACCTGTGGTCTGGGCCACCGTGTAAGCCGCCATGAGGATCGAGCGGATGAGGCGCTTCGTGGTGCCGCCGTCGTTGGAGACGTAGAGTTGCAGTTCCGTCGCCGTGTTGGTGGCGCGGGCAAGGGCCGTAAGCCGCGTGATCCGCGCCCCGTTGGCCGAGGTCCGGGCCAGTTGCGCCAACACCGCCGAGCCGCCGCCGGTGGCGTTCGACGAGGCGTTGGAGCCGTGAGTGAAGGTGTAGGTGTCCGCCGTCAGCACGGTGATGCTGTAGGCACCCGAGGGCGTAATGCCGCCGACCGCAGAGGCCCCCGACACCGTGATCTGCATCCCGGTAAACAGGCCGTGGTCGGGGTGTGAAACCGTGACCACCGCCGAGGCGTTCACCACGGTGAAGGGGTTGACGGGGAGCAGGTCCTGACGGGCGAGCAGGACCGTGTTGGTCGGGCTGTCCGTGTAGGTGCTGTTCGCCGTAGTGGCGACCGCCGTGGCCGTGAAGGGCCGCTGCGGCGTGACGATTGAGGTGGGAGTGACAGCCATGAGGTTCAGTCCTTAGAGAGCGGAGGCCATGGCGACGACCTGCGCCAGTGAGGGTCCAGATGCGGTTGCAGCGATAGTGATGGTGCCGCTACCGTTGGTGATGCTGATGCCGGTCCCCGCCGTTAGCGTGGCCTTCGTCAGCGTGTTGCCGGTATTGTTGCCGATCAGCAGTTGCCCGTCGGTGTAGGACGTCTGGCCCGTGCCGCCGTTGGCGACAGGCAGTGTGCCGTTTACACCTAGCGACAGGGAGACGGTGTTCTTCTCCCACAGGCTGCTGCTGCTGTTGTAGACGATGGTCTGGCCGTTCGACGGCGACTGCGCCGAAACATTGTGCAGTTCTTCTAGATCAAAGCCGTTCTGCACCTTGATGAACAGCGAGCCTTGCGTCGGATGGGCGTACTCGACAATCGCCACGTAGACGATACGCGCAGGGGCAAACGGCTTGGTGGCCGTCAAGGTGCCAGCCACCGTGCTGCTCAGATAGAGTTGATCTCCGTCGGCATACGCCGAGGTGTTGAGGTTCGTGACGCGACCAATCACGGTGACGTTACCGTTGGTGTTATTGGCAAGGTCCGCCGACATAACACCGAGCGTCTGCGCCGACGTCGCGTCTGCGTTTGCCAAAGCCTTCGCGACGGTGGGGACCTGCCCGACGGCGCCGCTGATGTAGACCACCGTGCCCTTGGTCAGGGTTGCGCCCGTGTTGTTGCGGACCCGCGCGGTCATGTTGGTGGACGCCGCCACCGCGAGGTCGATGGCCGTGGTGCCTGTCACCGTGACCGAGCCGTCAGCCGAGGCGACAGTCTGCACGGCGGTGTCGGCCTTCGTGCCCTGCGCCGCCGTGGCGTAGGCCGTGGCGTTGGTCGTCGCCGCAGTGCCAAGGCCTAGGTTTGTGCGCGCGGCGCCTGCGGTTGTTGCCCCCGTGCCGCCGTTCGCGAGGGCAAGAGTGCCGTCGAGAACAACGGCGCCGTTGGTCGGCGTTGACGGCGTCAGGCCGGTCGTGCCGCCGCTAAACGACGAGACCGCAGTGCTCGCTGCGTTCAGCGTGGAGAACTTCACCTTGTAGGTGACGCCGCCCACGATGTACGGCAGGTAGCCGTTCGCATCGAGCCCCATATACTCGTTGAGTTGGGAGATGCGCGTCGGGATGAGGTTGCTGGGAACGCTCATGGGAGCAGGAACTCCTCAAAGTCCTCGGTGACGAGGAAGATGTCTCCGTCCTCGGAAATAACACCGGCAGGGTTCGTGGCGACGCTCTCGTCGGGTCGCACGAAGCGAAGGGTGATCTGCTCGCTCTGACGGGCCGGGAGGCGGTAGGGGTCGAAGTCGTCGAGGTCGGCGACGCAAACCATCAGGCCCGGGAAGTTCGGGTCGGACTGCAGGTCATCGAGCGAGAACTTGCGGCTGCAGCGCGCGCACAGGCCGACGCCTAGGGTGGAGCGTCCGCGAGTGTCGAGGTAGAGCGGCATCGGGCTTACCTCGTGTAGGGGCTGATGTTAGGGGCCCAGCGGATGGGCGAATTGTCCCGCTCCTCGCTCCACGCGTCCGTCATGGCTTCGGTGGCGAAGGCCTTGAGCGTCGGGATCAGGTCGGGCGGCACTTGCGGGATTTCGAGGGCCAGTTTGACTGCAAGCTCTGCGGTTACGGCGTCGATCCACCTCTGCGGAACTTCAATGCTCTGGGTCAGTGTCCCGACGTCCATGACGTGCCGGTGGCGCCACATGACCACCTGATACGTGGTGGAGCCGCTGTTCGGCACCGGCCACAAGTGCATGACGGGCGCGGGCGTTTGCCGGTCGAACCAGTACTGCAGGGGGCGGAGCGACTGGAATGTCTTGTTGGGCAGGTTCGTGTAGTCGTCCCGGTTCAGCCTGCCAAACGGGATTTCCATCGGATTGTTGCCGAAGTAAACTTGCGTGTAAACTAGACTGCCGGTCGTGGCGCGCACGCGGAAGTACGGCTCGGCGACGGCTTGATCCACGTCGAACCACGTCCACTGCCCGGAGACAGCGGACGTCGTTTCGGTCTGCACGGTGGTCCACGCAGAGCCGTCAGCCGACCGCTCAAGGGCGACAGGCACGGAGGTGCCAGCCCACAACACGCCGACCGTAGTGACGAGGGTGTCGGCCCCGAAGCTGGTGCTGTGCGTGGTTGAGGTGACGGTGTTCGTACCCGTGACCTCCTGCAGGGCGCGTAGGTTCACGTTCAAGATGTCGATGGTGCCGTCGGGAAGAGTGATGTCGCCCACACCCTCGTAGAGGGGCAGGATGACCTTCTCGATGCACCACAGGGGCACACCCTTGTTGGCAAGGTTGGACAGCAACAGGTACAGGAGGTCCTGCGCAATCTGCACGTTCTCGCCGGAGACAGTCTCTGCGGGCATGCGCACGCGCCGAAAGGCGCTATCGATCACCCTGCGGGTGTCGAACACAGTCTGCGAGATTGTGCCTGAGTATGCCATTGCAGGTCCGCTGTGGGGGTCAGCAGTCCGCCATACGCAGCAGACCTGTCACGAGGGATTGTACAGCAGGGTGGTCAGTCTAGCAACCGACCTTGCCGCCGTTCTTAAACTTGTGGCCGGAGATGAGGGGCTCGAGGTTGGCCTTCGGGCCAAACTTGTGACCCTTTACGTAGCCGCCAGAGGCGTATGCAGTCTTGCCTTGTTCGGTGCGCTCCTTGGCCTTCGATTCCTTGGCCTCGTGCTTGAGCATAGCGCCCTTGGAAGCGTAGACCTCACCGCTGCTCTTCTCGACAATGCCACCCTTGGCCTTGAGCATGACAGGCCCGCGAACGCCGCGACGGTCCCGCATGGCTTCGCGCCCGTCGAGCGTAGCGTTGCTCTCCCGCATGGAGTCCTCGTAAAGGTTGTCCTTGTACGCCTGCATGAGGCGCGGATCGGCGCGCATGGCGGCTTCCCGGCTCGGCTCTGTGCTGGTGGGCGCACCGGACCCGTATCCCGCGTACTTATCTGAAGACGGCAGCGTACGCAACGTGGGGATCGTCAGGTCAAGCGGCGATATCAAACCCCCGTCGGCCTTTTTCAGCGGCAGTTTGGCGCCAGCTTTGCGGGCCTCGCTCAGGCCGATGGCGACCGCCTGTTTGCGGCTGGTAACCTCTGGGCCTTTCTTCGAGCCGCTGTGCAGCGTGCCCTGCTTAAACTCGCCCATGACCTTGCCGACCTTGGCTGTGCCGCCCTTGGCGTAGTTGGCGGACGATTCGGTCTCGTAGACCGTCTTGGTGCTGTTCTTGTAGCCCTTCATGGGATCAGATCCTTGGTTAGCAGTCCCACGCCCGCCTAGCTTTGCGCAGGCGGCTGTTTGGGTCTTTGGCGGCTTCGGGAAACATCTTCGCCTGTCCGGCGGAGCGGGCGCAGTAGGATTTGCGGCGAGCCGCATCCTTCTCGGTTTTGGGGTTCGGGGCGGGCGGCTTAAGCCCCGGCTTGCCGGGGTTGGCGCGGTTGTAGGAGGCGCGCCCCTTGGCGTTCAGGCCGCCGGACTCAGCCTGCCCTTCTTTACGCTGCCAAGCGGGTGTTTTTGGAGTGCGCATCTTGTGTCTCTGCAACTGCCGCGCAAAGGCGGAAGAATTCCTGTTGGGGTAGGTCGCTCTTCGCCACGTTGACGGCTCTGCACACAATTTGCACGTTTCCCGTCAAATAGCCAAGTTTAGAGTCAATCCTGTCGATGCTCGCGTTGGTGGGCACCTGCCCCTCGCCCAATCGCATCGTCATCTCCCAGCCCGTAAGTGCGCACCGCCCCTGCTGCGCCACCCACGTCTCCTCAAGATCGTTGATCGTAACAAGACACGTGTGCCTCCGGCGTGCCTTGGCGAGTAGATAGTATAAAAAAGCCCGAACCGATTGCGTGCGCTTGTACGCAGAGAACTGAAGCCTTTCAGGCCCCCAAGTCGAGATGTGGTACGACGCCGCTTTTTGTTTCGAGCAAGCCTTGCACCAAGAGTTGTACTTCGGCGACCCGTCTTTCTTGCGCCCTGTCGTGTAGAAACCTGACACGGGCGCCACGACGCCGCACTTTGTGCACTGTTTGGTGCCGTTTTCGCGAAGGGTTGGCCTAGGCGCCATAGCTGCCGCCCTCCGACAGGTAGACCGTGCGCGTCGTGTCCGTGTAGCCCTTCATTGTCAGAACCCCGGCATGAGTGGGCCGCCCGCTTTGACGGGCGGTTGACCCAGAGCCGCACCTAGGGAGCCCATAGCTCCCTGCTGCTGGCGCAGTTCCGGGTTGGACGCGGCCCCTTGGAAAGGGGTGCCTTGAGCCTGACCTGTCGGCACATCCCCGGGCCCCATGGCCGGAGGAGCAGACGGCGGGGGCGGACCAGCGGGAGAGGACGCTGGCGGCTGGGGAGCCTGATCAGGCGGCGCCGAACTGGCGGCGGGCGCACCGTTGAACAGACTCAAGGCTTCTGCGATGGCAGCCTTTGCGCGCTCCGTCTGCTCTCTCATAGACAGGTCGTACATCAAACTGTTCGCCTTTTGATGTCGTAGGGATACGACAACGAGGTTGTGGTGAAGAGGTCTGTAACATAGGGACCGCTCACCGTAAATTGTTCAATGAAGGCGGAGCCGCCACCAAGGAGATGCGCTGCCGCCGTCGCGGACGCCAAGGACGAGCGAGAGACCAAACGCTCTCCCGCCGTGTTTCCGAACTTAGATATGGCAATCAGGTGCCCCGCAGCCGAGGCAGAGGAGAGACCAGAAAGCTCAACGAGGCGTTGCGCGGCAGTGGGCATGTCGTGCCACCTATGGAAGCGTCTTGTTCCAGACCGCCGTTGCGTTATCCGAAGCCGAGGGCAGGCCCAACAGTTTGGCACTTTCCTGCGCCGTAAGCGCCGAACCGCCTGTTGTGACTACGGTTGAAGCTGCAGACTGGATCAGGAGGGTTTGGACTCCGGCTGTGTAGGCGATGGGGTCTCCGCCGGGGCCTCCGATAAAGTTTCCCCCGGCAACACGGGCGACGTAGTTTCCACTTGGGAAACGAAGTTGCCACGACCCCAAAAGCTCGACGGTGAGGCCGACCTGAACTCCGGGTCCGAGGGTAGAAAGTCCAGCCCCTTTGGCAATTCGCTCATATATAATCCCTTCTTCCGAAGCTTGCGCCAGTTTGCTCGCGGCGTAGACAGCCGAGCAGTCTACGTCAACCGAACCTGTATCAACGTCGATAATCGACTGGTCGAACCGAAAGGTAAACGGCGCAGCGTAGTACGACATGGGTTAGACATCCGAGTTGCGACTGGCGTTCACCGAAGCCCCTGCAGAGGTGACGGACAGCGTAGTCGAAAACGGAATGATAGGCGAGCCGCCTGTACCGTTTCGCACATCGACCCGGGCCGTGAGAGCGGAAGCAAAAGTGAAGCTCGTTGTCTCGCTCGTGGAGGAGGTCTGCGTGTCAATAAACGGCACGAAAACGTCGTCAGCGGTGACAATGTTTTCGACCAGTGCCGGAGAAAGCCCCGAGAACGTCTTAGTGCCCGCATTATAAGCCGAGTAGGTGTAGCGCCGTCCCTTGACCCGAATGACGCCAGAAGCGGGCGTATCGGTCTTGATCGTCTCGACGACGGTCAGGGATGTCGCACCGGAAGACGCGGCGACCGGAGTATACTCATCCTTCAGGATGCTGCCCGACCCGCTGTCCCGGGTTACAAGAACGCGGTCCCCGGACACAAGGTTGCCAACGGTGATTGACGCCAAAGTAGGCGGAACCTGCGTCGTGCCATCGTGAGCGATAAGCTGATATTTGGTTGATTCCGAAGACAGGACGCCAGTCAGCGCCCACCCTCGAGCGACGAAGAACGTGCCGCCCGCAAAGGTCCCGAAGGGTGCCGATGGGATTTCCGTATAGGCGGCGTTCAGGACCCGATATCGCCAGCCGGGGCTCCCGTTCAGCGTCGCCGCCGAGGTCTCCCGGGTCAGGTATTGCAGGTACTGGTAGGCCTCCTGAAGCGTGCAGCTTCCGGTGAGCGCGATTGTCCCCTTGTAGGCCTTGGACCCGTTGCCATTACCCAAGTCCAAGGTCGTGTCGCCGAATGTCACGGTGACCTTGGCCGACAGGGCGGCGGCGTTTGCCTCGGTCAGGACAATGTTGGAGTCTGAGGCGGTCGAAAGGGCGGCGTTGCTCTCGCCCCCCGCCGACAGGGCCACGTCGAAGTGGCTGTAGGTCTGGCCCCACTTCCGAGAGAAGGCCGTGACGTTGCCGGAGTCGATCAGGGCCCCGCCCGTCTTCACCTTGACCAGAATCTGGATATGACCGTCGGCCCAGAACTTGGTCAGCTTTGCGCCGTTCTGAACCACATAGACCGGCGAGGCCGCGACGATGCCGCCGATTGTCTTCAGGCCAGAATACTGGACCGCAGCGGCGGCCTGCTTCACCGATCCGAAGTTGATGTATTGCGCCGCGTCGTCGTCAAGGTTGAAGGCGACCGCGCCATCCGTCAGGAGGTTGAGGCGGCTGGCGACGGCGGCGTCCCGAGGGCCGTCGAGCTTCGAGGGGTTGGGCGCGAGGATGTCGAGCAGGTCGTTTCCGCTCGCCGCCGCGTCATCCGCCAAATCCTGAAGCCAAGCGTGCAGCTCAAGGACGGAATAGACCGTTGTCCCCGAAGTGTGTCGGACGTCGCCGGTCGCCGAAACTGAGAAGTCTGAGCCAATGGCCATAGTCAGTCTGCCTCTTGTAGTGCGGTTACGTTTGTCTGCGACAGGTTAGAAATCGTCACTTGTGTTATCCAAGGCTTGTAAGCTGGGGTGCTTGAGGCATTTCTTGCTTCCACATAAACAGCCCCAGAATATGGAACTTGTATTGAAATTGAGTTTCCAGATGTGTTTTGCGCTTGACTTAAAAACGCTCCGGTATCGACTCGCGAGATTTTTATTCGGGACTGCGGTTTTAGATTGTAAATGTTGACTGTAGCCGGTCGTGGTGAAGTATCTTGCAAACTGTATTGCGTTCCACCGACCACCTTTTGGGCAACATAGGTTTCGGCGACTATCGCCGTCATTTCAGTTGTCCAACCGTGAACCATCAATGTTGGCAGGCTCGTAGTCATTACGACACCCCAATATCAGGGTGTATAAATATCGTCTGGTTTGCACTTGGTGCGGGAGCCACTAGGCGGATCGCGCACATGACTTCGGTATTGGTCAGAATGGCATTCGACAAAGCGACTTGCAGCTTAACCGGGACGTAGTTGGCATAGCCGTTTGCAGTCCAAGACGCCGCCGAGCTTGGGAGTGCCGAGGCCGATGCAGCGTTGAAGAACGAGGCATTGAGGCCGGTGGTATATTCTGTTTTCTGTATCGAATCTGCGGCGCTCGTGTAGGTCACGGCCATCATGAGATGATAATTCGTGATCGAAGCCGCGATGGCGGCTGGCACATAGCACTCGACCACTACGTTTTGCAGACCCGCTGTGACCGCCGTTTTTGCGAGCTTCAGGATTTCAACGCCAGCAAAGGAGCGCGTTGCTCCAGCCAGAGAAGGACCCGCCCAGAGAAACCGATACGCCCACAGCGTGTTATCCGGCAGAGTGGCGGTGAGCGTCGGGAAGCTGGCTCCGGGTTGCCAATCGCGAGTGAAGTAGTTGCTCTCGAAGCGACTTTGGCGCGTAGAGCCGACGTTCTGTTGCACGATATAGGAGCTATCGAGCGGACCAGTCGCGGTGGTTGCGAGACCGACAAGTCCCAAGTCAACATTTACCGAAAACCCCGAATTGTTTTCAGCAATGACAATATGTCCATTGCCGAACGGGGTTGGCCGAGATGTAAAAACGTAAATCGTTCTGGACGTTGATAGGTTCCGGCAATTTCTGAATATATATTTGCAGCCTAGATTGCCTGTTAAACCGGCCAACGAAAACACACCTGCTGATGACCCTGTAAACGCAGGCCACTGAAATGTCATTCCGTCAACAATTAGCTGAATACTACTGTAAGCAGCCGTTGTGCTAAATATAGAATAAAAATCGTTTCGGGTTACGGCAAAAGACCCACCGATAATTGTTAAATCTCCAGCCGATGATGCACTCGGTGTAACTTTTGCCGAGCCTCCGGATGAATTTGCATCGAGCAGATAAATATTTTCAAAGCAAGATGAAGTGTTATTGCTGCCGCTAATAATAACGTCGCACCCGCCGGTTGGGTGATAGGCGCGTAAAACAAATCTACCGACCGCTTTTGCTCCAAAATAAGCCTTGCCGTTAATATTGGCAGCAAACAACACGGATAAACCATACCCGATAATGTTTGTATTTTGCAGGATTACCGACGGATAAGACGTGAAGGAAACACCTGATGCCGTCGCGGTCAGGTTGTTTGATAGCGTCACCGTATTTGCGGTTTTTGAATTAATGTAAGTGTCGAGCGGAACACCCGGGCCTGTAAATGTTTGCCCGACGACTAGGCTGGCTGTTGATGCGATGCCAGTAATGGTTGGAGAGTTGTTTGTGCTATTTCCGGTTATTGTTACCGCAGCGTCGGCTGTCCATATCGTGCCGTCATCGACGACATAGTTAGTCGCATACGCAAAAGTGAGATTTGTGACGTTGTTCGCAAGTGAAGTCAGAACCACGTTGCTACTGGCAGTTGTTCCAGAGCGGATGAAAACGTAATCGTTGACCGTCGTAAGCGGTCCTGCGAGCGGCGCGGTGTTATCGGCATTTTTGCCGATCCCGTAGGTCCAAGCCGCGACGCCCGAGGGCCAAATTGTGGTGGCGGTCGTGGAGTTGTTTGTGATGTAGCCCCATGCACCGCTTGCACCACCAGAAAACTGAACGGCTGATCCATAACCCGTGATCGTGGCAGAAGTGATCTGCCAGAGGGCATTAGCATTGTAGATGGCCGACCCGGCTCGCGTCTGGACCGTCAGAACTGCACCAGAGACGGAGGCATACAGGGCATTTTGAACAAATGGCGCGGTCCAGCTTGTCGCCGCCGCGTTCACTTTAGAGGTGTTGGTGGTCCGGTTGATCGCCGCCGCAAGATTTGTCGCGAGGGTCGCCCCAGACCCAGCATTGAACTGATTTGTGGTCGCGCCCGAGGCGACGCAGGTCAATGTGGCGCCGCACACGCTGATGGTATTGCCTGCCGCCGCAGTCAGGCTCGTGCAGTCAATCGTGGCATAAGCCGACGTGGAGAGGCCGATAGCCAAGCCGTCGCCTTCTTGCGCGGCACCCGCTGCGGGTGCAATCGCGCCCGGAGTCGCAGCGTATGCGGGATAGAGCCCGTGCTGAACATAGAAATTTGCCATCTAAATACTCCTCACGCTGGCCAGCGTGTTGGTCTTGAACGGCGTGGAGATCGTCAGAGCCATTTAGAGATCCCTCAGGAAGCCGTCACGACCGAAGTGTGGATGTTGCGGGCCGTGACCTAGGCCAGGATCAGGCGGCCGCTCAGTGAACTGCCGGCCCCGTTTCGCGCGGAGTCGCCGGCATTGCCCGGGGTCGTTCCCGAGCCGGAAAGCATGAGTTGGCTGGTCACGTAAGAGGGGTTGAAGTAGCTGGAGCCGCCGCCGCCGCCAGCGCCAGAGAAGTCGGACCCGCCGCCCCCGCCGCCGCCGAAGTACCCGCCGCCGCCGCCGCCCCCGGCCCAGCCACCCGTGCCGCCAAGCCACCCTAAGCCGGGCGTGCCGCTGACACCGTAGGCCCCGCCGCCATTTGCGCCGCCGGTTCCGGGCCCAGATTGTGTGGCCCCGCCGCCGCCAATATCGTTTCCGTTCGGGTCGGTCGCGCCCTGGGTGCCCGTGAGCGCGCCCCCAGCCCCCCCGGCGACGCTCGCCGCACTGTAACCGCCGCCGCCGCCGCCGGCCGCCATCAGAATGGCAAGGCTTGACGAAGTGACAAACAGGCCCGACCACCCGCCACCCTGGCCGCCATACTGGCCAGCCGGCCCCCGGTTCTGACCGACGCCGAGCGTGACAGGCACGCCGGCGGTCAACGTCACATCGCCGCCTGCGAAGGCACCCGCGCCAATGGCTCCGGCCCCATAGGCGCTTCCGCCCTCGCCCCATGCTTTGACGCTGGTCGTCAAAGTGAAAAGCGGCGTGATCGTCCAGGACCCCCGGGCCGAAAGATCGAGGGGGCCGTCCGTGTCCAGGTTCCAGGTGGTCTTGCCGCTGACCGCCGGGGAGATGTTGAAGCTGCGACTTACCGACACGTAGCTGAACGCCGCCGCCAGGGTTGCACTGCCGGCCGCATTTGTCACGACCACATTCTTGGCGGCCCCGCTCCCAGCCGGGGTGACACAGGTCACGGTGTTCGAGTTGACCACGGTCACGCTGGTGGCGGCGACGCCGCCGACCGTCACGCTGGTGGTCCCCGTCAGCTGGGTCCCGGAGATCGTGATCATCGTCCCCCCGGCCGGCGGGCCAGAGCTGGGCGAGACGCTGATCGGGTTCGGCGGCTGGGCCGGGGGTGTCGTCGGGATCGTCACGGCCGCCACGATCGGGGCCAGGACGGCGTAGACGGTCGGCAGCAGCTTGGCGTCGACGGCCGCCTCAGAGGGGTGCAGGCCGTCCGGGGTGTCGGTGTAGTTGGGCGTTCCCCAGACTGGGCGAATGTCGATTAGGCCGCAGCCATTGGCCGCGGCGAAGACCCGGTCGTTCTCGTAGTAGTTTTCCAGATTCGGCCGCAAGGTCAGGTCCGGGCAGCCATTCATGGTCATCAGGTAGATCAGGACGTTCGGATTGACCGCGCGCAGGGCGTTGACGATCGACTGCAGGTTCGCGGTCGCCTGGGCGATCGAAATACCGTAGGCAGTGACCGAGTCATTGATACTGAACTCGATCAGGCAGACGTCGGGGCGGTGATTGCGGGGGCGGTCGATATTGGCCACGCCCCAGCTTGAGGTCTGGCTCCCCTGCCCCACGTCGTAGCAGATCACCCGCCGCCTCGAGACGCCGTTCAGCTTGTTCTGCAGCTTGATCGCCCAGCCCCCGGAAAGCCGTCCCGTGGTCAGGGAGGTCCCGAAACAGGCGATCCCGAGGGGCCTGGGGATCACTGATACTGGCCCCGGTCGTCGGTCCAGCCGTAGAGCCCGAGGGCGATGATGTCGTTTGCGTTGTCGGAGTGGGTGTAGACTTGGCCGTTCGCGTCGCCCCAGACGTCCCCGTCGAAGATTCCATACGCAGAGTCGGTGTTCGCCTGGTCTTTGTAGATCGTCCGGCGGATCTGAGCGCGCTTCAGGGTTGTGAGCTGGGGCACGCCCAGGGCGGGGTCATAGATGCCCGACATGGTCACCAGCTGGGAACCGCCGTTGCTCTGCAGGTAGACCCGCAGCTTCAGCGGAATCCCCTTCGGGCAGACAAAGGTCCGCAGGTAGGGGCCCGCGCCGTTTGCCACGCCGGCAAAGTCCGCCGATCTGTAATAGAGCTCAAAATAGTCGCCGTGCTGGGTAAACTTGCGGATGTAGGCGCTGGCGTCGGTCAGGACTGCGCCCAGGCGGCGGAAGCCGGCATAGCCCGAGGGCAAGGTCGGATTGGTCGCCGAGGTGCTCATCAGCACGTCCAGGGTCCCGTCGGCGGTCTTGCGGATCAGGTAGACGTGATAGCCGGTGTTTGCCGCGACGGACCCGGTATCCAGGGCGCCGTTGCCGGTGCCGGCTGTCCACGCTTGGTCAAGGCGCTTGACCAGGCCCGTCGTCAGCCGCAGGTCAAAGCTGTCGGTGCTGTCCCGGGCCTGGCCGGTGGCGATTGTCACATGGGTGTTGGGCAGGCTGGCGTCGTTGGCCAGAGCCAGGCCGGCCAGGGAGCCCCGGGCGATCTGGGGCGGGCCGTCCAGCTTGGTCTTGTCCGCCGCGCTCATGATCCCGGCGCTGTCAACGTTGGCGACTGGCAGGACCGCGTCGGTCCCGGTGTCGGACAGGATGGTGACCGTCGTCGCCGTGCGGCTGAAGGTCAGGTTGGTCGCGCCTGCCCCGCCCGAGGATAGGCCGTCCAGCTTGGTCTTGTCGGCCGCGCTCATGATCCCGGCGCTGTCGACGTTGGCGACGGGCAGGACCGCGTCGGTCCCGGTGTCCGAGACGACCGTCACGGTCGTCGAGGTCCGGGTGAAGGACAAGTTGGTCGCCCCCGTCCCGCCGCCCGTGGTCAGGCCGTCCAGCTTGGTCTTGTCGGCTGCGCTCATCACGCCGGCCAGACTGCCGGTCGCCGCCGCCAGGGTGGCGTCGGTGCCGGTGTCCGAGACCACCACCATGGCCGTCGAGGACCGGGTGGCGGAGAGGTTGGTCAGGCCCGCCGCCGCCTGCAGGACCGCCAGGGTCTTGGCCAGGCAGGGGAATAGGAAGGTCGTCCCGTCCGGGGCGGTCGCGACGTAATAGCCATTGCTGGAGGGCCCGCCCGTCGCCGTGCCGGTCAGCCAGTCCAGCCGCGAGGCGGTCTCGGCGTTGACCCGGTTCAGGGCGTCGGTCAGGCGATAGGACAGGTCCGCGGGGATCGCCTCGCCGCCGCCCAGCCAGCCGGTCAGCTGGGCCGCGAAGGTCGCCTTGAAGGCTGTCGCGTTGGACAGGCTGACGCCCTGGGCGACCAGGGCGTTGACGTAGTCGTTCGCAAACTGGGTGGTGGTAAGGCTCATCAGATCCCCGCTTGGCGAAGGGCCAGGTCAATGAAAGCCGGGCCCAGGTCGGGGGCCTGGGGCTCCCCGCCCCCCGCCCGGACGGCGTCGTCGAAGGCGGCCAGGGTCACACCCGCCAGGGCGCCGAAGGGCGTCGCGGCGAAGGGCGAGGCCCCCAAGTCCCGCAGGATCGGACCGGAGCGGTACTCGGCGAAGGTCGCCGCCAGGCTGGTTGCGTCGCCGTCGATCACGGCGCGCAGGCGGTCAGAGACGAAGACCGCAATTCTCATCGCTTCAGCTCCGTCAGCATCAGCTCGTTGACGTTGGAGGTCAGGGTCCCGGGCGTGGCCGACGGGCGGTCCAGCTCGATCGTGTAGACGTGCGAGCCGGCGACCGGGGTGTCGCGCAGAAGGCCGGTCAGGTTGTCGAGGTAGGGGCCCACCATGTTGGAGCGCGCGGTCGAGCGCAGCAGGACCCCGTCCCGGTAGATTGAGGCCCGGCAGCCGCCAGTGAAGCCCGATCCCAGGCCCAGCTGGCAGTCGTAGGCCACCTGGACCGCGCCGCCGGTCGTGACAATGGACAGGCTGATCACCTCATCCGGGATCGTGGTGATCGTCGACAGGGGGGCATTGCCTGCCCCGACCTGAGTCGTGACCGCGCCGCCGATGATTGAGGCCGTCACGATCGAATTGGCCTGGACCTTGTCCACTCGGAAGTTGGTGGCCACGACCTCCCCGCCGACGATCGACAGGGGGAAGTAGTTGTCCGCGCCATTGGAGAACGCGATCTGGTCGGCCTGGAAGGCCAGGGTGGAGACGGTCGGGCCGACCGCCGCCTTGATGCCGGCGACCCGGCCCGAGCCGTTCAGGGCCAGGACCCACTGGGCCGAAATGCCGTTCACCGACGACTGCAGGGTGGTGATCGAGGCCGTCTGGCCGGCGACCGTGGTTGAGACCGTCGAAAGGCTTGAGGCCAGGGCGCTGTCGCCGTTGGCCCGGGCCGTGGCCTCGGTCGCAATCGCCGCGGTGTTGGTCGCCTGCCCGGCGGCGACGGCCGTCCGGAAGTCGGCCAGGCTTTCCGTCGCACTGACCTGGACCGTGGTGTCGTTCAGGACGAAGGCCCCGCCGTTCGCCGTGACCGCGCCCAGCAAGGTGAAGCGGCGGAAGACCGAGAGGTCCCCGTCGGTCCAGTCCGTGTCCTGGTCGATCAGGATCTTCTTCACGGCCTGGCCCTTGTGCAGGGTGGCCTGGAAGGTCGCCAGCCGTTCGTCCTGCAGCCGATTGAAGGTCTGCAGGACCGCCTGGTTCAGCCGCCGGCCCTGTTCGGCCACGAAGGCCAGGTCTGCGGTCAGCTGGGCGGCCGTGATCCCGTTGATCATGCCGACCGAGGTCGAGAGGGCCCCCGTCCTCTTGATCCCCAGATCGAGGCCCGTCAGGCCCTCGGCCGCCAGGGCGGTCCGGTAGCGGATCCGGCAGTGGTAATCGCTGGAGGGCAGCAGGCCCCGGGCCTCAATCCGCAGGATCTGCGGCGAATGCTCCGTACTCATCCAGTCGCCGTAGGTGCCGCCGCCCAGGCTGAGCCGCGTCTCGGCGATCACGGTTGTGACGTTTGGGTCTTCGCACGCGCCGGTGAAGACGATCGCCGGCTGGGTCGAGCCGTCCGGGCCGGTCAGGGCCGTTCCCGTGGCGGTCCAGGTGCCGGACGCGACAACCGTCGATTGGTTCGGGTCGTAGCCCGTCAGGCCCGGCGTCGCCGGTGCCGACAGGGTCGAGCCCAGGGCGTAGCCGTGCTTGCCGTCGGTCTCAGAGACCAGGGTCAGGGTGGTGATCAGGGTCGCCGGATCCCGCTGGCGGCGCAGGATCAGCATCTTCTGGTTCACCAGCCCGAACTCGGGCTCGTTGACCGTGATGCAGTCGCCGGGCTTGTAGCCCATCCAGACCGGCCGGCAGGGCAGGACGACCGGCTGAAACTCCCGGCTGTTCTCGATGTCGTAGCGGGCCAGCTGGGCCGCCTGGACAGGGGACTGGACCAGGGGGTACTCGACCTCCCGGGAGCGGACCTTGCCGCCGTCCTCGGTCACGTACCCGGCCACCTGGATGGCGGCGTCGGTCGAGACGATTTCCCAGCCCTGGGCTTCCTCCCGGTACTTCGGCCAGATGGTGTTGATCCGGGTCCGCCGGCTGGGCGTGCCCGTGATCTGGGCCTCACCCACCACGTCGGCCCCGGTCAGGGTCGCCAGGGACGTCCGGGGCGTCGAGACCAGGCAGGAAATCTTGGCCCCCAGGCGCATGGGCCGACCGCCTCCGGCCTGCAGGATGGCCTTCAGGACCTCCCACTTGTCGTCCGTCGAATAGACGACCCCGCCCAGCTTCCAGCCGTTGGCCGCCGCGACGTTTGCGCCCTCGACGAAGGCGGCCATGTCGATTGCCGCCAAGGGCGCGCCGACCCCCAGGATCCGGACGCCGTTCACCTGCCGGCCAATCACCCAGGTCAGGGCATGGAGGTAAGGGTTATCCGACCAGGCCCAGGTCGCCTCGTTATTGGCCCGGTGCGCGCCGGATCCGCCGGGATAGGTGCTATCCAGGCGCGGGTCGTACACCTTGACCCACTTCCCGACCGCCAGCTTCCGGGGCGGGCCGGACGAATAGACGTTGGAATTGTACTGCAGGCCCCAGAGATCCGCAGCCAGGCCGCTGAGCTTGTGCGAGGAACTCCACTCCGCAGGCAGGCCGGAATGATCCGCCGGGGTGTCCTTGGTCCCGGTCGCGATCCAGTGCAGCCAGTCGGACTCGGGTCGCGCGCCCAGCTGGGTGCGGCGCCACATCCGGTTTTGATAGTAGCCCGAGGCCCCCTCGCCGCTGTCGGCCCCGAAGGTGACGGGCGATCCATTGACCAGGAAGGCCTCGTAACTGTCAATCGGCCCTGCGGCAGAGTAAACCGTGGCGTAATTCAGGTATTTATTCTTTGACCCCGCCGTCTGGGCGAAAACCATGTTGCCCGCCGTGGCCGTCCGGCCCATGGCATAGGGGATCGGGCCGCGCGGATCGGCCTTGAAATCGACCTGGGTCCCGAAGTC
>Ga0209829_10000098_pt1 | contig 72419 bp, 60 predicted proteins | sample C_140205_EF_Meta_FD_187311 | JGI IMG/M metagenome (GOLD analysis project Ga0209829, IMG submission 187311) | Freshwater microbial communities from Lake Croche, Canada to study carbon cycling - C_140205_EF_MetaG (SPAdes) (version 2) | ecosystem: Environmental > Aquatic > Freshwater > Lake...
AATCATCGCGGGGTGAATCATCGCGGGGTAAACCCGCTCCTACAGTTCGGTATTCATGCGCCTCGTCCTAAAAGTAGATGTTGATACCGACCGCGGCACGCGCGAAGGCGTGCCGAATCTCATGGCGGATTGCCGCGAGGTCGGGGCGCCGGCGTGTTTTTTGTTTTCACTGGGGCCGGATCAAACCGGGCGGGCGATCTCACGCGTGTTTCGGCCCGGTTTTTTCAAGAAGGTGAGTCGTACCAGTGTCGTCCAAATCTACGGGGTGCGCACGCTGCTCAACGGCACGCTGCTGCCGGCCCCGCACATTGGTCGCAGGAACACCGCCGTGATGCGGAGGGTGCGCGACGGGGGCTACGAGGTCGGGATTCACTGCCACAATCACTACCGCTGGCAGGACTATTTGGACCGCATGTCGCTGGCGGAAGTGCGCGAAGAGTTCTTGGCGGCGCGGGCGGAATTTTTGCGGGTTTTTGGTGCCGAAGCGCTGACGGCGGGCGCGCCGGGCTGGCAGAGCAACGCGAAGAGCCGCGCGGTTTACGACGAGGCGAATTTTCTCTACGCGAGCGATACGCGGGGCGGCGGGCCATTTTTCCCCCGCATCGGCGGGCAGGTTTTCAAGACGTTGGAGATTCCGAGCACGCTGCCGACGTTTGATGAGTTGATGGGGCGGCCGGAATATCCGGACGAGCAGATGGTCGCGCACTACCTGAAGTTGCTGAGGGCAGACGCGTCGCGAACGCACGTGTTCACGTTGCACGCGGAGATCGAGGGCATGGGTCGGCGTGGACTCTTTCGGGAACTGTTGGCGGCGTGTAAATCGGCCGGCGTGGAGTTTGTGCGCATGGATGACTACGCGCGGGAGTTGCTTGCCAAACGGGCGGCGATCCCGGTGCGCGAACAAGTGATGGGCGAGATCGACGGACGCTCCGGGGTCGTCGCCGTGCAGGCGGTGTGAGGCCGTCTATTTTTCGATCCGCCGGAAGAGCCAGACGCCGAGCGAAAGGAAGATTACGTTCGGGAGCCAGAGGAGACAGTCGGGGTGATATTCGGGGTGGCGGTCGAGTAGCTTCACGACGACGGTGAGCAAGTAGTAGCTGAGCACGAGGATCAGGGCGACCCCGAGGTTGGCGCTGGTCTCGCGGCGGGAGACTTGGATGCCGAGGGGGACAGCCACGACGGCGAAAGCAAAGGCAGCGAGGGCGAGGTTGAATTTGTCCTGGATCACGAGCTCGAGCTTCATGCGGGTAATGGCGGCGGCGCGTTGCAGCGGCGGGGTGGGTTCCGGTGGGAGGGAGGCGAGGCGAGCGCGCTCGGCCAGGAGTTGCTCGGAGGTGAGCCACTCGGGTTTTACGTTGCTGCCCTTGGAGCTGAAGTAGCGGTCGAGCGGGAGGCGCGGGGAATATTCGCCGAACAGATTGACGAGGGGAGGCTCGGCGTTGCTTTCGCGGTCGTCGCTCATCGGGGTGGTCACCTGCGCAGGCGTGAGCACGGCGACGAGTTCGTTGGTGGTTTCGTCAAAATCGATGCGTCCGGAGGTTGCGCGCACGAGTTGGGTCATGCGTTGGCGGTCGTCGAGTTTCCAAAACCAGACATCGTGCAGCACGGTGCCCTCTTTGGCGCCCACGTAGATCACGCAGCCTTTGAATTCCCGGATGTAGGTTTTCGGGACGATGAAACTGAGGGGGTTGCGGCGGAGGGCGGCGGTGAGTTCGCGTTCGTATTTCACCTTGGCCTTGGGGAAGGCGTAGAAATTGGTGAAAAGACAGAGGAGTCCGCCGAGCGCGCCGAGGATGAAAATCGGGCGGGCGATGCGGGCGAGGCTGATCCCGGCCGCGCGCATGGCGACGATTTCACTGTCGGCCGAAAGCCGGCCGAGGACGAGCAAGACGCCCGTGAGAATGCCCATGGGCAGGGCAAACTGGGCGACGGTGAGCGGGAGCATCAGCAGAAGCTGGGCGGCGATGCCGGCTCCGAGTTGGCCCGCGAGCAGCGGCACGAGGATATCGCGCAGCGTATTTACGAGCATGAGGAGAAAGCCGAACAGCGCGACCGCTCCGGCGCAGGCACCGAAAACGCTTTTGAAAATATGACGGTCGAGCAGGTTCAAGGGAAGGCGGTGATTCTCCGGGCAGGGCACCCCCGCTGACAATCCGCAACGCGAACGGTTCGCCGAAAACTAGATTGAGGCTGCGATGCCCTCGTCGCGGTTTCCGAGGGTGAAACGCGACGAGGGCGTCGCGTCCCCAGAAAAAGTCCAGACTAGAGACCGAGGGAAAGTTGCGGGCCGGAGTCGTCGGCCGATTGGTCGGTGGCGGCGGGCGCGAGACAGGTGGGGCCTTCGTGGCGGACGTTGCTGACGTAGGTGCTGACGGCGAATTTCGTGACGGTTTCAACCGATGGGATGCTGAGGAGAGACGCGAGTGCGGCCGGATCGCTGATCGCGGGATCTAGCCAGGCGTCGAAGGTGTCGGCGGTGAGCATCACGGGCATGCGGTTGTGGATGGGGCGCATGAGGTCGTTGGGTTCGCCGGTGATGAACGCGCAGGTCTCGCGGGGCATGCCATCGGGGGCGTGCCATGTGTCCCAGAGTCCGGCGAAGCCGAACGGGGTTTCGTCGGGGCGACGGAAGAGCCACGGTTTTTTCGCGCGGCCGATCGTTTCCCATTCGTAGAAACCGGTCGCGGGGATGACGCAGCGTCGTTTACGCAGGGAGTCGCGAAAGGTGGGTTTGGTGGCGACGGTGTCGGCACGGGCGTTTACGAGGGGCGGGCCGTCGGCGGTTTTCGCCCATGAAGGAACGAGGCCCCAGCGGAGGAACGCGGCCTCGTTGGTGGCAGATTGAGGTGCGCGACGGACGACGGGGATCGTGGTGTTCGGGGCGATGTTGAAGCGCGAGAGATACTCGGCAGGCGCGCCGATGCCGAGGCGCGCCAAGATGTCGCGGTAATGTTGCTCAAGGAGGACGTAGCGGGTGCACATCGCGGTGGCGGAAGTTGAGAGTTGAGAGCTGGGCTCAAACTCGGAGTGAGAAGGCTGGGTTCAGAAGAGCGAGAGTTGTTGGCCGCCGGGGCGGCGGAAGGTGGCGGTGGAGAGCGGGTGGCGCGCTTGGTTCAGACCCGCGCGGCGGGTGGTGGCGCGGAAGAGATCGCGGATCTGGTCGGCGAAGATGCCTTCCCCTTTCAAGCGCGTGCCCCATTCGCTGACGTTGAGCTGGCCACCGCGCAGGTCCCGGATGCGATCAAGGATACGGGCCTTTTTGGTGGGCGCATGGTCGTCGAGCCATTGGAGAAAGACGTCCTTCACGGCGTGCGGGAGGCGGAGGACGACGTAGCCGGCGCGGGTGGCACCGGCGGCGGCCGCGGCGTCGAGGATGGCGGGCATTTCGTGGTCGGTGAGGCCCGGGAGAATCGGGGCAACCATGACGCCGGTGGGAATGCCGGCGGCGGTGAGTTCGCGGATGGCGCGGAGGCGGGCGGCGGGACGGGAGGCGCGGGGTTCGAGTTTGCCGGCTAGATCGGGATCGAGCGTCGTGATGGAAAGGTAAACAGCGGTGGCCTGGTGGCGGGCGAGTTCGGCGAGGAGATCGCGGTCGCGCGTGACGAGGGCATTTTTGGTGACGATCGAAATCGGTTGGCGAAATTCGGCGCAGACTTCGAGGCAGCCGCGGGTGACCCGGAAGTGGCGTTCGGCGGGTTGATAACAGTCCGTGACGCCGCTCATCGCGATGCTCTGCGGTTCCCATTTCGGCGAGGAGAGCTCGCGCCGGAGGAGTTCGGGCGCGCGGGTTTTCACCATGATTTTCGTCTCGAAATCGAGGCCGCTGCTCCAGCCGAGATACTCATGATAGGGGCGGGCGAAGCAGTAGGCACAGCCATGTTCGCAGCCGCGGTAGGGGTTGAGGCCGACGGTGAACGGGATGTCGGGGCTGTCGTTTTTGGTGAGGAGGGACTCGGTGCCGTCGACAAAGAATTGGGTGCGGGGGTGCGGACGTTCGTCGGGATCGGACGGGAACGCATCGGGGTTGTCGGGATCGGGCGTGAGAATGAGTGGCGCGAAACGATTCGGTGGATTCGTGTGCGCGCCACGGCCGTGGATCGGGGCGAAGGGATCGTGCGCGGGAGCAGGCATCGGAACAGGTTAGTGAAAAACGTGGCTGCGCCAGTGTGATTCGCTTTTCTCGACGGATGGCACTCGAAAAATTCACGCGCCCGGTGGGCATCATGCGTTACGACGGCGCCGGCGTGGGCGTGCCGAGTCAGGACGACTTGGCGGTCGAAGAGCCATTGGAGATTCGGGTGGGCGGGCGCAGCGTGGCGGTGGTGATGCGCACGCCGGGGCATGATCGGGAACTGGCGGCGGGGTTTTTGGTGACCGAAGGGATTTTGCGGCGGCGGGAGCAGGTGCTGGACATGGTGTTTTGCACTAGCGCGACCGGGGTAGGTGAAGCCGCTGAGGCGCGGGAGAATGGGCTCGACGTGCTGCTGGCTCCTGACGTCACGGTGGACTGGTCGCGGCTTACGCGAAATGTGTTCACCTCGTCGAGCTGCGGGATTTGCAGCAAGGCGAGCATCGCGGCAGTGCGGGGGCAGTTCCCGCCGATCACGAGCGGACTGGTGCCGCGGCGAGAGGTGTTGGTGGCTTTGCCCGACCGATTGTTGGCGACGCAGGGCGGATATGCGGCGACGGGAGGACTGCACGCGAGCGCGCTGTTTGATGAGGCGGGTAGATTGATCGTATCGCGGGAGGATGTTGGGCGGCATAACGCGCTCGACAAGGTCGTGGGGCACGCGTTTTTCGCGGAGCGGCTGCCGTTGGCCGGGCGAATCTTGCTCGTAAGCGGCCGGGTAAGCTTCGAGATCATGCAAAAGGCACTGGCGGCCGGGGTGCCCTGCGTGGCGGCGATTTCGGCGCCGACGAGTGCGGCCGTTGAGTTTGCGCGGGAGAGCGGGCAGGTGCTGGTGGGATTCTTACGGGGAGCGCGAATGAATGTTTACGCGGGCACCTTGGCCGGGTGAGTGTGTCGCAATCCGTCCGCATGAAACTCTTGGCTCTTCTATTGTCCGTCGCTGTTGTCTTGCTCAATCCGCTTGGAGCGGTGGAGGGAGAATCCATGGCGGAACGTTCGTTGAAGAAAATTGTGGAGCGCCAGCGGGAGATTTTCGCGGCGGCGGAGAAGCAGGGTGAAAAACTCGATGAAGAGGCGTTTCGGCTCCAAGTGCAGTCGCTGACGCACGACTACGAGCGGTTGTTGACCGACAATCCGAAGCTTGCGCTCGGCCATGCAGCTTACGGCGGGCTGCTGGGCAAAGTCGGCATGCGCAAGGAGTCGGTCGCGATGTTGCTTAAGGCCAACCAGCTCGACAGCGACATCCCTTACGTAAAGAACCAGCTCGGTAACTATGTCGCCGAGGAGGGCAAGCCGCTGGAGGCGGCGGCGTATTTCCTCGCCGCGATCAAACTGTCGCCGAACGAACCGCTCTACCATTACCAGCTCGGCACGCTGCTGGTGGAAGCGCGGGATGAATTTTTGAAAAGCAGTGATTGGACGCGGGCAACCCTGGATCGGGCGATGGGTGACGCGTTCAAACGGGCGGCGGAATTGGCGCCCGAGCGATTCGAATTTGGTTACCGCTACGCGGAGTCCTTTTACGACTTGGCGCAGCCGGACTGGAATGCGGCCCTGAAGCTATGGGCGGCGCTGGAAGAAAAGGCGCAGACGCCGGTTGAACGGCAGACGATGCGGTTGCAGGCCGGGAATGTGCTGATCAAGCAGGGTAAACCGGACCACGCGCGGAGTCTGATTAGCACGGTGGATGAACCGTCGTTGCAGGGACAGAAACAAAAGCTCGTTGCCCAGCTCGCAGAAACCGCGAAGAAATGAGCGATATGGATCTAGGACTCACTCCCGCCGATCTTCGCGCCGGGCTTATTTTTTATCTGCTCCTGTTCGCTTGCCTTGTTTTGCGCACCTTCGCGCAAGCGTGGTTGGCGGACCTGCTGGGCGATCACACACCGCGTGATGAGGGACGCGTGACGCTTTATCCGGTGCCGCACATCGACCTCATGGGCACGGTGGTGCTGCCGTTGATTTGCATTTTTTTCCTGCAGCCGCGACTGGGACAGATTAATTTTTTCCTGGCGTGGACCAATCCGGTGCCAATCAATCCGGCGAACTTCAGGAATCCGCAGAAGCATTATCTTTTTACCCAATTGTCCAGCTGTGGCATGAGCATCGTCCTGGCGCTCTTGTCCGCGGTGCTCGGCGGTCTCCTCTACAAAACCAATCCGCAGACGGCGGAGATTTTCGGCACGCTGATTGGCATCAATGCCATGTTGATGGTCCTCGATATGTTGCCGGTCCCGCCGCTGCCGGGAGCGTTGTTGCTGCGTCACTGGGGCATGATTTCCGAGGAGCGGTTTTGGCAGATCGCCCGCTGGAGCGGATTGGCCTTCATGATCGCGATCAATATCCCGCCCATCCGCAAGTTGCTGGGAATTCTCATTGGCTTGGTCGCGCTACCATTCGGGATGGTGTTTGATTTTCTCGCGCGATGAAAGGGAAACGCACGGAGCAGTCGGTAAGTCGTCTGCCGATGCGAGGATCGCGGCCTGTGACGTTAGCTGATTGGCTGCAGCTGGCAGAGAAATTGTATGCGAAGCAGCAACTCGCACTGGGACAGGTGGCGACGAATGCGCACGACGAGGCGCTCTATTTGTTGCTGACGGTGCTCGGGATTCCGTTGGAGAGCGATGCGCGGGTGCTGAATAAAAAATTGTCCACGGCGCAAAGGGAGGCGGTCGAGGAGATCTTGCGCCGGCGCGTGATGGAGCGGGTGCCGGCGGCCTATCTGACGCGGGAGGCGTGGTTGGGTGGACAGCGATTCTACATCGATGAACGGGTGATCATCCCGCGAAGTTATTTTGTGGAGATCATCGACCAGCAATTGGACGGGTGGCTACGGGCACCGGAGAAAGTGCGGCGAGTGGTCGATGTTTGCACGGGTTCGGGGTGCCTTGCGATTTTACTGGCCCAACATTTTCCCAAGGCAAAAGTAGACGCGGTGGACCTATCGACGGAGGCATTGGAAGTCGCGAAGATCAATGTGGGGGCACACGGTTTGAGCAAGCGAGTGAAGTTGTGGGTGAGTGATGTATTGGATGCCGTGCCAGTCGTGAAATACGACGTGATCTTGAGCAATCCGCCCTATGAACCCAGTGCGCACGTCGACACCCAGGCGCCGGAGTTCGCGGCCGAACCACGCATGGCGCACGATGGCGGCAACGACGGATTGGAGATTATTCGCAAATTGCTGCGGCAGGCGCGCGCGCGATTAACGGACGAGGGGATCGTAATGATCGAAGTGGGCGGACTCAGCGGCGCGATGGACCGGGAGTTCGCTGCGTTGGAGCCCCACTGGCTCCAGACAGAGGACGGTGCGAATTGCGTGTGCGTAATCCACGCGGCGAGGCTGGCCAAGTGGCGTGGGTGACTCGGCGCGGTCTGTTGCGACGGGAGGTCGCAACGCACGCCGATCTACGCAGGTGAAGCCTTATTTCTTTTCGTCTGCCTTGCGCGTAGGCAGGCCGGCAGCGGTCCAGTCTTTGAAGCCGCCGGCGTTGGAAGCGGTGACGCCCTGTTCATTCAGCGCGGCGGCGACAGCGCCGGCGCGACTGCCGCCCCGGCAGTAGAGGATCACTTGCTTGCCCTTATTTTTCGCGAGAAATTCCTTCCAGAGTTTTTTGTCACCGTCGAAATCGCTCTTGGGTAGCAGCGTGGCCGTGGCGGCCACGCCGGTGTCGGCCCATTCGGATGCCTCGCGGCAGTCGACGAGCACGGCCTTGCCCTCGGCGACGAGTTTCGCGGCGTCCTTCGGGGCGATCTTGGGTGCTTCAGCCGCAGATGAATGGGACATGATGGCGAAAAATAGGGCCAGGGCCGGGAGGATTTTTTTCATGGGTGACAGCAGCGTGCGGATGTTCGGCCACGGGGCAAGCCATCGGAGGATATCGACGGCTTCAGTAGGGTGTTACGAGTGGGATCGTTTGGCGGCCGTGTTGACGATAGATGTGGAAATCGCGGTCCAGCGTCCAAACCACGCAATGGGAGTGAATCTCTGCCATGCGCACAAGGCAGGCGTCAGCGAAGGACATGGGAGTAGAGGCGTAGCGATGCATCAGCGTGCGCACGGCGCGGTGCTCGGCGCGGAGATCGAACTCGCTGCGGAGGAAGCCGGATTCGATGAGGGCCAAGATCTGTTCCGGCTCCTGCCCGTCCCGTTTCAAGAGAAAGCACGCTTCGGAGATCGCGGCATCGCACGTGAGCACGACTGGCGGGGCCAAACGCGCTTGGTCGGCCGCCCAAGTGTTTTGCCGGTCATTGGGCGACAGCAAAGCGACGAGGGGCCCGGCGTCCACGATCCATGTCTTCAAAGGCCGTAGCCCTCCAGGTGTTTGGGGTTGGTCGACAGATCGGGCGAACCGCCCTTGCAGGAGCCGATCAAGTGCTTGATCACGTCGTAGCCAGTTTTGGCAGGGGCGAGCTCGGGCGTGACGCCGTAGGCCCGGAGGGCGCGGCGGACGAGGTCGCCTTGAGAGAGTTTCTCCTGTTTGGCGCGCTTGCGAATCGCGGTGCGTTCGGCCTTGGACACGCGGATGGCGAGGGTTTCGGTCTGCATGAGATTGTAAGCAAGACACTGAGCCATAAAAAGCAAGACAATGGGCGTCTTTGAATAGCGTGCTAGATCGTGAGGTCAGGGTAGGTCATGATTAGATCAGTGCAACAACCGGCGGATGATTGAACTTGAGTCCGGAGTTGAAACACGGAGCCGCGACCCAACCCGAGCCACGGAAGGGGTTGGCCACAAAAAACGTAAAAAATAAAGGCTCCGGGTGGCCGATTTTTTGTGCCTTCGGGTTTTCTTGTGACCAACCGGTCTTCGCGTATTCGTCGCGACAGTAAGATGGACGACGCGGAGAGCCATGCGGAGGGGGCGTCCGGTCGATTGCTGATACTGTTTGATGTCGCCCGGCTCGACTTTCTCTTGAGCTGAAATTTCAAGCACCTCGCCAACGTGCGACGGGAGGCCGGTATTAATGCGGTGAATATATTGCAAGACTACCCGCCCGTGCGCATCGTAGCGCCAACTTTTATGATCCATGGCTACGAAGAAGAAAACGTTTGATGCGGTGGTCGAATCGCGCCGCTGGCGCACCGAGGTCGGTATTCGCCGCAGTGCGATGACGCCTACGGAACGCCGCGATCACTTACGGCGCACGACGGTGGTGGCGCACACTGAGACGGCTTTCCTGTGCCGCTCGCGCCGATCTTAGCGATCCAAGGAATCCGGGACGCTGCTCTGAGAGCGAAAGATCCCGTGTCGGGATAAAATGTTCGAGCCGGTGACCGTGTAGGACACAGGAGCTGCAGCTTTCTAGGAACCTTCTGATGGACGTGGTAGCTCCAAGGGTATCGTTCGTAGCAGGCGCTATCCAAAAGCAACGGGCCGAAGAGTAAATATGTTCCGGCTGTCGTGTAACTGTTCATGTGGGGGCTTGGGTTTGAGTTTACTGTCACCTTTAGGTTACACGGGGCTTCTCGGTTTTTAGAAGCGAAGTGGCTGTTGCAAAGATTTTCTGAAAACCGTCGTGATTTTGGTGTAGTGCTTTGATTGCCCTCAACTGATGGCAATCAGCTTGCTGGCTTTGGCCGACTCGACACTGTGCGCTTGCCGCGATGCGCACGAGCGACGGACGGCATTTATGACTATCAAGAATCGATGGCTGCTTACCTCCATAGTGCTCTCGATGTTTGCGTCCTCAGCTATTGCGCAGTCGTTGTTGAATGAGCAGTTTGCGGGCACCGCCTTAAACACGGTAAATTGGTCTTCCATAACTCCGTTTTCAGATTCGGCTGTTTCTGTTTCGTCCGGAACCATGGCTCTGAGCAATGGTTCCGGGATTCTTTCGGTTTCTGGCTACTCGACTCCGATTGAGGTCACCTTCGCTTTCGCATTCACCGGTAGTTCTTTCGACAGTTTTCGGGTTTATACGCGGGCAGGCTCATTCAATTCCAACGGTTACGGGGTGAAGGGAGTCGGCGTTTCGTTTCGAATTCAGGAGGACACCGGAAATCTGACGGGTAACATTGCCCTTGAGGACAATGGCGCGGTGCTCGCCACCGCGACCGTCGCTCTGACGAAGAACACCTACTACACCGTCCGGCTCGCCGATACAGGCAGCTCGCTCAGCTTGTTTTTGAATTCTAGCACGTCGGCGCTGCTGACGGCCTCCACGTCAGCCAGCTACGGAAACAAGATCGCCTCGTTCAATCGGGAGGGTGCGGGACATGGCAGTTTCATCAGCGCCGGAAGTGTCAGTTCGTTGGACTATGTGACGGTGGCGGTGCTTCCTCTTCCATTCATCTCTGCGATTTCCGCGCCGCGACAGATTGTGAATCTAGGACAGAACTTGACGCTCAGTGTCACCGCGACGAGCAGCACGGCAGTCTCATATCAATGGAAGCGTAACGGCCTGCCGATTTCAGGTGCCACGAATGCGAGTTACACGATAACGAACGCCATACCATTGCGCGACGGCGGTTGGTATCATGTCGCCGTTGGCAACGGTAGCGGAACGACCATGGGTGCAGTAATCTTCGTCAGTGTCGTCGTTCCGACGGCTTAGATCCTAGGATGGGGCGATAATTTTGCGGGCCAAACAGTTGCCCCATCTGGGCTGACGACCGTCGCCGAACTCGCGGCCGGAAGCGCTCATAATCTTGCCTTAAAAACGGACGGCACAGTGGTCGCTTGGGGTGACAACTCCTATGGTGAAAGAAATGTTCCGGTAGGTCTCGGTAATGTCGTGGCAGTGGCTGCGGGCAATAATAGCGTTGCACTCAAGGTGGATGGCACGGTGGTGGCGTGGGGCTACAACGGGCACGGCGAGTCATCCGTTCCTGCGGCACTTAATAACGTGGTGCGGATTTCCGGCTCGGAACACATTCTTGCTCTGAAGAGCGACGGCACAGTCGTTGCTTGGGGTAACAATGCCTCGGGACAAGCAACGGTCCCGGCCGGTTTGACGAACGTCGTATCGATTGCAGCGGGTGGCTATCACAGCCTTGCGCTGCGGGGGGATGGAACCGTTCTCGCCTGGGGAGAAAACTCTAATGGTCAGATTTCGGTGCCAATCGGGTTGGTAAACGTCATCGCGATAGCGGCGGGCGGCTACCATAGTGTCGCCCTTAAGGCTGACGGCACGGTCGTGGTGTTTGGCAGCCATGCCGTTTATGGCCCGAGCACGCCGCCGCTTGGACTGCGCGATCTCGTCGCACTCGGTGTTGCAGGTGGAGGAGCCAATCATTCTCTAGGACTAAAAGCCGACGGTTCGGTTGTTGCGTGGGGGCGCAGCCAGTCAGGACAGACGCAAGTTCCGCTCGGACTTGGAAATGTCGTGGGTTTGGCAACAGGAGGAAACTTCTCTCTCGCGATTAGGGATGCGTCACGAGATCTGAAACCGACGATCGCCAGCCAGCCAAGCTCGATAACCGTAACCAGTGGGCAAAGGGCTACCTTCACCGTGGGGGCAACCGCAGGCACGGCCAATCTCAACTATCAATGGCGCAAAGATGGGGTTAGTATCAGCGGGGCCACTGCCGCAAGCTACTCCGTTGATCCGGTTGTCTCTGGTTCAAACGGTAATTACGACGTGATCATCTCTAACTACCTCGGAACTATCGCGAGCGCTGCAGTGCTCCTCGCAATCAATCCGCTTCCTGTCATCGCAGGGCAGCCGGTTGCAATGACAGTCGAGGCCGGTAAGTCAGCCAGTTTTTCGGTAGTCGTAGTCGGAGGCCTGACCGTGACTTACCAGTGGCAAAAGAACGGGACGAATATCGTTGGTGCTACGAGCGCGACTTATTCAATCGCGTCTCCTCAAGAGGCTGATTCCGGGGCTTACGCATGTTTGATCACAAACAGTGTTGGCAGTGTGACGTCTTCGTTGGCCGCGCTGGCGGTCGTCCAAGGTTCACGACTCGCGAATGTTTCCGTTCGCACGACACTGGCGAGTGCGCAGACGCTGATCGTTGGGTTCGTAGTCAGTGGCGGAGCGAAGGACGTGGTGGTGAGGGCCGCGGGGCCAGCGCTCGCGCAGTTTGGGCTCACGGCGGCGATGGCCGATCCACGGCTCGAACTCTACAAAGACTCCACGAAGGTTCTCGAAAACGATAACTGGCCTGGAGTGTTGGCGAACACGTTTTCGAACCTCGGAGCGTTTCCTTTTCTGCCGAACAGTCGGGATGCCGCACTCATGCAAAACCTGAACGGAGGCTACAGCGTTCTGGCCAATGGGAGCGGGCCGGGCGTGGTGTTGGTGGAGGCCTACGATGCTGGTAGTGGTAACACGGCCCGTCTGGTAAATCTTTCGGCGCGCAATCGAGTGGGAACAGGCCCCGACATTTTGTTTGCGGGATTCTTTGTCGCAGGCACGGGCAATAAACGTGTCCTGATTCGCGCCGTTGGGCCGACGATCGGTGGAGCGCCGTTCAATGTGCCGAATGTCCTGCTCGATCCTAAGCTCGAAGTCTACGATGCCAATGCCGTGAAGATCGCGGAGAACGACAATTGGGATGGGGCGCTCGCAGCGACGTTTTTATCGGTTGGCGCGTTTGCACTGGCGCCAGGAAGCAAGGACGCGGCACTCATCGTTACGTTGAATGCCGGAAGCGGCTTTACCGCGCAGGTGAAAGGGGCGGATGGAGGAACTGGTGACGCACTGATCGAGGTTTACGAGCTACCGTAAGCGTTGAAAACGGCGTCGCCTCTCCTCGTGTCAACTCACCGGGCGAGATCGTAGAGTGCATATCCGGCGAAGAGATTGGGCAACATGCGACACGTGGCGTGCCAGTCGCCGGCGAGGTGGGCGCGGCGAGCGATGGTAATGCCCTTGGCTTCGCAGAAGTGCTCGAAGTCGGCGATCGTCACTGGATTCGCCGGACGGCTCTCAAACCATTCGGTGGTGTAAACGGGATTCCGTAATTTTCGGCCGCGCAGGAGCATGTCGACGCGGTTTTTCCAGAAACCGTGGTTCACGAATCCGACGGTAAGGGCGCGGCCGACGCGCAGGGCTTCGCCGATGACGGCGGTGGGGTCGCCGAGTTCGTGGACTGTGCGGGAGCAGATCACGCGATCAAAGTGCTTGTCGGGAAATGAGCGCATGAAATCCGTCATGTCTCCTTGGTAAGCGGCGAGGCCGCGGCGGACGCAGGCGGAGATTTTTGCGATATCGAGATCCACGCCGACCGCGGAAACCTTTTTGGTTTGCACGAGGTAGTCGAGCAGCACGCCGGCGCCGCAGCCGAGGTCGAGGACCCGGGTGTTGGGTTCCACCCAGTCACCGATAATCTGCATGTCCAATGTGCGTTTTTCGACGAGCTTGGTCATGGTCAGATCGCGTAGTCGAAGACGTAGGGTTGATCGCGCTCGAGGAATCCGCGGACGAGCAGGTAGAGTTCTTCGGACTCGAGTAAAAAGGAATCGTGACCCAGATCGGTCGACAGTTCGGCGTAGCTGGCGCGTTTGCCGGCGCGGAGGAGCGCGAGGGTGAGTTGGCGGTTTTGCTCGGGGGGAAACAGCCAGTCGCTGGTGAATCCGACGATGAGCGTCTCCGCTTCGACGGCGGCGAAAGCTTTCTCCAGCGAATCGTGGGACTGTGCGAGGTCGAACTGGTCGAGGGCGCGCGTGATGTAGAGATACGAGTTGGCGTCGAAGCGGTTGATGAAGCTCTGGCCCTGGTGGCGGAGGTAACCTTCGACTTCGAACTGGACGTCGAAGGTGTAGGCGTCGCCGTTGGCGGTCTCCTTTTTCCGGCGGCCGAATTTTCGGTCCATCGACGCATCGGAGACGTAGGTGATGTGGGCCATCATCCGGGCGATCGCGAGGCCGACGCGGGGCCCGCCGTCTTTGCCGTAGTCGCCGCGATTCCACGCGGGATCCTGCATGATGGCCTGGCGGCCAACTTCATTGAAGGCGATCGCTTGGGCGCTTTCGCGGCCCGTCGTGGCCATGGCCAGCACGCGGCGCGTGAACCGAGGGAAATCGGTGCCAAAGCGGAGCGCGAGCATGCCGCCCATCGAGCCGCCGATCACGCTGTGCAATTCCACGACGCCGAGAAAATCGAGGAGGAGTTTTTGCGCCCGCACCATATCACCGATGGTGACAAAGGGGAATTGCACGCCGTAGGGCCGGCCGGTCTCGGGGTTGGTGGACGAGGGGCCGGTGGAGCCTTGGCAGCCGCCGAGGACGTTGGCGCAAACGACAAAGAAGCGTCGGGTGTCGACGGCCTTGCCGGGTCCGATGAGATTGTTCCACCAACCTGATTTTTTATCGGTGGGCGTGTGCCAGCCGGCAGCGTGATGATCGCCGCTAAGGGCATGGCAAATGAGGATGGCGTTGTCTCGGGTGTCGTTGAGGGTGCCGTAGGTTTCGTAGCGGAGGGTGAAGCCGGGCAACGTTTGACCGCTGCGAAACGAGAAAGGTTGAGCGTGAACGAAGTCACGGGGCGTGACGAGGCCGACGTCGCCGGGCGCCAAGTGGCGCGGCGAGGGGTCCGCACCAGGCGCGGTCGGCAAGGTATCGATGTCGTCGGTCATCGGACCGCTACTCAACTACGGGAGGGACGGAGAGGCAAGGGGCCGGCGTGGTTATGACGCGAGGGCGGTCGGGTAAATCGGCAGGTACTTTAAGGGGAATCAGCGCCGTCGAGTGCCAAGCAGGAACCGGTTGATGGTTCCTCCCGGGCCGCGGCAGTTGGGGTATCGATACGACTAGTTGTCTGCGTCGGCTTCGTTAGAAAAGACGTGTTGCACGTCGTCGTTTTCTTCGAGGGTATCGTGCAGCTTCTCGAGGGCCGCGGCGACGGCGGCGGCGGTGACGGGAACAGTGGTCTTCGGGATGTAGGCGAGTTCGGAGCTGTCGGGCTTGATGCCTTTTTTCTCCAACGCGTGGGCGAATTGGTCGAAGGCGTGGAGGCCGCAGCGGATTTCGTAGCCCTGGTCGCTCGTGAGGATGTCATCAGCCCCGGCCTCGAGGGCGAACTCGATCAGCGCGTCTTCGGCGATTTTGTCGCGGGCGATAAGGAACTGACCGGCATGCAGAAACTGGAAGGACACGGCGCCGGTGCTGGCGAGGTTGCCGTCGTGGCGGGCGAAGGCGGCGCGGATATCTTTCGCGGCGCGCATTTTGTTGTCGGTCGTGGCTTGGACGATGAAGGCGACGCCGCCGGGGCCGTAGGCTTCGTAGGTGATTTCCTCGTAGATGACGCCCGGGAGCTCGCCGGTGCCTTTCTTGATGGCGCGGTCGACGTTTTCGGCAGGCATGTTGGCCTCGCGGGCCTTGAGCATCAGGGTGCGAAGGCGGGCGTTGGCGGCGGGATCGCCGCCGCCGGATTTGGCGGCGAGGGTGAGATCACGCGAGAGCCGCGAGAAAACTTTACCGCGGCGGGAGTCGGTGACGGCTTTGAGCCGTTTCACCTTGGACCACTTGTTGTGTTTGGCCACGGGAGAGAAAGCTGAGAGCCAGAAAACGAACCCTCGCGGTGGCGAGGGCCCGCAGGGCGGGTCGGAGACCTCGACCTACCTTTTCTTCGGGGTGACGTTTTTCACGACTTTTCCGCCGGGGCTCATGGCGACAGCGGGAGTGGCGGGCGCAGGGTCTTTCATTTTGTTGATCACGAGTTGCTGGATGATCGTGAAGAGGCCGTTGACCGTCGAGTAGAGCGAGAGGGCACAGGAGAACGTGTAGCAGAACAGCGTAAAGATGATGGGCATGAACTGCATCATCTTGGCCTGCGCGTTGTCCATCGAGGGAGTCGGGGTCAGGCGCATCTGGATGACCATCGTCGCACCCATCAGAATCGGCATGATATTGATCGGTAGGCCGAGGACGTGGCCGATCGTGTCGCTCGCCGCAAGGTCGGTCGCCCAGAGGAACGAGGAGAAGCGGAGTTCGGCGGTGCTTTGCAGCATCGAAAAGAAGCCCATGAAGAACGGGATCGTGATCAGAATCGGAAGGCAGCCACCCACGGGGTTAACTTTGTTGGTCTTGAACAGCTCCATCGTGGCTTCCTGCTGCTTGCGGGGATTGTCTTTGTATTTCTCGCGCACCGCCTGAAGTTCGGGTTGGAGCTTGGCCATGCGCTTGGCCGACTTGGAGGCGGCGAGCGTGAACGGTACGAAAATGATCTTGAGGGTGAGCGTGGTGAGGATGATCGCGACGCCCCAATTACCGACAAAGCCGTGAATCCAAGTCATCAATATGAGGAGGATCTGGCTGAAGTATTTGAAGAATCCGAAAGCCATGACCTTGTCCTGGTCGACCTTGAAGATAGACGGTTGAGCGAGGCGGGCGTATTCCTTCGGCCCGACATAGAGATCGGAGGCAAGTTTCACCTCGGCGTTGGGCGCGAGGGCCTTCACATCGAACTGAGTGGCGGCACTGATCCCGTAGGCGTTGTGGTTGTCGTCTGGGAGTTCTTTCAGGAGTTTGACGCGGCGGGTAACGAGGCCGGAGGCGGGTTCAACTGGCGTGAGGATCGACGTGAAGAATTGGTTCTTAACTGCGGTCCAAATGAGCGGCCCGGAACTCGTGACGAAGGCTTTGGAGTCGTGGGCGCCGATACCGAAGAAGCCGCCGCTGGATTCGAGTTCGGAGCGGAGAATGAACGTTTGGCTTTCGCCGGTGGAATAACCGGTGGTGAGCTGAAGTCCGTCGTCGGTTGGGCTCTTGGGGGCGGCCGTGCCGAGGGAGAGGGCGACCTTCATCGGCGCGACCGTCTTGTCGGTGAGGTTTCGAATCGTGGTCTCGTGGCGGAGTTGGTAGGGGTCGGTTTTGTCACTGACGTCCGGTGGCAGGGTGTAGCGGCGGGTGACTTCGAGACGGCCGTCGAGCACGGCGCGGTAGACGACTTCAGTGGCGGAGGAAGAGACGCGCTCGTAACGGGCGGTGCGGTCGAGACCGGGAAACTCGACGAAGGCGAGCAGCGGGTCGGCGTGGAGAGCGTTAAAGACAAAGGGATCGGGGTGGCCAAGCTCGGCGGGATATTTCCGCAAAGCGACATCGCGAATGGCACCGCCGGAATCCGTGAAGCGAACTTCGATGAAACTGTTGCTCAGGGTCGTGACGGTGGCGGTGGCCGAGTCGGCTTGAGCGGCGGCGAACTGAGTGTTGACGGGCGCGGCTGTGGTGGCAGGAGCTGCGGAAGCTGCGGCGGTGCCCGCAGCAGCGGTCGAGGCTGACTGGGTGTTGGCCGCAGTGGCAGCCGGGGAGTTGGGTGCGCGCACAGGCGCCGGCGGAGCCGACTGCTGCATCCAAAACATGTAGGCGATGGCGGCGGCGATGAGGGCCACGCCGATGAAGGTGTTCTTTTTGTCCATTGCGAAAGTGGGAGTGAAGGAAATCGGAGCGGCGGATGCCGGAAAAAGGAGGAGGTGTAATTCCGCGCGGTCAGGCAGTGACGCGCGAGCAGCGGGGAGTGCGCCGCGGCGGAACGGGGTCGTGGCCGCCGGGGTGCAAAGGCGTGCACTTCAGCAGGCGGATCGCGGCCAGGGCCGTGCCGACGAGGGCGCCACGGGTGCGCACGGCCTCGGCGGCGTAGTGGGAGCAGGTGGGGGAAAATCGACAGCCGAACGAAGGGCCAAACACTACCGGCAACGCGGGCGAAAGCGTGCGTTGGTAGAGTTTAATCAGCAGCAGCAGTGCGTGCGAGGGGACGCGCACGAGGAACCGGAAGGCGGCGAGAAGTCGCGCGGTCATGCGGTGGTCGACGGAGAGGCTGGCGTAATTTGAGCACAGGCTTCCGTGAATTTGCGGCCGAGCTCGATGATTGGCGTGTGCTGGGCGGCGGCGCGGGCGATCAACATCAGGTCGCAATCGACTGGGACGAGTTGTTGGTGCTGACGGAACACCTCGCGGAGTCGGCGCTTGGCGCGATTCCTTCGGACGGCGTTGCCGACCGCAGCAGTGGACGCGACGACACAGACCCGGGCGATGTCCGGGGTCAGAGAAGTGGCGTCGAGGGAAGGGCTCCGCCGTTTCCACCAAATAGTGTAGGCGCGACAATCCACGCGACGGCCCTGTTCGCGGACGACTCGGATGTCGCTCTGGCGGCTTAGGTGCTGCTCAGGGCGGAAACGCATGGGGGCATGGCTCAGCGTGCGCGTCGTGGATCCACTCGCGGTCGCGCGTGGTGACGGACGAAAGCGGGCCGACTCAGACGACGGTCAGGCGTTTGCGGCCTTTGAGGCGGCGGGCGCGGATGACTTTGCGTCCGCCGGGAGTGGCCATACGGGCGCGATAACCGATCTTGCGGGCGCGTTTCTTGCGGTGTGGACGGAATGTAGGTTGCATGACTTTTGTAGAAAAAGAGGGTCAGTGGTGCCGGACGGGTCGGGGGGTGTCAAGGGCGGCGTTTGACTCTTCGGGCGACCGGATATGACGTCGAGGGATGAAGATTCTTTCCCAGTTAGTGGTGCCCGCAGTCTGGCTGGGTCAGGTGGCGGTGGCGGCTGAGGCCGTGCCGGCAAACACGCTTGATCCACAAATCAAGCAGATCGTTGCCGAGATTTCGCCGGTAAACATCGAAGCAACAATTCGTAAGCTGGTTTCCTTCAAGTCACGCCATACGCTTTCGAGCACCACGCATCCGACTGAGGGGATTGGCGCGGCCCGGAATTGGATTAAGGCCGAGTTGGAGCGCTCGAGCCGTGAGTCAGGTGGCCGGCTGGTGGTGGAATTTGATGCTTTTCGCCAAGAACCGCAGCCGCCGCGGCTGCCGAACGGCGCGGATATCGTCAATGTGGTCGCGACCTTGCCGGGAGCGCAGCCTTGGGCGAAGGACCGGGTCTATGTCGTGAGTGGCCACTATGATTCGCTGGCGATTGGGGAGACGGACTATGACGCGCCGGCGCCGGGGGCGAATGACGACGCTTCAGGGACGGCGGCGGTGATGGAGTTGGCGCGCGTGATGTCGCGATATACGTTCGACGCGGGGACGGCGGCGGTGATGGAGTTGGCGCGCGTGATGTCGCGATATACGTTCGACGCGACGATTGTGTTTATGGCGGTGGCGGCCGAGGAGCAGGGACTCAATGGTTCGCGGCACTGGGCAAAGGAGGCGAAGCGGAAGGGAGTGAAGGTCGCGGCGATGTTCACCAACGACATCGTCGGCAACACCCTGGCCGAAGATGGGTCCCGGGACGGTTCGTATGTGCGGCTCTTTGCCGAGGGCGTTTTGCCGCGGAAGGAAATGACACCCGAGGTCCTCGAGCAGCTCGGCACCGGAGGCGAAAATGATTTCCCCAACCGCCAGTTGGCCCGATTCGTCCAAACGGTGGGGGCTCGCTACGTGCCGCAATTGAAGGTCAAGGTGGTCTACCGGCGCGATCGCTTTCATCGGGGCGGCGATCATGCGCCGTTCCTTGATGAGGGATTTCCGGCGCTGCGGTGGACCGAGCCCGTGGAGGCCTACACGCGGCAGCACCAGCGGGTGCGCGAGGAAAACGGCCAACGCTTTGGGGATACGGTTGAGTTTATCGATTTTGCCTACACGGCGAATGTGGCGCGCGTGAACGCGGCGGCGCTCGCCGAACTGGCGAGCGCACCGGCGACGCCGAGTGGGGTGCAAGTGGAGGTGATCCAGCTCGAGCACGACACGACACTGCGGTGGGAGCCGAGCCCTGAGCCCGACCTGGCGGGCTACCGGATTGTATGGCGCGAGACGACCGCGCCGACGTGGGAGCATGCGGTGGACGTGCCGAAGACGGTGACGCGGTATATGGTGAAGGGAGTGTCGAAGGACAACGTTATCTTCGGCGTGCAGGCGGTGGACCAAGGCGGGCACGTGAGCCCGGCGGTTTATCCGCGGCCTCGCTCGCGGCTGTGATCAAGTGGCCGTCCGCCGCCGCCAGGACAGGCTTTGGGCCGATAAAAACCGCTGTCAAATCGCGCGCGGTCACTCCAGCGTAGGAGTTTCCGCCATGCGCATTGCCGTTTTTTCCGACACGCACGACTCGTATCCGCCGACTTTACCGGCGCGGATGAAAATTGCCGATGAGCTTTGGCATTTGGGTGACGTGTGCGATCCGGCGGTGTTGGCGGAGTTCGGATTGCTCGGACCGCCGCTGCACGTGGTCCAGGGGAATTGCGACGTGCACAGTGCGTGGCCGGAGTCACTGACTTTGGAACGGGAAGGAGTGCGGTTCTATCTGACACATATTCCTCCAAGTTTTGCGCCCAAGGGCGTCGACGTGGTGTTGCATGGGCACATCCATGTGCCACGGGACGAGATGATGGACGGCGTGCGGTGGCTCAACCCCGGCAGTATTTCCGAACCGCGCGGGGGGCAGCCGGCGAGTTTTGCGTGGCTGACGGTCAAAAAGGGGCGCGTGGTCAGTTGGGAACTTGTGCCCGTGTGAGCGACGGATAGGCTCTTCCCTGTGAGCGGTCGTTCCCATGTGCCCAATCTGCTGAGCGCGCTGCGCATCGCGCTGATGCCGGCGGTGCTGATGACGGCGGTCGGCGGTTCACAACGTTGGTTTGTGGGATTGCTGGTGGTGGCGCTGTTGACGGATGCGCTCGATGGATTTTTGGCGCGGCGGTTGCGCGCGCAGTCGGAACTCGGGCGAAAGCTCGACAGCTGGGCCGACTACCTGACGATGATCACGGGGATCGCGGGGATCGCGATTCTCTGGCCGGCGATCATGCAACGGGAACTGGCGTGGGTGACGACGGGGCTCGTGGCGTTTTTCGCGGTGGTGATTTACGGTTTCGTGCGGCTGGGGCGGGCACCGTGTTATCATACGTGGGCGTCGAAAATCTTGGCGGTGGCGTGTGCGCTTTCCATGATCCCGCTGTTGGCAGAGTGGTCGGCGGTGCCGTTTCATGTGGCGATGGCGCTGTTGGTGGCGTGTGGCGTCGAGGAGTTGGCGATCGCGCAACTCGTGCCGCGGCACACGGGTGAAGTGCCGACGGTGTGGCATGCGTGGCGCATGCGGCGTGATGCGCGGCGTTGACGCGGGCGCGCCGAGGGCTCACTGCGGAAGGCGCGATGAACGATGACGGGCAACAAAGCCTCCTCGGGTTTTTCACGCCCGCGGCGGGCGTGCACCGGACGCCGCCGGTCACGGTGCGGCCTGCCGTAGCGAAGCCGTTGGCGTCCGCGCCGAAAGTGATTACCACGGCGCAGGGCGACGTGTTGTTTGAGCGCAGCCACCGGGCGAACAACTACCGCTTGACCTTGCGACGCGACGGGACGGCGGTGGCGACGATTCCGGCGCGCGGGTCGGAGCGCGAAGCGTTGCGCTTCGTCGAGCAGCACAGTGATTGGCTGGAGCGCGCCCGGGCGCGGCAGGCCAAGCGGCCGCGCGGCGCCGAGGTGTGGACGGTGGGCACGCAGGTTTTGTGGCGCGGCGAAATGACGGCGGTGCGGGTGGCGGCGGAAGGCGAAAAGCCGCAGGTGTGTTTGGCGGCGGATGTATTTCGGGTGGCACGGCTCGAGGGGGATTTACGGCCGACGCTGGAGGCGCATTTTGCGCGGCGCGCGAAGATCGAACTGCCGGGGCGCACGTGGGAACTGGCGGCGGTGACGGGCATGGAGGTGAAGCACGTGACGGTGCGCAACCAACGTTCGCGTTGGGGCTCGTGCTCGGCGAATGGCACGATCTCCCTCAACTGGCGGCTCGTGCAGACGCCGGACTTTGTGCGCGACTACATTATTTATCACGAGCTGATGCACCTGCGGGAGATGAACCATTCGGAGCGTTTCTGGGCACGCGTCGCCGAGGTGTGTCCAAATTGGCAGGACGCGGAGCGCTGGATCAAGCGTAACGGGAGTCTGATCGGGCTCTGAGGAAAAGTGGGAAAGGCGGGTTGCCGAATTCGAGGTTTTCCAATTCCCAATTTTTCTCTTTTCCGATTTCCCAACTTTAGCCTCAGCGCCAGTCGAGCAATTCGACCTCGAAGATCAAAGTGGCCTTGCCGGGGATTTTCGGAGGTTGGCCTTTTTCGCCGTAGGCCAGCCAATAGGGAATAATGAGGGTGCGCTTCTCGCCTTTCTTCATGGTGAGAAAGGCTTCGTCCCAGCCCTTGATGACCGCGCCCGTGCCCGTGCGAAACGTGAAAGGCGTGCCGCGTTGGTAGGAACTGTCGAAGGGCGTGCCGTCGAGCAGGCGGCCGGCGTAGTGCGTGATGACTTCGTCGCCGATCCGCGGGACGGCGTCGCCGGTGCCGAGCGCGCGGACCACAAAGCGGAGGCCGGAGGGCGTCTTGCGGGCGTTGCCGTAGGTTTGGTCGATGAGTTTGGAATCGTCGCCACTGAGCTGCGGTTGATTGGCGTTCATCGCTTCGCGCATCGCGGAATTGATGGGGCGGCCGGGGTCCTTGCGGGCCAAGAGTCCGGAACGGACCACGAGGGCGATGCTGCCAAGAATGACGCCGAGTAGAAGCAGGTAGAAGAAGCTACGCATAGAAACAGGTGAAATTGAAACGACCGATGGACAACCCAGAGGTGGGCACTTGGCAAACTCGCAAATCAGCGAGCGTGAATTCGTGAGTGGCCGGGCGAGGTCTCGACCATCAAGGACTGTAGGTGATGGTCCGCGCACCGGCGACGCCAGTCACGGTGAGGGGAGTCGCGGCGTAAAGCGTGGTCGGGTAAGTCTCGCGGGCGACGAGATTGAGCGACCTGATATAGAGCGTGGCGCCGACGAGTGAGGTGACGTTGACGTAGTCGAATCCGCTCTCGTGGTAGTATTGTTCGGCGGCGGAAGAGAGCTGGCGTGCGTTGTTGAGCACGGCTTTGTCCTGAGAGGCGACGCGGATTTTTTGGAATCCCGGGACGGCCATGGTGGCGAGGAGACCGATGATAACCACGACGATCATGATCTCCACCAAGGTAAATCCGGGGGCCTGCGGGCGGATCGTAGCTGCTGGCTGAGCCGGTGGCGACATGACTTGAAGAATCACGTCCTATGACGAAAGGCGCGCCTATTCTGTGTGGGCGGAAAGGGGCGGGCGGCGCGGGCGGCGCGATCGCTGGCTACGGCTTGGCCAGGAGATCGAGGGCGGCGGCGCTGAGCGAGGTGATGGCACCCTTGAGCGTGGGCTCGGGGACGGGGGCGAAGAGCGGCGAGTGGTTGGAGGCGAGGACGGCGCCCGTGCGATGGGCGGCCTCGATTTCGGCGGGCGCGGTGGCGCCGATGAGCCAGAGGCAAATCGGGACGCGGTGGGTGGTGCGGCCGAAGCGGGCGAAGTCTTCACCGACCGTGAGGGGCTTGCCGAGCGTGACGCTAGCCTCGCCGAGCCATTCGCGCCAAACGCCGACGAGGCGCTGGGTGAGTGCAGGATGGTTTGAGCAAACGGGCGTGTTGGACTCGGTGGACGTCACGATGGGAAGGCGATCAGCGGGCACGCCGGCGGCGCGAGCGAGGTTTTCCGCGATGCGCTTAATCGACGCGACGAGGTGGGCGGCGACCGCGTCGTCGTAGCAGCGGAGGGTGAGCTCGAGTTTCACTTCGTCGGGGATGATGTTGCGCTTGGTGCCACCATGAAACGTGCCGACGGTAACGACGGCGGGAGTGCCGGGTTCGAGTTCTCGGCTGACGATGGTCTGGAGGGCGAGGACAATTTCACTGGCGAGGACGACGGGGTCTTTGGTCGTGTGCGGGCGCGAGCCGTGGCCGCCGACACCGCGGACAAGAATGTCGATGGCTTCGGTATTGGCGGTGATGGGGCCGGGGACATAGGAGACGGTGCCGGCGGGAAGGCCGGCCCAGACGTGCATCCCGATCGCGAAATCGGGCACAGGGAAACGGGTGTAAAGTCCGTCGGTGAGCATCGCGAGGGCGCCGGCGCCAATCTCTTCGGCGGGTTGGGCGACGAGGACGAGCGTGCCGGACCAACGGTCGCGGAAGGACGTGAGGACGCGGGCGGTGCCGAGGAGGGAGGTGATGTGCGTGTCATGTGCGCAGGCGTGCATCGCGGGCGAGTCTTTGCCGGCGAGATCCTTCACGGTGGCTTTGCTGGCGTAGGGCATGCCGGTTTTTTCGAGGAGCGGGAGTGCATCCAGGTCCTCGCGGATCAGGAGGGTTTTCCCGGGGCCGTTTTTCAGGACGGCGACGATGCCGGTGTTGCCGACTTTCTCGGTGACTTCGAAGCCGAGCGAGCGAAGTTCTTTGGCAACAAGGGCGGCGGTGCGCGTCTCCATGAAGGAGAGCTCGGGATTCGCGTGGAGGTCTTTATAGATCGCCTCGAGGGAGGGATATTCGGCGGCGATCTTTTTCGCGACAGCGTCGCGGAGGGCGGGGTCAGGGGCGGCGGCGGCGACGGACGCGAGGGCGAGCGCGGCGAAGGTGAGGGCGACGGTGAGATGTTGGCGGGCGCGAGAGCGAGTGGTCATGGGGAGAGGATGAAACGGTCGATTTCTACTTATGGAAGAAAGCGCGCTGGTTGCGTGAGGCGTGGAGCACGCGAACGATTTCGATCCTGCATGAATTCACCCGGTAGTAGATAAGGTAGCGACCGAAGGGCAGACTGCGTAGATTGGGGCGAAGGTCGTCGCGCGGCCGACCCAGCCGGGATTCTGCGCGAGAGTGCGACAGCGCTCGCCGAGCCGTTCGACCCACGCCAAGGAGGCAAGTGGCCGGTCTCGTGCGATGTAGTCCTGATGGCTTTCGAGATCGGCGCGGGCGGTCGGAGTAAAATAATACCCGCTCATGCCGCGCCGCGCGCCCGGGCCTTCAGGCTGTCGACGACAGATGCACCGTCGAGCAATTCGCCGCGATCCGCCTCGGCCAAACCGAGGTCGAGATCCGCTAGTAGCGCACGTGTTTCTTCGGCTTGAACGACGTCGGTATTTTCCAGCCAGTGAAAGAGCGCGATTCGGTCTGTGACGGGGAGGCGTTCAACGGCGGCTTGGATTTCGGCGACGGTGGACATGAGAAAAATGTGAGCGGACAGAATGGCGAAGACAAACGCGATTTTAGTCGCGAGGCTCATTCCTCGGCGAAGTAGTCGGAGTCGATACGCTTCACTTCGTAACTGGCGGCGAGGGTGACGCCGAGGCCGTGGTCGATCATGAGGGTGGCGAGTTTTTCGCCGTCGATGAGCACGATGCGGGCGTCGTGTTTTGTGGCGGAGGCGAGCGCTTCTTTGGTGAACGAGGTGTGATCTTCGGTGGATCGGCGATGCGTTGTTGGATTTCAATCTTGGCCGTCGCCGGGGAAGATCGTGCGCAGATCGCGAGATTGATGCAGCACGCGTAGAACCTGGACTCCAGTATTCGCCGGGCGGTAGAAGATCACGTAGCGCCCGAAATTCGAACTGCGGACCGCCTCGCCGGCTTCAGGACGTTGGCGGCCGATATCAGTATTTTGGGCGAGATGACGGCACTGCGCCTCAAGTTTTTCGACCCAAAGCAGGGCGTTAACGGGGTTGGCCCGTGCGATGTAGGCACGGATGCTGCGGAGATCGGAAAGGGCGACTGGGGTAAAGTCGCAGGACCTCATGTGCCGACGTTGGTGCGGAGTTCCCGAAAGACTTCGTCCCCGGAAATAAGTTCACCGCGGTTGGCCTGATCCAGGCCGAGTGCAAGATCTTCGCGCAAAGCCGCTAGTTTTTCTGCGCGAACTTCCGCAGTTTCCTCGAACCAGTGGAAGAGTTCCAACCGTTCGGGTCCGGCAAGGCGCTCAACTGCGAGCTTGATTTCGGTGACAGTGGACATGGCAGTAAGATGAGTTGAGAGCGGCTGAAGACAAACCGGATTTTGAGTGGTGGCGCCGCTTCGTGGCTCTGGTGCCGGCGGTTGGGAAACCGCCGGTCCGGTTACTTCGGGTCGAGTTTGAGGATGAGGCCGTCGAGGAAGGCGTCGGTTTGAAGTTTGATGCGCTGGCTGGCGGGGGGCTGTTTGTCGGCGGGGGCGTTTTTCTTTTGCTGCTCGTAGGCGGCGTCGCCTTCGGCTTGCGCGGCTCTCATGAAGGCTTCTTTCGCGTCATGGAAGGCGGCGCCGTCGCCGAGCTCGGCGGCGGTCGCGACGCGGCCGAAGAATGCGGTGGTGGAATCGCCGATCAGCCAGACGCGCCAGTCGTTGTCGTCGGCGAAGTAGGCGGCGACGGCGCCGCGAGTCGTGACGCCGAGTCGGGCGGCGAGGGCTTTCATGAACTTGCCGGGCTCGCGGTCTTCTTCGGGGGTGGGGGATTTCGCGAAGATGCGGGCGGCGATGCGGAGGCCGGTGGTGCGTTCGAAGTTGGCGAGCTTGAAGTTGAAATTCTTCGCGCGCGAGGGAAGGGCGGGAAGCAGATTATCGGGGTCGGCGAAGTGGGACGTGGCTGACGGGAGCGGGGTGGCGCCGGGGAGGTCAGCGTATTTTTTCGAACGGGCGGAGAGGGTGGCGAAGGTGGCGGGGTCGTTTTTGAAGGCGCGGGCGGCGGGGCCGACGCGGAGAATTTTGATCGCGACGGGGTCGTCTTGTTTGATCTGCGTGAGGACGTCCAGACCGCGGACGGTGCGGCCGAAGACGGAGTGGAGGTAGTTGAGGCGGTTGGTCGGAGCGAGGGTGAGGAAGAACTCGCAGCTGTTGGTGTCGGGGCCGGCGTTGGCCATCGAGAGAATGCCGGCGGCGTCATGGCGGAGGCCGGGGACAAATTCGTCGGGGAAGTGCGGGGTGACGGGTTTGGCTTCGTCGTCGGTGTCTTTGAGGCCGGGGTTACCGCTTTGGATGACGAAGCCGGAGACGACGCGATACCAAGTGAGGCCGGTGTAAAACGGTTTCCCGTTTTTCGGAGCGAGCGTGCCCTCGGCGAGACCGGTGAAGTTCACGCACATGAGCGGGGCCTTCGTGTAGAAAAGTTCGACGGTGGTGGTGCCGCGCGGGGTTGTGAATTCGGCGTAGAGGCCGGCGGGGAGCGGGGTGGTGGTGGGACCAGGTGAGTCGGCGGCGTGGAGAGAGAGGGCTGAGGGGAGGGCGAGAACGAGAACGATTAGGAGAACGAGAACGATGGAGCTAGCGAGGCGGAGGGGGCGGGGCGGCATGGGAGTGACGGTGGGCGGGGGGCGGGCGAGCGACAAGGGAAGTTTGGCGGGTGGCGGAGTGTCGCGGGCGCAAAAAAAGCACGGTCGGATGGACCGTGCTGAGAAAGGGACGTGCCGCGGGCTCAGGGGAGGAAGGAGCAGATGTATTCGCAGAGGCCAGACTTGACGGCGATGGTGAAGCCGCTGTTGGCCGGGACGTCGAAGAAGGTGCCGGCGCCATAGGTGTTGGTCACGGTGCGGTCTTTTTGGGTGACGGTGCACTCGCCGGCGACGATTTCCATGCGTTCGGCGGCACCGGTGCCGAAATAATACGAGCCGGGGCGGATGAGGCCGAGGGTCTTCTTCGACGCATCGGCGAAGAGGACGGTGTGGCTGACGACGTTGCCGTCGAAGTAGACGTTGGCCTTGGTCACGACGGTGACGTCGGCGAATTGGGTCGGGAGGGAGGACATGGGTGAAGGAAGGGTGAGAGTTGAGGGTTGAGCGTTGAGAGGCCGGCGCGGAGAGTCGAGCGCGGGTTGCGTTGCGGCGGGGGTGGTTAAATTTCGTTGGCGCGGAGGACGAGCCGGCCATCGTGGTGGGTATGAATTACCGCGCAGCGATCGGCTTGATTTTAGTATGTGCGGTGGGGGCGTGTCGGTTGGCCGGACAAGCAGTGGCTGAAAACGTGATGGCGTCGACGGTGGCCGGAGAGACTCATTTTGTGATGGTCGCGGGTTTTGATTTTCGGGCGGTGTTGCCCGATCCGCCGGCGTTGGGGTCGTTCGCGGCGGAGAGCGATTTGGTGGCGGTGCGGCAAGTGCAGGCTTGGCGGACGCCGGAGCAGGTGGCCTGGGCAAAACTTGTGGAAAAAGACCATGTGTTTAACTACGCGAGCCTGATCGGGCCCTGGTTCACGGCGGAGCGGTTGCCGCGATTGGCGGCATTTTTCGCGCGGGTCGGGGAGGACTTGAAGGTGCTGGACCGGGCGGCGAAGCTGCCGTTTTTACGGGCGCGTCCGACGACGGTGGATCCCAGTTTGCAGCCGTGTGTGACGCTGCCGGCGAGCACGTCCTATCCGAGCGGGAGCGCGATGCAGGCGTGGGTGTGGGGAGAATTGCTCGCCGACATATTTCCGTTTCGCCGCGAAGAAATTTTGGAGCGAGCGGAGCGGGTGGCGTGGGGGCGTGTGATCGGCGGAGTGCATTTCCCGAGCGATGTGGTCGGCGGGAAACGACTGGCAATGGTCTACCTCGCCGAGGCGTGGAAGAACTCAGGATTTCAAGTCGGCGTGGAGGAGTCGCGAGCCGAATTGATGGGGGTGGCGCTGGAAAATATTAAGTGAGCGTCCGGCGGTTGGCTTGCGGGCGCTCGCCGCTACGCTGAGGTTGGCGGCTACGGGGATTTAGCGGGAGCATCGCCGCCGAGAGCGCGGAGGAGGGCGTGTTGCGACTGGTCGAACGAGGCGACGGCGGTGACGTAGTCGCGGCGGGCGCGGGTGAGTTCTTCCTCGGCGATCAAGTCTTCGAGGACGCCGCTGACGGCTTGGGCGCGGCGGTCGCGCGAGAGTTCGGCGGTCTTGGTCGCGGAATCGAGGGCGGCGCGCAGCGAGGTGAGTTGCGCGGAGAGAGATTGGGCGCGGGCGTGGAACTCGACGACTTGGCGGCGGATGGCGTCGCGGGTTTGTTCCAGCTCAAGTTCGCCGCGATGGAGGCGGGCTTCGCTGCTGCGGACGCGGCTGCGGTCGAAGAGACCGCCCGGGCCGATGCGCCAACTGAGGCCGACGCCGTAGTCGTGGGAGGAATCGAAACCGCGCGACCAACTGCGGAGTCCGGTGTCGCCGCCGAGGCCGCCGACGGTGGCGGACGCGGAGAGGGTGGGGATGAGCGGGGCGGTGCGGGCGCCGTTGTGTTGCTCGCGGATGGCGGCGAGACGGGCGTCGGCTTGGGTGAGTTCGGGACGGGTGGCGAGGGCGCGGGAGACGAGGGCGCCAAGTTCGTTCGCGGCGGGGACGAGCGTGGTGGGGATCAGTTCGGCGGAGAGCGGAGTGAGTTCGACGGTGGGATCGAGTTTGAGGAGTTCGGCAAGACGTGCGGCGGCGATGCGGGCTTGTTCGCGGGCCTGTTGCACGGCGGTTTCGTTGCGGGCACGGGCGGTGGCGACGCGTTGGACGTCACCGGCGAAGGTCACGCCGGCGGAGGCGGAGGCGACGAGTTGGGTGTGGTGGCGTTCGCTGATGGCGAGGGCGTCGGTGGTGATGCCGATGGTCGCGGTGGCGCGGAGGAGTTCGTAGTAGGCGAGCGCGGCGTCGGCGACGGTGTTCTGGCGCTGCGTGGTGAGGGCGGCTTCTTCGGCGCGGGCGCGTTGTTGGGCGGCGAGTTTTTGATAGTAGACCTCGCCGAAATCCCATTGGGCGTTGAGACCGACACCGGTGGAGAAACTGCGTTTGTCGGCGTCGATGATGCGACCTTCGACAGTCTGGCTGTTGTTCTGATGTTGGCGAAAGGTGGTGCCGGCGGTGACCCACGGGAACAGGCGTTCGCGGGCGACATCGGCGTCGGCGCGGGCCTCGGCGAGTTTTTCTTTCGCGATTTTAACGGAGAGGTTGTCGGCGCCGGCGAGGCGGAGCGTCGTCGCAAGGTCGATGGGTTGCGGCGCGGCGGAGGCGAGCGCAGCCGAACCGAAAAGAAGCGCGGCCGCGATGGGCGCGAAAGAGCGGGCGGGGATCATTTGGCTTCGACGGCGTTGACGGGTTGGGCGTCGGTGAGGGCGAGTTTGCCGACGAGAATCACGGAGGCGGTGGCTTCGAGGCCGGAGAGGACTTCGACGTGGGCGCCGTCGTTGAAACCGATTTTCAGCGGGACTTTCTTGGCTTTGCCGTCGGCGGCGAGGTAGGCGAAAGCGTTGGTCTTTTCCATCACCAGGGCGTCGACGGGGATGAGGAGGGCATCGGTGTGTTTTTCGACGCCGACTTTGATCGTGGCATACATGCCGGGGCGGAACGAGAGGCCGGGGTTGGCGAGGTCGGCCTCGACCGACATGGTCTTCGTGGCGTCATCGAGGGCGTAGGCGAGGCGGGAGACTTTTGCTTCGAAGGCGTTGCCGGTGACGCCTTCGAGGGAGACGCGGACGGGTTGGCCGACTTTGACTTTGGCGGCCTCAAGTTCGGGCATCGCGACGGTGGCGCGGACGATGTGGAAATCGGCGATGGTCACGAGGGCGGCGGAGGCGGGCGTGCTGCTCGCGGCGGCGGCGGGGATGTAGGCGCCGACGTCGGCGTAGCGAGCGGTGACGATGCCGGCGAACGGGGCGGTCACCTTGGCGAACGAGAGCAGCGTCTCGGCGCGGGACTGGTTGGCTTTGGCGATTTCGGCGCGGCCGCGGGCGGCGTCGAGGGCGAGCGGGGTGATGAGATCGGGGGATTTCGCGGCGGCGGACTCGAGGCGGGCGAGCTCGGTGGCGGCGACGTTGGCTTCAGCGCGGGTGCGGGCGAGGTCGGCGAGGAGCTCGGGGACTTCGAGCTCGGCGAGCGGTTGGCCGGCGTTGACGGCGTCGCCTTTGTCGACGGAGATTTTGCTGAGGTAGCCGCCGACTTTGGCGTAGAGGGTCGCTTGTTGGTTGGCCTTGAGCGTGCCGGGGACGGTCACGTAGCGGACGATATCGCCGCGGGTGGGGCGGGTGAATTTGACCTCGGTGGGTGCGGCGGCGGCATGGAGCGCGGGAACGACGGTGGGGATGAACGCGAGGAAGAGGATCGGGAGGCGCATGGAGAGATGGGTTCGGAGAGTGGAACGCTAATCGTCGCTAATGGTTCGGAGCTGAGGCCTCCGCCTAATCGGCGACGGCCCAGACTGGGTTTGAAATTAGCGGAGATTAGCGCGGATTAGCGTTCCAAAGTTTCGGAGGGTTGATGGAGGGGGCTGGTGGCGTCGTCGGGGTCGAGGGAGGGGCTCTCGGTGTTGCGGCCGGCGAGAAGGGCAAAGACGGGCGGGAGGATGAAGAGCGTGGCGAGGGTGCCGAGGGCGAGGCCGCCGAGGACGGCGCGGCCGAGCGGGGCGACTTGATCGCCGCCTTCGCCGAGACCGAGCGCAAGGGGCAACATGCCGGCGCCCATCGCGAAGGTGGTCATGAGAATAGGGCGGAGGCGCGAGGTGGCGCCTTCGAGCGCGGAGGCGACGGGGTTGGCGGTGCGGCGGCGGTCGCGGTCGGCGAAGGTGACGAGGAGGATCGCGTTCGCGACGGCGACGCCGACAGCCATGATCGCGCCGATGGCGGATTGGAGATTCAGCGTGGTGCCGGTGAACTTAAGGGCGAGGACGACGCCGGCGAGCACGCCGGGGACGGCGACGATGACGACAAGAGCGAGGCGGACGGATTGGAAATTCGCGGTGAGCAGGAGGAAGATGACGGCGATGGCGATGAGCAGGCCGGACTTGAAGCCCTCGGTGAGTTCGTGGAGCGGGCCGACTTGGCCGCGGTAATCGACGCGGCCTTTCGCGGGCGGTTCGCCGAGTTCGGCGACGGCGGTGGCGATCTGGCGCGAGGCGGTGCCGAGGTCGGTATTGTGCAGATTGGCGGTGACGCTGACGACGCGGACGAGGTTGTAGCGTTCGTATTGGCCGGGGGCGGTGCCGGGCGTGAGGCTGGCGACATTACGCAGCAGGACGGGCTTGCCGCCGGGAGCCGAGGAGGGGATCGGGACGTTGCGGAGGTCTTCGAGGGAGTTGGTCAGCGACTGAGGGATCTGCACTTGGAGGCTCATACTGACGCCGGTGCCGGGGTCGGCCCAGTAGTTGGCCGTGGTGAAACGGCTCGAAGTCGTGGCGGCGACGAGGGAGCGCGTGACATCGCTCGTGCGGACGCCGAGGAGGCCGGCGCGCTCGCGGTCCACGTTCACATCGACAGTGGGGAAATCGAGCGACTGGGCGATGTGGACGTCGCGGAGATGCGGGAGTGTGCGGAGTTTGGTGGCGACTTTTTCAGCGAACTCCCGGCTCGCGGGTAAAGACGGTCCGCTGACGACGACCTCGATCGGAGTCGGCGAGCCGAAGCTCATGACGCGCGAGACGAGATCGCTCGGTTCGAAGGAGACGCGGATCTCCGGGAGCTCGGCAGCGAAGACGGCGCGGAGTTTTTCCTTGAGGGCGTCGACTTTCACGCCGGAGCCAGGCTTGAGCTGCACGGCGAGCCAGCCTTCCTCGGGGCCGGTGTTGAAAAGATAGATGAGGTTGACGGGGTAGTTGGAGGCGTGGACGCCGACGAGGCCGATGGTAATGGCGACGTTGGCGGCGCCGGCCTCGCGATTGATGATCTCGAGGATTTGTTTCGCGACGGCTTCGGTTTTTTCGACCTTGGTGCCGGCGGCACCGCGGAAGCGGATGGCGAGCTGGCCCGAGTCGACGGCGGGAAAAATTTCGAGTCCGAGGCGTGGGCCGAAGAGCGCGACGATGGCGACGGCGGCGGCGAGGTAGAGCGGGAGGACGAGCCAGCGGGCGGTGATGAACGGGCGCACGAGGGCGGCGTAGAGTTTTTGCACGCCGACGAGCCAGGCGGGATCGGCGTGGGTGGCGGTTTCCTTGTGGCGGCGGAGGAACCAGACGCTGAGCACGGGGACGAGCGTGCTGGAGAGGAAAAACGACGCGATCATCGAGAAGCCGACGGCGAGGGCGAGCGGGGTGAAGAGGGCTTTCGCGGCGCCGACCATAAAGAAGGCGGGAATAAAAACGGCGACGACGCACAACATCGCGAGGAGGCGGGGCAGGGCGGTTTCGAGGGTGGCTGCGAGGGCGGCGCGGGCGAGCGGCGTGCCGCGGGCGAGGTGGGCGTGGATATTTTCTACGGCGACGGTCGCTTCGTCGACGAGAATGCCGACCGCGAGCGCGAGGCCGGAGAGCGTCATGAGGTTGAGGCTCTGGCCGGTGATCCAGAGTGCGAACGTCGCGGCGAGGAGGGCGATGGGAATGTTGACGACGACGATGAAGGCGCTGCGCCAATCGCGGAGGAAGAGGAGCACCATGAGGCCGGTGAGGAGGGCGCCGAGCGCGCCCTCCTTGGTGAGCGTGGCGATGGACTGGTTGACGACGGGAGACTGGTCGAACTCGTAGCTGACTTTGACGGTATCGGGGACGGCGGCCTGGAATTTCGCGAGGTTGGACTTCACGAGATTTACGACCGAAAGCGTCGAGGCGTCGGCGCGTTTGGTGACGGGGATGTAGACGGTGCGGCGGCCGTTCGCGAGGGCGTAGGAGGTGACGATATCGGCGCTGTCCTCGACGGTGGCGACGTCGCGGAGGAACACGGCGCCCTGCGGAGTGACGCGGAGCGGGACGGCGGCGAGATCCTGGATGTTTTTCGGGACGGCGTTGACGGGGACGATGGGATATTTGTCGCCGAGGTTCATGTTGCCCGACGGGCTGAGGATATTGGCGGCGGTCATGGCCTGCACGAGGTCGTCCGGGGAAAGGCCATACGCGCGGAGGCGGTCGGGTTTGGCGTTGATGACGATGGTGCGCGCGCTGCCGCCGAAGGGCGGCGGGGCGGAGACGCCGGGGAGCGTGGCGAAGAGCGGGCGCACGCGGTTGAGGGCGGCATCCTGCATCTGGCCGACGGTGACGTTGGGGTCGTCGGTGGAGAAAACGAGGTAGCCGACGGGGACGCTGCCGGCGTCGAAGCGCGTGACGAAGGCGCCCGGGGTGCCGGCGGGCATGAACGAACGGGACCGGTTAACGTAGGCGACGACCTCGGACATGGCGGCGGCCATATCGGTGCCGGGGTGAAACTGGAGCTTCATCAGGGACGCGCCCTGGATGGACTTCGACTCGACGTGTTCGATGCCGGTGATGTAGAGGAAGTGGTACTCGTAGTAGTAGGTGATGTAGCCCTCCATCTGCGCGGGATCCATGCCGCCGAAGGGTTGCGCGACGTAAATGGTGGGGACGCCAAGCGGGGGAAACGCGTCGCGCGCCATGCGTTGGAGGGCGAGCGTGGCGCCGAGGCAGACTGCGACTACGAGGACGAGGACGGACCACGGGGAGCGCAGGGCGAGGCGGACGAGATTCATCGGAAGACGCGGAAGGGAGGAAGACAGGGAAGAGGGCGGAGTGACGCCGGGTAGCAGGTAGGTTGCGTGGAATCAGAGCGGGTGGGGAGTAATAGGCGGGCTGGTGTTGGGGTCTGTCAACAGTGGCTCTGGCATAGTGAAGGGACGGCTTGAGTGCGGGGAGCGGGACGCTTTGCTGCACAGGTGCTGATTCTCAATACGCTCGCGCCGGTGTTCTTGCTCGTGGCCCTCGGGGCACTGCTGCAGCGCACGGCGTTTGTGTCGGCAAGTTTCCTCAAAGAGGCGAACCGGGTGACGTATTACCTTGGGTTGCCGGCGCTGTTGTTTTCGCAGTTGGCGGGATCATTTCACGAGGCGGCGGGGGCGCGGCCGATGTTAGGGGCGATGCTGGGCGCGACGCTGGGCGGAATCGCGGTCGCGTATGCGGTCGCGTGGGTAATGCGTGTGCCCGAGGCGGCGGCGGGGACGTTTGTGCAAGGGGCCTTTCGCGGGAATCTGGCATTCGTGGGATTGCCGATTGTTTTCACGCTGCCGGAGGTGGCGATAGGCGGCGGGCTGACGACGAGGTCGGCGGCGGTGATCGTCGTCGCGCCAATGATGGTATTCTACAACGTGGCGGCAGTCGTGGTGCTCTTGTTGAGTCAGCATCCACTGAGTTGGAAGATGGCGTGGCCATTTTTGAAACAACTGGGGACGACGCCGCCATTGCTGGCGACGATCGCGGGCGTGAGCTGTGCGCTGCTGGGGTGGAAACTGCCGGCGAGCGTGGACAAGACCTTTGCGTCGCTGGGAGAGATGGCGTTGCCGCTGGGGTTGTTGGGCGTGGGCGGATCGATCGTGACATCGAAACTGGGTGGGGCGTGGCGCCGGCCGCTGGCGTCGGCGCTCGTGAAAACGGTGGCGGGGCCGCTGCTCGGCTGGGGCGTGGGGCGGTGGCTGGGGCTGGGTGCGAGCGAGCTGAAAATCGTGATGATTTTAATGGCGTGCCCGGTGGCGGTGGTGAGTTACACGATGGCGCTGGAGATGAAGGGCGACGAAGGCATCGCGTCGGGAGCGATCGTGTTGAGCGTGTTTACTTCGCTGGTGACGCTGGCGGTGGTTGTGGGGTTATTCTGAGTTCAACGGCCGATCGAGAATTGCGCCCCATGCTTGGCGAGCGGTTGAATAACCGGTCGCCGAAATTTCTAATGGATCGCGATTTCAAAAGAGAATCGCGCCGCGATTCAATCTCGCGGGATCTCCAGCTTCATACCGGGCTTGAGTGGGCGGCCGCCGCTGAGGAGGGCGTTGTTGGCAAAATAGATTCCGCGCCAGCGGGCGGGGTCGCCGTAGTACTTTTGGGCGATTTTTTCCAGTGAGTCATTTGCTTGGACGATATGGATGCGCGGGCCTTCGTCGGGGACGACGACCGGGGCCGGGGCGGCATTGACGCGTTGGGGATTGGTGCGGAGCTCGGCGGTCGGCGGAGCGTCGTTGGCCGGGGCACCGGCGACGCGCAGGGGAGCGGCGATGGCAGCGGCACCGGCGGCGGAGGATTGGCGGGCATCGGCGAGCGTCGCGGGAGCGGTGTTGCTGCGGGCCAGCACAGCGGTGAGCTGGGCGGCGTTGGCGGCAGCTTGTTGCTCGGCGCGGGCGCGGGCTGCTTTTTGCGCGAGGAGTTCGGTGTTGAGTTGAGCGAGCGCGGCCTGGGCCTGTTCGTTTTGGGAGGTGACGGTTTTCACCTGCGCGGTGAGCGTGGTGTTTTCGGCGCGGGTGCGGTCGACCTCGGTGCGGAGGCGGGAATTTTCCTCCTGGAGCTGGGTGTAGTTGCGGAGGGAGACGGCGAGTTTTTCCTGAAGTTCCCCGGCCTGCGTGGCGGCGGCGGCTGAAGGTGATTTGGCTTCGCTAAGCTTGGCGTAACTGGCGCGAAGGGCGGCGAGTTCTCGGGTGGTTTCGTTGAGGCGGGTGACGAGTTCGGGTGAGGTGGATCCACCGGTGCGGTTTTCGAGGGCGGCGCGCAGGGTCTCGCCCTCCTTGCGCGAGAGGACGAGTTCCTGTTTCAGGATCTTGTGCTCGGTCGAAAGGTTGGAGTAGGCGGTGTTGAGCGAGGCATCGTTGGACGTGGATTCGGGCAAGCGGCCGAAATGGACGTAGCCGCAACCGGTGGCAGAGAGAATCAGGCCGAGGGCTAACCAGGCGCGGAGAAAACGCATGACGTGCGATGAAGGGGTAAACGGCGGAGCAGGCAACCTTTCGCGGGTGCGAAAAACGCGTCGCCTGAGGGAACCCGACCGGGATGGCCCTTGGGCCGAGCGGCCGCAATGCGCTTAAGGTATCCGCAACTGGCGACCGATGACGAGGTTGTTGTCTTCTCCCAGCACGTCGCGATTGGCGACGAGAATTTCGGCCCAGCGTCCGGCGTTGCCGTAGTATTGGGCGGAGATTTTTGAAAGGGTGTCGCCGTTGGTGACGGTATGGTAGCGGGGTCCGCCGGCCGAGGGCGTGCGCGTGATCGGCGCTGGCGGGGTGCCGCCGGGCGTGGAGACGACGAACGTGGCGGTGAGGGGACTGCTGGGCGCCTTAGGCGCGGTGGCGGCGACGGCAGAACCGCCGGATGCGGGAGTCGTGGGGGCGGCGGAGGTGGAGCGGGGAGCCGAGGCCGCCGCAGTCACGGTAGCGGCGAGGCGCGTCTTGAGCTGGATGTTTTCATCGGCGAGGGCGCTGGCCTGGGCCCGAGTTTGCGCGAGTTGCTCGCGGAGCGATTGAGCGGCCGGGGCGGCGGAGGCGGCTTGGGCGAGTTTGTCTTCCAGTTCCGACTTGGTGCGGGCGAATTCAGCGGCAGTGGTCTTGAGGAGTTCGTTTTCGTCGCGCAACATCTTGGCGCCGTTGAGGGCGGCGATCAGCTGGGCTTGCGTATCAGCCAAAACTTTGGCGCCGGCAGGGTTTTGGGCTCTGTCGACGAGCTGCTGCTGGAGGTTCGAGCGCTCGGCCTCGAGTGCGGAAACTTTTTGGCGGAGTGATTCGAGTTGGACGCGGAGCTCGGTGGTGTCGGCATCGGCCGGGGCGAGTGCGCGGGCTTCGGCGGCGGGAGCAGTGCGCTGTTGGGCGAGAGCGGTGAGGCGGGTGTTAGCTTGGTTGAGCTGGGTGCGCAGCGTGGTGGCGTCCTGCTCGGCGCGGGTGCGGGTCTCTTTTTGTGTCAGGAGGTCGGAGTTGAGCTGGACGAGTGCCAGCTGAACTTCGGCATTCTTGGCGCTGACGACTTTGACCTGTTCGCTCAGGGCGAGATTTTCGACGCGGGTCTTGGTGACTTCAGTGCGGAGGCCGGTGACTTCCTCCTGGAGTTGGGTGTAATTGCGAAGGGAGCCGGCGAGCTTGTCCTCGGTGCTCGCTAGTTTCGATTTCAGCTCGGCGACTTCGGCGGGGTTGGCACTGGCGCGCTGGCTTTGAAGTTGCGCGTAATTGGTGCGGAGGGCGGCGAGTTCTTTGGCGGTCTCTGAGAGTTTTTCCGTGAGCCGGCGCGAGGTGTCCCCGTCGGCGGCGCGGTTGTCGATGGCAAAACGGAGGGCGTCACCTTGGGCGCGGGTGAGGGCGAGTTCCTGCTGCAGGATTTTCTTTTCGGTGCGGAGGTCCGTGTTTTCCTTGATGAGTTTTTCGTCACCGATGACCGTCGTGACTGGCGCGGGGAGTTTGCCGACATGGACGTAACCGCAGCCGCTGACGGCGAGAAGCGTGGGGAGTGCGAGGCACGAACTGAAGCGACGGAGACGCATCGGAGATCGATGAAAAGCGGGCGCGAGGGAGGGCGCAACCACGGAAACAGAGTGGAATTACGAACCTTTGCCTACGGGATCCGGAGAATCCGGCCGGCGATGAGGTCGCGTTCGCTGCGGAGCACGTCGCGATTGGCGGCGAGAATCTCGGGCCAACGACTGGCGGCGCCGTAATACGTTTGGGAAATTTTGGTGAGGGTGTCGCCGGCGACGATCGTGTGCGTGCGGGAGGCGGACGGTTTGGCGGGAGCCACGGCGGCGGTGGATACCGGTGGCGGTGCGCTGCGCATCGGGGCGGCGAGCACAGGGGCGGTGACGGGTGCGACGGCGACGGGGTTGGGGCGGGCGGGTTCGCGCGGGGCGGTGACATCGGCGGAAGTCGTGATCGCTTTGGCGGATTGAGCGGCCAGATCGTCCCGCTCCTTGGCGAGGATGGAGTAGGAGCGAAGGGCGAGGGCGAGTTTTTCTTCGGCCTCTGATTTTGCCTGGGTGGCGCGTTGGGCGGCGTCCTTGGCGGCGGCCACGTCGGCGGTGGAAGCTGCTTTGGCAGCCGCGTCGGCGAGGCGGGCGGTGAGAGCGGCGTTGTCGGTTTCGAGTTGGCGGAGGCGGGCGGTGAGTGCGCGAGTTGCTTGGGCTGCGGATTCAGCTGCGGCAGATGACGTTGATTGCGCAGTGGTGACCGATGATGCGGCGGCTTGGGCGGCGCTCAATTCGCGGGCGAGCGCGTCCTTGTCAGCGGTGAGTTTGGCGAGGCTCGCGGCGGATGTTTCGAGGGAAGCGGCGGAGGCGGCTGCTTGCAGGGCGAGCGCGGCGGCGCGGGATTTTTCCTCGGCGAGAGCGGCTTGGATTTTCGCGAGGTCGGCGGAGGAGGCATCGGCCTGGGCGGCGAGGCTAGCGGCTTTGGTTCTTTCTGAAGCCAGGGCGGCTTGCGTTTGGGCGAGAGCGCCGGCTTGGGTGGCGGTTTGGTTGGCCAGCGCGGCGGATGAATCGGAGACGGTGCGGAGTTTTTGTTCGGCGGTGGTGCGGGCGGCGGCGACGTCGGCTAGCTGGACTTTGAGATCGGTGAGCTGGCGCTGCAGATCGGCGTTTTCTTTTTCGGCCTGAGCAACGCGTTGGGCGCGGGCGTCGGTTTGCGCAGCGGCAGCGGTTTTTTTCGCGGAAAAATCGGCCGAGAGGACGGCGATTTTTTCGTTGAGTGGGGCGAGTTCGCGGGCGTGGGCGGCGGCGAGGTCGGACACTTTTTGCTCGGCGGCGGACTTGGCGGCAGCCCCGGCCTTCGCGCTGGATTCAGCGGAGGATTGCGCGGACTCGGCGGTTTTTAGACGCGAGGTGAGTGCGTCGCGTTCGGCGGCGGCCTGAGCAGCGAGGGATTTCGCGGCGGCGATCTCCTGGCCCGCGGTCGTGATTTCGGCGGCGAGCTCAGCGACTTTGGCCTGAGCCGCGCGGTGGTTGAGTGCGGAGGCTTGGGCGGAAGCGGCGGCGGATTGCGCGGATTTGAGCTGCGCGGCGAGTGATTCGTTTTCCGTAGCGAGTTTGGCGAGTGCTTCGGTCTTGGCCGCGGCCTCGTTGGTTGCCGAGGCTTTTGCGGTCTGCACGGCGGCCAGCGTTGACTCGGTTTTGACGAGGCGGGTGGTGAGTTCGGCGATCTGTTGCTCGGCTTGAGTGGACGTTTGTGCGCGGGCGGCCGCCTCCTTCGCGGCGAGCTCGATCCGGGCGGCGAGGTTGGCTCGGACGGTGGTGAGTTCGGCCTCGGCGCTGGATTTTTCGGCGGCGAGTTTGGCGAGAGTTTCGGAGTTGGCGGAGGCCTCGGCGCTGGCGGTCGATTTGGCGGACTGCGCGGTAGCGAGGGCGGCTTCGGCTTGAGCGAGGGCGGCGTTTTTGGCGGTAAGCTCGGAAGCGAGGGCCGTAAGTTTCGCTTGTTCAGTAGCGAGGGCGCTCTCGGCTTTCGCCAATGCGGACGAGGTCGCGGTGGCCTTCGTGGCGGCATTGGCAGATTCGGCCTGGGCAGCGGCGGCGGTGGATTTTTCGGTGGCCAAGGCGCGGCGGGCAGCGTCGAGCTCGACGGCGAGCGAAGCGGCTTTGGTCTGCGCTTCACCGGTGGAAAGGGCGGCTGACTCGGCTTTCCGGAGGCGGGTGAGGAGCGATTCTTTTTCTGCGGTAATCTGGGTCAGAGCGTCAGTCTGGGCTGACAGCTCTGCGCGGGCCGTGCGCCGGGCGGCTTCGAGCGCCAGCTTGGCTGACGCAAGTTCGGCGGAAAGGTCGGCGAGTTTGGTTTGCTCGGCGGCCAGGGCGCGGGAGGCGGCGGTGGTTTCGTTAGTGGCGACAGACTTCGCCGCGGCGAGGGCGGACTGGGCGGAAGCGACTTCCGATTCGGCAGCGGCGAGACGGGCGGCGAGGGTGTTCTGCTCCGTGGTGAGCTGTTGGAGGGAGGCTTTGGCTTGGGTGAGGGAGTCGGACTTGGCGGCGGCCTCGGTGGTGAGCGCGGAGGATTTTTCAATGAGTGACGCGGCGGAGTCGGTCGCGGCGCGGAGCTTTTTCTCGGCGGCTTCACGGGCGGACTGGGCGGCGGCGAGTTCGGCGGAGAGCGCGGTGGCTCGGGATTTTTCGTCGGCAAACGCAGTTTCGATTTTTTTCAGGGCTTCAGCGGTGGCGGTCGCTGCAACCCGGGAGGACGCGGACTCGGCGACGGCCGCATTCCAAGCGGCTTCGGCATTCGCCAGCCGGGTGGTGAGAGCGGTCTGCTCGGCGGCGCGGGCGGTGAGCGCTTCGGTGGAGCGAGACGATTCAGCGGCGATTTTTTGGCGCGCGGCGTCAAGTTCAAGGGCCAGCGACGCGGCTTTCGTCTGGGCTTCGCCGGTGGTGAGCGCGGCAGACTCGGCGCGGGTGAGACGGGCGGCGAGGGCGTCTTTTTCAGCGGCAAGTTTCGCGAGCGATTCGTTTTTCGCCGAGGTATGGGCGGCGAGGGTGTTGGCAGCGGATTCGGCTTGGGTGAGGCGTTGGGCGAGCGCGGTGCGTTCCGCTTCGATGGCCTGGAGTTGGGTGCGCAGGGCGGAGAGTTCGGCGGCGGTCTTGATCTGGGTATCGGCCGAGGTGCGACGGGCGGCGTCGAGGTCGCCGGCGTATTTGGTGACGGTGTCGACCTTGGCGGAGGTGGCGGCGGAGAGGTCGGTCTTGGCGGTGGCGAGCTCGGCGGAGAGGGCGGCGGTGCGGGCGGTCTCGGCGGTGAGCGCGGCTTCGGTTTTTTTCCGGGCTTCGGCGGCGGCGGTGTCGGTGGTTTTGGTTTGCTTGATCTGCTCGAGCAAAAACTCGTTGTCGGCCGTGACCCGGGTGGCGCGGGCTTTGGCTTCGGCGAGGGCGCGTTGCGCTTCTTCCAGTTCGCGTGATTTGGCGGCGGCCGAGGAGGACTCCTGCGTGAGAGCGGAAATTTTCTCCGTGGCGGTTTGTCGGTTGGCTTCGAGTTGCGCGAGGCGGGCGGAGAGAGTTTCTTTTTCGGCCGTGAATTTCGCCAACGTCTCGGCGGTGGCGAGGGAGGCTTTGGCGGTTTGCTCGGCGGTGCGGATTTTTTCCGCGGTGAGCGCGTCGATCGTGGTCAGGGCTTCAGCGAGTGCGGCGGAGTTCGCGGACGCGGCAGCGGATGCTTGCGCAGTGGTGCTGGCGAGTTGGGCGCGTAGATCGGCAAGCTGCGTGGTGGCCGCGTTTTGGTTTTCAGCGGCGACCCGCGATTCGGACGAGCGGGCCGCGCTGGCGGCCATCTTGGCCGTGAGGGCGGCTTCGGTTTGATCGAGCCGGGAGGTGAGCGCGGTGGTGGTGCGATCGAGCTGGGTGCGGAGCTCGGCGAGCTCGGTACGGAAGCGCGTGGCGTCAACGTCAGTTCGCGGCGCGGCATTTGTGCCGACCCGGGCGGTGAGGTCGTCGATGCGGGCGCGGGCGACGGCAAGTTCGGTGGCGGTGGTCTGCGCGGCTTGGAGGGCTTGGGAGCGGGCGGCGATTTCAGCGGAGAGGGCGGTTTGCGCTTGATCGAGCCGGAACGCGAGGCTCTCGCGCTCGGCGAAGTTGCCGCCGGCGGGAACGGTCGCGTTGGGGTTGAGGGAGGAACTGTAGGACTCGCCGGATAACGGGCGGGGAGTGGCGTTGGATTGGGCGAGGCGGGAGGAAAGGGCGTCGCGTTCGGTGGCGAGGTTCGCGACCCGCGCCTTTTCAGCGACGAGGGCGGCGCGGGTTGACTCGGCTTCGGCGCGGGCGGCGGCGAGCGCGCGGGTTTGCTCGGCCACGGCGGTTTCGGCGCGGATAAGCTCAAGGGTTTTCGACGGAGCGTTGGCCGCGTTGGCGGTGGTGGTGGACGTAGGGCCAGTTTGGTTACCGCGGGTCACGCCGGTGCCGGCGGTCTGGCTGCTGCGGGCGGAGGTGGTCGAAGTCGGGGTGTTGGACGAGGATGAGTTGGGCGAGCCAGGCGCGCGCGGATCGGTGCGGGCGTCGCCGGGGCGGTTGGCGTTGGCGGCCGGGGTGGACGGCATCGCTTCGAGGGCGGCCATGGCACCGGCGGAGGCGCCGGGCAGCGAAATGGTGCGTTGGCCGTTGGCCCCGGGGGGAGCCGCAGGGGTGCGGCGATTGTCGGCCACGGCAGCAGCAGGAGCCTCAGCGGAAGCGGCACGAGTGCCCGCCGGGCCCTTGCGTGGGTCGTTGACGTTGCGGGGGGTGTCGGCATCGACCTGGGCTTTGTCGATTTCGGCGAGGAGATGGGCGTCGCCGGTGGGACCCTTCATTGCTGCTTCGGTGGGCGGCGGCAAATTGTCGGGATCGAGATCGATTGTGTTACGTGGCGCGGCGCGCGGGGGCGCGGGCTGTTCGGGATCCGGGCGACCCGCAGGAATAAGGCCCTGGCGGTTAATCATCGCGGCCATTTTTTCGATCTGGCGCTGGGCAACTTCCGGTGGGATGCCGCCGCCCGTGATCGCGATGCCGGGGGCGGATTTTTCAGCAGGACCGCCAGCAGGTGTCTCGGTGCCTTCCGTGGCGCCGGAAGGAGCGGAAGCATCTCCGGCGGCAGCAGCGCCGCCTGAAGTGGCCGCCGTGTGGCCGACGGCAGACGGACCAGAGCGGGAAGCGGTCGGACCGTTTCTCGCGGCGGCAGTGGCGGCCTCTTCCTTGGCGGCGGCCAATTCGGCGGCGGTGCGGTTCGGCCGGAAGAGAGGGACGATCTCGTGGGAGACGGGTGCGGGAGGGGGCTCCGGTTGGTTCTGACCGGCGTCGACTTCGTCGAGCAGCGGGGCCGGATTGGGATTGGCGACCGTGCGGGCTGCGGCGGGAGAACTGGTTGGGTCGCGCACGACGACGAGGCGCTGGTTGGCCTCCGCGATTTGGCTCTTGGACATGCTGCCCATGACACGCTCAAACGCTTTGCCGGTGCTCGCTTTTTCGGAGGCGAGGGAGAACCAGACGAAGGCTTCGGGCAAGTTGACGGGAACGCCGATGCCTTGGGAGTAGGCCAAGCCGAGATTGTATTGGGCGAGCGTATTGCCGTTGGCGGCTTTCTCGCGGAGTTCCTCAATATTGAACGTCTCCTTGCCGGTGTCGCGTGGCGGCTTGGCGGCGCTCGGCGTTTTCGCGGCAGGGGGAGTTGGTTTGGCGGTGGCGCCCGGCGCGGTGGTGGCGGGTGCAGATTTTCCGGTCGAAGGGGCGGCTGGCCGGGGCTGGGCGGGTGCGCCTGCGGGCGAACCGGCGGGGGTCGCGGTGGCGGACTTTTCCTGCGCAAGCAGCTCAGCCGCGGGAGTGCGGGTGAGCGGGGTCAATAGGACAAGCGCGAGGCGGGCGAACTTCATTTTGGCTAATGGGCACACGGTAGGGTGCCGCAGGTGCGATACAACTCGTGAAGTTACGCATTTCCAGCCCCGGTTTGTCGAGTGGTTGCGCGAGAAAAATTACCTTGGTTCCGGCGCGGTTTCCGCGGGCGGTGGAGCCGCGTCCGCACCCGCGTTTCAACGTGGACGGTGTGCGCCGAGGCTGCGGCTTCGCCTAACGTCAGCTTTCCGCGATGCAAAAGAGATATTCGTGGCCGCGGAGGAAGAGCTCGCGGTCGACGGCGACGGGCGAGGCATCGATTTTGTCGCTCAGCTGGTTTTTGGCGACGACTTCAAATTTTTCGGCGTCCTTGATGACCGTCACCAAACCTTCGCGGCCGACGAAGTAGACGTGTCCATTGGACGCGAGTGGAGAAGCGTAGACTCCGCCCCGCATGCCTTCGAGCTGCTGGTCTTGATAGTAAATGTCGCCGGTGAGCGCATTGAGACAGGTCAGGTAGGCGTCGAGGCCCTTGGTGACGTAGATGCGATTGGCCGACAGAACCGGGGACGAAACATAAGGCGTGCCCTTCCGTGCCTGCCACACGATCGCGGGAGTATCGGAGACGTCGCCGGTGGCGGAGAGCTTGATGGCTTGGAGTGAATAGCCCTGATACCCGCTGGTAACGTAAACCATGCCATGTCCGGTGACGGGCGTCGGGATAACGTTGGTGGTCAGGCCGGCCGCCTCCCAGATGATTTTGCCGGTCGCGGTGTCGTAGCTGCGGGTGCGTTTCGAAGCGGGCACGATGGCCTGGGTTTTCCCGCCGACCTCGACGATCAAGGGTGTCGCCCACGTGGAGGATTCATCGCGGGGTTGGCGCCACACCTCCGCGCCGGTTTTCTGGTTGAGCCCGACAATAAACGAGCCGCCCTCGTGATCCCAAGGGACGATCAAGTGGTCTCCGGCCAATGCAGGCGAGGCGCCTTCGCCGAAACCGTTGCGCGTGCGCATGGCGCCGAGGTCCTTTTCCCACAGGAGTTTTCCCTGCAGATCGTAGCAATAAATGCCGCGTGAGCCGAAGGACGCGTAGAGCCGCTCGCCATCAGTGACGGGTGAGGCGGACGCAAAACTGTTGGTTGGATGGCGTCCCTCATGCGGGACTTCGCGGCGGGCGGTTTTTTGCCAGATGATTTTTCCGGTGGCACGATCAAGCGCGACGACGGCGAACTCATGGACCTTGGTCGGCTTCGTGCCGCCACCCGGGCCGCCGCCACGTTTGCCGCCTTTGCCTCCCTTGCCCTTTTGCTCGCCGCCGTCGGGGGGCGGCGGTGGAGTCGGTGCGGCGGCCTGGGCACCGGGGACTTCTTCCGTGGTTTCGATGGACGTCAGGAGAAAAATTCGGTCCTGCCAGACGATGGGGGTGGAGAAGCCGTAGCCGGGGATTTTCGCTTTCCACTTAACGTTTTGCTGGTCGCTCCACGTGGTGGGCGGTTGCGCGCTGGGAGCGATGCCCGCACCGGACGGTCCGCGCCAGGTTGGCCAAGAGGTGGCGCCAGCACCTAACGCGGACGAAGCGAGGAGGAGGAACGAGGCGAGCGCGAGTACCGGGGTGCAGTGAGCGGATTTCATGGGAGGAGAGGGGGCAGGGGTGACCGAGGGTGACTGACGATTTCGTGCGGCGGAAGTTGCGCCGGTCCGCTGCGGCGTCAAGGGAAGTGAGAAAATCCGAATCATCGCTTGAAGTGGTGCGTCTGTTCCGGGCACGATCCCACATATGAGCTCCAGCAATCCCCCGGCTGCCCCCACTGAATCAGGACTTTCGCGAACAGCTTGGCTGATCTGCATCATCGCGGCCATCGGGTTCGCGTTCGATATCTACGAGCTGCTCATGCTGCCGCTTATCATTAAGCCGGCGATGGCCGCGCTCAGCGCGCCGTTGGTCGAGGCGCTCGTGACCGGCGGGATGGAGCGCGCCAAGGCGGCGGCGCTGTGGTCGCCGGGCGGGGAAATGTATGTGAGCTGGGCGCGCACCCTCTTCTTCGTGCCGGCGCTGGCGGGCGGTGTGTTCGGTCTGCTTGGTGGCTACCTTACCGATCTGCTCGGACGGCGGCGCGTGCTGACATTTTCGATTTTGTTGTATGCGTGCGCGGCGTGCGCGGCGGGCTTTGCGACAACGTTGGAGCAACTGCTCTTTTTCCGCTGCTTGGTCTTTATCGGGGTGTGCGTTGAATTTGTCGCGGCGGTCGCGTGGCTCGCGGAGATTTTCACGAATCCACAGCAGCGCGAAAAAGTGCTGGGCTACACGCAGGCGTGTTCATCGCTCGGCGGCTTGCTGGTGGCGGGGGCCAATATCCTCGCGGCGAAGTGGGCGATGGATTTGCCCGCCATCGCGGGCGGGCATGAGGCGTGGCGTTATACGCTGATCTCAGGCGTGATTCCCGCACTGCCGTTGATCTTGATCCGGCCGTTCTTGCCGGAGTCGCCGGCATGGCAGAAAAAGCGCGAGGCCGGCACGCTCAAGCGGCCGAGTATCGCCGCACTGTTTGCGCCGGAGCTGCGCAAGACGACGGTCATCACCACCCTCATTTTTGCCGCGAGCTATGGCATCGCGTTTGGTGCGATTCAACAGCTCCCGCAGATCATCGGGGCCCAACGCATCGGCACACCCGCCGAGGCTGGCCATGTGGCGGTGATCGCCATCGCGAAGGAAAAAGGTGCGGCGGCGATGGCGACGGCGAAAGCCGCGAAGCAGCCCGAACCAGTCGCCCAGCGCGCGATGCGCCAAGCCGCCGGCAACGCGAGCGACGAAGCGGTGGCCGGAGTTTCGCTGTATCAGGAAATCGGTGGGCTCGTCGGGCGCTTCATGCTCGCGGTGCTGGCGGTGGTCATTGTCAGCCGACGCACCTTGTTCCGCGTGTTTCAAATTCCCTCGCTGTTCTTTGTGCCGCTATTGTTTTGGTGGATCTCCGGGCATCTCGGCGACGCGAGCAGCCTCGGATTGATCAAGGCGGGGATCTTTGTCGCGGGTGTGTTCACCGTCGCGCAGTTCAGCTTTTGGGGAAATTACATTCCCTTGGTCTTCCCGGTGCACTTGCGCGGCACGGGTGAGAGTTTTGCGGCCAACATTGGCGGCCGCGTGCTCGGCACGGCGGCGGCGTGGCTCACTCTGACGCTCTCTGCTTCGGACAAACCTGATCCCGCGCGCGTGGCGCTCGTCGGCGCGTGCGTGGCCGGTGGCTATGCGCTCGTCGGGGCGATCCTCACGCAATTCCTGCCGGAGCCGAAGCCCGAGGGTGCGGCGGAATAGACGCGGCCTTGCCAAGCGGAGTGCAACCGCTAGGGTGCGATTCATGCGACTCGACTCCTTGAATCTTACGCTGACGGCGGTATTTGAACCGGCAGTAGAGGGGGGCTTTACCTGCACGTTTGAGGAATTGCCGGATGTCTTTTCCCAAGGGGAAACGTTGGAAGAGGCGCGGGCCAACCTCGCCGACGCCCTGAACCTCGTGCTGGCGCATCACCGCGACGAAGCGCGCGGGCGGGCGGTCAATGGAGCTCTGCGCGAGCCGCTGCATCTCGTGGCGTCGTGAAGTTGCTCGACCTTGAGCGGCATCTGCGCGGAAACGGTTGCCATTTCGTGCGCGAAGGCGGCGCGCACACGCTTTGGAAAAATCCGGTGACCGGCAAAGTGGCTCCCGTGCCCCGGCACCGGGAGATAAAAGAAGGCACGGTGCGCGCCGTTTGCCGTCAGTTGGAAATTCCGCGCCCGTAGCGCGGCGACCAGAGCGGGCGAGTTTGCGTTCTGATCGGCGACTGGGCGCACGCCGGGCTCGCGCAGGAGAACGTTAGCGCGAAGTGCGGTTGCACCCCAAACCCCAAAGCCCGACCCCGTTCGATTGCCCCCCGTTCGATTGCCCCCCCATCAGCGATTCAGAGTTATCGGCCCCTCGCCGCAGACCATGAGCAAAAATCGCGACTCGCCCTCAAGCCCATCCCGGAGCCCCCGCGATCTTCAGGCGTAGGGCCGGCGCTCGCCGTCGCGCCGCTTCAAACGCCCCGCTCCCATATCGGAACGCTGCCTCCGCCCCGCCCCCCGCCGGGTCAGGCGACGCGGGTCAGGCAACGGGGTCAGCAAGGCTTTGCGGTTTGGGGTGACACCGAGCGCTGCCGGCGCTCCCTGCCGTTTCTTCTCCGCACTAACGGTCCGCCCCTACCCCGCTGACATTGCCGCGCCGGGGCGCAGATCGCGCAGCGACCAGCGGAGAATCAGCCAGCCGCTGGCGAGATTGAGCCCGAGAGCGCCGTGGCATCACAGCGGCGCAGATTGTTTTTGGATGGCGTGAAAGGAGCCTCTTTGGTCGGCGCGGTTTTTGGTCTATCGAGAGTTAACCCGTAACTCCTGCCCTGCTTTTTTCGCCCCGCCGGAGTCGGCCAGAACAGCGTGAGCGCAAGGTGTCGCTGCACCCCAACCCCCAAAAAGCAGACTGCGTTCGATTGCCTTCGGCCGGTCACCTTACGGTGGGTTCACGGTGTAGCCGCTACCGGTAAACGTGGTCACGCGGCCATTTTGGCGGACGGAGATTTCGTCGGCCGACGACTGCACCAAAAGATCTGGCGGGGCGTCAGTTTTTTTCCACGGCACGATCAGGCAACGGAAGCCGCCGCTGCCTTTCACGCGAAGAATGTGTTGGCGCTCAATTTGGCCTGCAGCGGGACCGTTGCCGACCGGGAGGCCCCAATTCCCCAACAGACCCTGCTGGGGTCGGTCTCCGACGACGTAGACGTCGAAGTCGACGCCGAACTGGCCGGTGAAGCGAAACCGCTGCACTCCGGCTGACAGGCTAAAAACCGGAGTCGCGGAGGGCCGGTCCGGAGCGAGCCGGGCGGGCGGAGTGATCAGGCCGCCGGGGGCGGTCACGACGCCCTCGGCGCAAAGATTCAGGGTCATCACTTTGTCGGCCGTGGCACGATAGCCGGCGAAGGTGTCGCGGATCAGGATGAGGGGATGCGTCGGATCGGCATGGACGAGCGTGACCTGTCGCGTCCACGTGGTGTTGTCGGACAGGGCCGAACTTTGGGCCATTCCGCCCGCTGCCGTCTCGACCAGCGGTTCGACTTTGGAGTCTGCCCAGGTGGTGCCGTGCGCGAGCGAGGGACTGTCGGTGGCCCAGCCGCCGCCGACGGAGTCCGCAAACACAACGGCACTTTTGGTGTAGGAGCCGTCGACGCGCGGGTTGTAGCCGTCGCTCCAATCGGCGAGCACGGGCTGGCCGAGGGCGTAGGCGACGACGGACCCGCGGTCGTTGTGGCGGTGGTCTGAATAATATTCTCCGCCGAGGAGCCAGCACGCGGTCTCGAGGGCCGTGTCGTAGCCGGCGCGCAAGACGGACAGGTAACCGGGGAACACCGCGCTGCGGAGGTTTGCGCGTGCCGCCGGCAGAGTGTCGTCAATCAGCAGGAGCGTGGGCACGGCGTAGTGGTTTTGGTGTCGGCCGCCTTGAATCCAGGTCGAGTTCAGGCGCTCGCTGAGGGCGGGATTCACCGTGCGAAACCCGGTGCCGAGCAAGCCCGGCAGTTCCGTGGGGGAGAGTTCGCCGTCACCGATGGGGAGGTAACCGCGCAGACCGGCGAGGCGGGGTTCGCGTGGAGTTTGCACCTGCATGAAGAACTCGGCGAATTTCGCGAGGCGGGGTTCGTCGGCAAACAGATCGGCCCAGCCGCGCGTCTGTAACATGAGGGCCAGCCCCACCGCAGTTTCGACGGAGGCGTGGATGTAGTTGGGGCTGGCATCACCGGCACCGCTTTCGTTGATGGATTCGCACAGGACGGCGCGGACGTCCGCGGCCACCTCGCCAGCCCGCGCAGCGAAATGCGGGTGACTGGCGAGGAGCAAAGCGAACAGATTCCGGTAGCCGCGTTGTTGGCGTGGCATGTTGGCGTTGCCGATCTGCAGTCCGGAATCGGCTTGGAATGGGACGAAGTCATCGTCCCAAAGCAGATAGCCGAAGAGCGCGAGGCTGGCTTTCAGTCGCTCACGGTCGGCGAACGAGAGCAGCGGATCCGCGAGGACCGGATCGGCGAACATGCCGCGCATATTCATCACTTGAGCACCGATCCAATACCACCACGCAAACGTGGAGATGCCCGAGCCGTTGACGTAGGCGTCCAGCGCGGACCGGGCATCGGCCGCTGTATCGTTCACGACCAACCGCACGTAGGCGTCCGTCTTGGCGGTGAAGAGGTTGACGTGGCTCGGTGCATAGGGCCGCGCGTAGTCGCGGAAGGCCTGGTCGGTGCGAATTCTTTCCCGCAAAATCTCGAGTTCTGCCCGCGGTAGGAAGAGCCCGCCCCAGCCGCCGGGCGGATCGGCAAAATCAACCTGGTAACGGCAAAGTTTGTTGAGGTTGAAACCGCTGTGCAGGTTCATCTGAAGGTTGATGGGCGGGATTACTCCGTCGCGGGTGAGCGCGGTAATTTTTTGCCCGACGAAGAGGCCCCAACCGAAGCGCGTGCGGGGAAGCGGCGAGCCGGCCACGGTCTGGGGGGACAGACAAATTGTCACCCCGGCCTGTCGCGCGGCCGGATCGCCCGCTTTGGTGTAGAATCCGACGCCGGACCGTTGTGCCCCCAAGGCCCGGGAGGAGCGACCGGCGAAGAGCCCGAGCACGTGGCCGTCGGGTCCGGCCGAGCGGTTGTAAAACATGTCATACCAACCACCGTCCACTACCCACGGATACCAGAGGGCGATGCGCCGGATCGACGGGTTGGGCAGCAGCGAGTCAGGCTGCGTGGTATCGACGGAGGGAGCATCCTGCGCGAATGGGAGATCGGTGACGGCGTCAGAACCGCCCGCCGCCACCGCCGGTGCCGTGCGGCGAAAAATCTCCACGTAGTCCGAACCGTCGAGCGAGCGGCCTTTCGCGGGGCTACTGGCGTGATGACCCTGGTAGCGGCGCACCGTGGGCTCGATCCCGGGATGGCAATTGAAGGAGTATTCGAGCGCGATGTTCGCGTCTTCCTCGATCAAAATGGAGGGCTGGCCCGCGGCGACCGTGATGGTGCTCCGGTAGTATTTGGCCGGGTCGGCAAACCGATATTCGACTTCCAGCACCGCTTTTAACGGGCCGCGTTCCAAAAAGCGGCAAGCCATGGCGGCGACGGCCACGGGCAGAATGCCACCGGCACCGGTCCAGGTGCCATCTGCCAGGCGGATGCCGCGGAGAGGAGCCGGCGGCGCTTTCAGGGAGGGTGCCACCTTTGGCACGCGGACTCCGGTCAAACGGTTGACGATCTCGTAGTCGGTATCCGTTTCAGTGATCCGGAGATCGCTTTTCATGACGCTGCCATCGCCGGCAACGATCCGCCAGGATTGGCTCGTGCCGGCGGCCAGACCTTCGGTTTCCACTGCAAGCCGGTTGCCGCTCAAAATCTGAAAGGGTACCGGAAGGCCGTTCGGTCCATACACCATCGCATCGGTCGGAGTGGCCAAAGACCCGAGGTCGAAATCAATAATCTGGCGGGGATGGGATACGCCGAACCGCTCGGTCACGACGAATTCGGGAACCCGGATATTTTTCAAGCGGGGATTCCAGGGTTTCGCGCTCGTGCACAGCGTGGAGGCGACGGCCATCAGGGCGACCCACACGGGCGGAAAAATTGCTTTGGACGCAGTCATATTGAAGCTGCGAACGGTCAATGCGGCAGGCGCAGAGGAGGGTCCTGCCTGAAGAGAATCCGCGTCCGTGCAGACCCTCTCCCAATCGACCTGCGGAGAAACAACTTTATGAAATTCTCGGGTGATCTAAGACGGAGCGAGGGGCCTTGCGCGATCCACCCGGCATCGGCCGAGTGAGGAGGTGGCGGGTGATGGGGCGGTTGCGTCCGCTAGTTTTCCCTTCAGGCGGTCAGGTCCAAGCCGATGGGGTAGTATGATCTCACGCCGATGGGGTCATCGTCCGCGGCGCACTGAAATTCGAGTTGAGGCGGTCCCGGTTCCGGTCATCCGCTCGCCGATGCAGGCCACGGACACGAACGATTTGATTTAGTGGAGTCCTTTCCGGCCGTCTTCAATTCGTCTCACCAACGGCGCGGCGTATTCGTTTGCGAACCACGATGACCTTGGCGCGACCAGGAATTGCCAAATACCTTTTCACTTCGGGGAAAACCAGGCGGTGCGGATCGACACCAACAACATTGTCGAAGCATTGGAGAGTTAATTCCGTGCCCAGTTTTGGACATAAAGCGGAACCACTCTGCGAGGGGAGAGAAGTCGAACCAAGAGGACGAACGCGGCCGCCAAGGACTTGGGCTTTGAGGTGATTGTTAGCGATTGAGCTCAGCGGCTGCGGGTATTTTTGGCCGGATCTGCTCTGCGCTACCGGCCCGCTTTTAACCTGCCGCCATCGCCGTGCCGGGGCGCAGGTCGCGCAGTGACCACCGAAAGATCAACCAGCCGCTGGCGAGGTTAAGGACGAGAATTCCGGTGAGCATCGTGGCGACGAGGATGAGGGTCGGCGCGGCGGGGAGGGCGGTGAGGCTCGGCCAGATGGCGACGAGGGAGGCGACGGCGCCGACGGCGAGGCCCCAGAGGACGAGGGAGGCGAATTCGGCGAAGATCATTTTCGCGAGCACGCCGCGGGGGAGGCCGATGGCGGTGAGCACGGCGAATTCGCCGCGGCGCTCGCGGAGGTTGCGGGCGACGACGATCGCGAGGCCGAGGCTGCCGAGCACGACGCCGAGTGCGCCGAGGACGTTGAAGATCGCGATGTAGGTGTTTTCGATTTGGTGAAACGCCGTGAGCACGTCGCGGGTGAGCTCCACTTTTCCGCCGGCGTCGGTGGTGGCGGTCGTCAGGCGGTCGCGGAGGGCGGCGAGGGCGGCCGGGTCGGCTGATTTTGCATCGAGGAGGAACAGCGAGTAGCCGGCGTTCGACGGGAATTTTTTTAGGAAAAGCGTTTCGTCGACGAGCAGGTTGCCTTGAAAAATTGTGTCGGGCATCGCGCCGACGATCTGCACGTCGAAGGCCCGGCCGTTTTCATCGGTGTAGGCGAGCGTGTCGCCGATTTTTTTCTTCAGCGCCCACAGCATCGTCGTTTCGTCGACGAGGGCGGGGATCGCGCCCGTGGCGGTCGGCGTGCGCAGAGCAGTCCAGTCGGCACCGGGCTTCACGGGAAACGCACCGCGCGCGGCGAGTTGCGCGGCGTCGACGGCGATGAGGCGCGGCTGGAGCGTCGTATTGAGATTAAAACAATTTACGTTGTCACCGGTGCCGAGGCGCAGCGGCACGATCTGGCCGAGGTCGGCGGCGTGGCGTTCGAAAATTTCGAAGCCTTTGGCGAGGCCGTCGCGCGGGTGGTTCTGAGCGATGGTGGTTTCCACTTGGAGCGCAAAGCCACCGGTGCCGCTGACGCGCACGAGCCACTCGGAGCCGACATGTTTTCGAAAAGAAGCGACCGAGAGCACCATGAACACAGCGGTTGCGATCAGACCGACGACGGTGAGATGGCGTGAGCGGCGGGCTTTGAGGTTGAGTGTGCCGAGGTAGGCGGCGTCGAGCGGGGCGTGGTGGTGGGTGGTCGAGGGGCGTGCGAGCCACGCGCGGCAAAGTGCGAGGCCGGCCGCGAGGAAGGCGAAGCCGGCGAGATAGAATGCGCCCTGTGCCGGCAGGCCACGGCCCGAAATGGCGAGGGCGGCCGCGCCGATCACGGCGGAGGTGGCGGCAATCGCGAGGGAACGACGGAGGATTTTTTCGGGAGCGACCGTGGTTTCCGCGTGTGCGGCCAGCCGGATCGAGAGCGTGGTGCGCGCCTGACGGCGCACGGCCAGCCAGATTGCGCCGAGCGAACAGCCGACAAAGATAATCATGCCGACGGCGATACTCGTGGGCTGCGCGGCAAAGGCGAAGGTCGTAGCGCCGCCATCGCCGGCCCAGATGGTTGCGAGAAAACGAAGAATGCCCCGCGTGTAGAGTGCGGCGAGGGGCAGGCCCAGCGCCGCGCCAATGAGGAGGACGACGGCGCCCTCGGCGAGACGCCAGCGCAACACTTGGCGCGCGGGAAGGCCGACGGCCCCGAGGAGGGCGTCCTCCCGGTTGCGCTGGAGGAGGCCGAGTTGAAAGAGCATCGCGACGAGACCGAGCGCGGCGAGAATCAGGAAGAAGCTCATGCCGAGGAAAAGCCCGCCGAAATCGACGGCGGATTGGGCCCCGGCTTGGGCGCCGGCGCGGACGTTGCGCACCAGAAGCTGGTTCATCTCGGGCTGGAGCGCGGCGAGGAGCGTGCGTGCGAGCTCGGCGGATTGAGACTGGGGGAGAGGAATGCGTAGGGCGGTGAGGGTGCCCCAGCGGGTGGTCCACATTTCGCGGCCGGCGGCGAGGGAGAAAAATGCCTTGGGTGCACCGCGGAACTCGTCCCAATATTTTTCATCGTGGGGCCGGATGAGTTTCAAATTGAGCGGCAGACCCGGGTCCCAATCGCTCTGGTGCTTGGAGTCACTGATGCCGGGGAAGTCGGGCATCCACGCGCCATCGGCGGCGAGACCGGTGACCCGGGTCCCAATCGCTCTGGTGCTTGGAGTCACTGATGCCGGGGAAGTCGGGCATCCACGCGCCATCGGCGGCGAGACCGGTGAGAGGGATAATGGTGCGAACGCGAAACGTCTGGTGCTGTTCAACCAGGGTGTCGGCGGGGCCGACTTGGAAATAGGTGACACGCACGTCGTCGCCCTCCTTGGCCTGGAGGTCGTCGGCGAGCCAACGGTTGAGCACGATTTCGCGCGGGCCAAGGTCGGCGGGCAGGAAAGGCGCGGCGGCGGAGGTGGTGGCCGTGGCGATGGAGTAAGGCGTGGTGCGACCACCGATACGCAGCTCGTTGACGAGGTAAGTGGCGGCGGGCTGAGCCGCAGGGAGCGCCCGGGTGGCGGCCCCGGCCATGGCGGGGTCGAGGAAGATACGTTCAGAACCGAGTTCGAAGGCGGCGGGTTTTTCCAGCCACTGCAGTGAGAGTCCGTAGTCGGCGAGGCGGAGGACGCGGCGGAGGGATTCGGCGAGAGCCGCTTCGGGTTTGGCGCCATCGAGGAGGATCAGGTTGGCCCGGCCCGGACGCTTGAAGGATTCCTGGAGCAACTCGATCGGAAGGAAAACGGTGGGGCCGGCCACCTGGGTGGCAGCGAGATTGAAGCGACCGAAGGCGTCGTCGCCGACAATGGCGGCGACGCGGCAACGGATGGTTTCGAGTTTCGCTTCGGCGCCGGCGATGGGGGCGTTGCCGGCGAGGACGCCGGGTTTTTGCAGGCGAACGACGAGGGTGTCGCCGACCGTAATTTGAAGGCGGCGGGCGAGCGTGTCGTTGATGGCGATTTCGGATTTCGCGGCGGCGAGCGGAATGGTGGTGGGCTGCGGCGCGAACGACCAGAACGCGGGCGTCACGCCAAGGAGTTGGACTTGGTGGGCGACGGCGCGGGTGGATGCGTGGGTGGCGGTGCCGCGCGCGATCAGGGCAGGTGCGGCGCGGGTTCCGGTCGCGGCAGCCAAATCGTCGGCGAGGGCCTGGCGAAAAAAACGGTCGCCGGAAGCAACGACGTGAGTCGTGCGACCGATGCGTTGTTCGCCGATGCGCCGGAGCGAGGCGGCGACGGAATCGCCGGCGAAGAGCGCGCCGAGCAGGACGGTCGCGCCGAGCACGGCACCGGCGAGGACGCCCAGATAGGCGGCGCGGTAGTGCGCCACACTCCGGAGGACGTAACGAAGAGCGGTCATCGGCGAGGGAGCGGCCTCACGGAGCGAGGCGACCGGCCTCGAGGCGGTAGGTTTTTTGCATCCGCTGCGCGAGGGCGGGATTGTGGGTGACGACTATGAGGGCAGTCTGGGCCCCGGCGTTGGTGCTCAGCAGCAGGTCGGCAATGCGTTCGCCCGTTGAGGGGTCGAGGGAGCCGGTGGGTTCGTCGGCGAGAATGATCTTCGGCTGGTTGATCAGGGCGCGGGCGATGGCGGCGCGGAGTTGCTCCCCGCCGGAAAGTTGCCACGGCAGGTGCGTCAGGCGGTCGCGCAGGCCGACTTGTGTGAGGAGAGATTCGGCGCGGGCGCGCGTGGTGGCCACCGGTTCGTCCCAACCGCCGGCAAGGCGCGGCACGAGGACGTTCTCCAAGACCGTGCATTGCGGCAGCAGGTAGTGGAGTTGGAAAATGAAACCGATGGAGCGGTTGCGGAAACGCGCGGCGGCGGCGGAGTCGAGTCCGCCGAGCGCGACGCCGTCGATAGTGAGTGTGCCGGAGGTGGGTTGGTCGAGGGCGCCGAGGAGGTTGAGCAGGGTGGTTTTGCCGCTTCCAGAGGGGCCAACGATCGCGACGGACTCGCCGGCGGCGACCCGGAGATCGAGCTCGCGCAAGACGGTGATCGGACCGGCGGGGCTGGCGTAGATTTTGGAAACGCGGGAGAGGTCGATCATATCAGGAGAGAATTTTCCAGCGGCGGGCTTTCATTTCGAAGACCGGCAGGACGCCGGGAGCGACTTTTTCGACGGAGAGGCGAAGTTGGAAGGCGTCGCGCAGGCGTTGCGCGAGCTCGAGCGAAGGATCTTGGTCGGGATCGGTCGTCTCGAAGCGGATGGTGACTTCGGCGAGGGTGTTGCGCCGGTCGATCTCGGCGATGTATTCACGCACTCCGGGAACAGCGCGGACGACGGCATCGACGGTGGCGGGAAACAAATTCACACCGCGCACGACCACCATGTCATCGACGCGGCCGATGATGCCGCCTTCGAGGGCGAAGGCGGCGGGCTCTTCACCGGCGACGGGCACCGGCCGGACGAGGTCGCCCGTGCGGTAACGAAAAAGCGGACACGCGGCGCGGCCCAGCGTGGTGAGAACCAGTTCTCCGGTTTCGCCGGGAGAGACGGCCTCGCTCGTGCCGGGCTGGAGGACTTCGCAAACGTAGGCCGAGTGAAGCAGGTAGATGACGGTCGGCTGGTCGGGATAGCCGTAGGACGCCGGGCCGACTTCGGTCATGCCGTGGTGGTCGACGACGCGGGCGCCGGGCCAGCCGGCCTCCATCCGGGCGCGAAACGCTGGAACACTGCCGCCGGGTTCACCGCCGACCACGATGAGTTCCACGCCGGAATTGGCCAAGGAGATGGATTCCTGGCGCGCGACGTCGGCGAGGCGCAGCGCGTAGGTGGGGGTGCAGCAGAGGATGCGCGGGCGTCGGGCGAGCAGAAACCGGAGACGCTCGGTGCTGCTCATACCGCCGGCGGGAATCGCGCAGAGACCGAGTTGCACGGCGGAATCGAAAGCAGCCCAAAAACCAATAAACGGTCCGAAGGAAAACGTGAACAAGGCGGTGTCGCCGGGCTTCGCGCCGGCTTTTTCCCAGACGACGCGCCAGCCATCGAGGACCCATTGCCAGCTCTCCCGGGTGTCGAGCCAGAGCAGCGGGCGGCCGCTCGTGCCGCTGGTCTGGTGGTAGCGCGTATACGACTCGCGCGGATAGGTGAGGGTCGAGCCGAAGGGCGGGTGTTCGACCTGATCGCGCGAGAGCTCCGCCTTCGTGGTGAAAGGCATCCGGGCGCGAAACTCCGCCAACGAGGCGAAGCCCGCGAGGCCACCCGCTTCCGTCAATTTGCGTTGATAGAAACGGTTGCCCGGGACGATCTCGGCGATGAGGCGGTTGAGCGCAGCCAGCTGTTGTTGCTCGAGCGCCACGAGGGGAGATCAGCGCTGAGCAGAGGCGACGGGAACTGGTTTTACCATGGCGGCCTTCGGAGCGGGCGTGGGCTTATAGTAGCTCACGAGGCAACCGCCGACGGCGGCGAGGACGATGCCGGCGTAGAATTGCCACGCGATTCCGCCCCAGCCGTCTTTGGGCGGATGCATCATGGTCGCGGCGACGGCGTTCACGATCGGAGCGGCCGCGAAGACGATCGACATTACGACGGTCGGTGAGCCTTTGGCGCCGAAGGCGAGGAGAATGCCGAAGGCGCCGATCGCGCCGAGGGTGCCGGCGAAGAGCGAGAGCCAGATGCCCTTGGCGGGGAAACTGAAGTCGGAGCCGTTGACCTTGAGGACGAGGAGCGGTGCGAGCACGGCGATAATGAAGTAGGCAATGCCCACGAAGAGGAATGCCTTGTAGCGGCCGTTGACGGGATCACCCATGGCCATCTGGCCGCTGTGGAGATAAACGCCGTAGAGACCCCAGGTCGCGACGGTAAGGAGGGCGTAGAAGAGCCAGTTCATAGTATTTTGGATAGGAAGGTTTACGAAGCGGAAGCGGGGGTACCCATAACGGCGGCGAGTTTTGCGCGGAGATCGTCGTGGACCGGGGTCTTGCGGATTTGGTGTGCGGCGGGATCGAGCTCGACGTGGATGATGCCGAACGAGCCGTGAGCGAGGAGCGTGCGCGTCGGGTCGCCGTCGACGAAAATCCAAAACGTGTAGCGCAGGCTGCTGGTGCGGACTTCTTCGACGCGGAGGCAGATTTCCAGCACCTGTTCGAAGCGGGCGGGTTTGCGGTAGGTGCAGGAGACTTCGAGCCGCGGCCAGCCCTCTTGCAATTTGCCGTCGGTGGTGTGCACGCGAAAACCGAGGGAGCGGAAAAAGGCGTGCTCGGCGGATTCGACGAAGCGGAAAAAATTCGCGAAGTGCATGATGCCGGCGAGATCCGTGTCGGAGAACTCGACGGCGCGGCAGTGGCGGAAATGAAAGTGAGGAGGAAGATCCATCAGGCGGCGGGATTACTTGGCCGAGCGGGTGAGCCGGGCGGCAACCAAGCCAAATTGAGCGCTCATGCTCGGGGCGCTGAAAAGTTTTTCAACGCCCAATCGGCCGGCGTGTCCGAGAGCCGTGCGGCGGGGGGCATCGGCCAGCAAGTCGCGCCAGGCGCGGGCGAGCGCGGCGGGGGAATTGGGCGGCACGCAGAGGCCGCCGCCAGTCGCGGCGATGATTTCGGGAAACGCGGCAGCGGCGGGCTGCACGACCGGAATACCGCACGCCATCGCTTCGACGACGTAGAGCCCGAAGGCTTCCTCGTAGAGTGTGGGCACGGAGAAAAGGGTGAGGCCGCGGAGGAAGGAGATTTTTTCTTCGCGGGTGACGTTGGCCCGCCAATCGACGCGCGGAGCGAGGCCGGCGTCGGCGAGGCGTTTTTGCAGCTTGCCGATGAGCGGTTGATCGCCGGCGGTCGCGGCGCCGGCGATGCGGAGGCGGGTCGTGGTGTCACCGAGATCGCGAGCGAGGACGATGAATGCATCGACCAGCACTTCGACGCCTTTTTCGCGGCACATGCGGGCGAAGTAGCCGATGGTCGGCACGGCCGGCGGGGCGTCGGCCACGGCGTAGCCTTCGAGGAAAATACCGTTGGCCACGACCTCGATCGCGCCGGGGGCGAGTCCGAGCCGGCGCGTCATGAAGTCGGCGTAGTGGCGACTCGGGGCGAGCAACGCATCGGCGGTGGCGAGGTGTTGCGCGAGCGCGGCCCAGCATTGCGTGCGGTAGGGTTCGGGCAGGCCGTCGAGAAATGTGTCTTCGCCCTGGAAAAACAGCGCGACGGGCGCGCGGAGGCGGCGTTTGAGCTCGGGGGTGAAGCCGGCGAGGAGCGCATTGGAGAGGCAAATGAGGTCGGGCTGCACGATGGCGGAGAGCCAATCGAGGAGCTTGTCGAGTTCCTTGCGCAGGGGGCTCGCCTCGACATTAAGCATGTCGACCGTCATTTCGCCGTGCGTGCGCGCGGAGGTCATGTGGCTGTGGCTCGCGGCCCAGCGGAGCAGGGTGGTGGAGTTCAGCAGACGATCCATCCAGGCGGGAGTGTGGCGGAAGAGCGCGACCTTCTGCTGGAGGAAGACATTGATGCCGCCGAAAAAAACCGGGACGTTTTCCGCCCCGGCCAACGTGGTTTCGTCGAGGGTGAGCGGGAGATACATCGGCGCAATCGTGACGTCATGGCCGGCGCGGTGGAGTTCGCGGGCGAGGGCGTTGTCGCGCATGCAGGCGCCGCAGTAGTAACTGCCGGTGCCGGGAGTGAGGAAAACGATTTTCACGCGACGGGGTGCAAAGGCGGGGCGTGGTCGGAGACCGGAGGCTAGACGATCTTCGAGGTGCGGTGGTGGGCGAGAAAAAATTCGTGCAGCAGTGTGTCGACGCACAGCAGGCCGTCGCGGGTGAGCCGCACGGTGGTGTCGGACACGGTGAGAAAGCCTTCGGCGGCGAGGTGGCCGAATTGGGTGGCGAAGCGGTCCGCGAGTTTCACGTGGAATTTTTCCTCGAAGTAGCCGAGTTGCACGCGACCGAGTTTCATTTGGAGGATGAATTCGCGGATCATGAGCTCCTCGGGGGAGGTGCGGAAGGCGCGTTTGGTCGGACGTTCGCGGGCATGAATCGCGGCGAGATAGGCGTCGATCTCAGTGAGATTTTGATAGTGGACACCGGCGGCGTGGGAGAAGGAGGCGACGCCGAGACCGATGAGATCGGCACCGGTCCAGAGTTCGTCGCGGTAGACGAATTTCGTGCGCTGGGGATCGAGCACGGCGGTGTAGCCGCTGGCGATGGTGTAGCCGGCGCTCTCGAGGGCGGCGAAAGCTTCTTTCACCCAGCGGCGCTTGGTCTGCCAATCGGCGACGGGGGCGGCGAGTTTTCCATCGGCCTTCATTTCTTTGTAGATGGTCGTGTTGTAGGGGACCTCCATCTGGTAAATCGTCACGCTGTCAGGCCGGAGCGCGAGGGTCTGGGTGATGTTGCGCTGCCAGAGCGCTTCGGTCTCCTCCAACATGCCCGCGATGAGATCGATGTTGATCTGGGAAAAATTTTCGGCGCGTGCGCGTTCGTAGGCGGTGAACACCTCGGCGGAGCGGTGCGCGCGGCCGTTGATTTCGAGCACGTGGTCGTCGAAGTGTTCGACGCCGAGACTGAGTCGGGTGACGCCGATGTCTTTGATCGCGGTGAGTTTGCCGGGGTTGAGCGTGCCGGGCTCGGCTTCGAAGGCGACTTCCTGCGCGGCGTCCCACGGGAGAACGGCTTTGAGTTTGTCGGTGAGCTCGTGGAGTTGTTTCGCGGAGAGATACGAAGGCGTGCCGCCGCCGAAGTAGACGAAGTGGGGTTTGCGGCCGCGGTAGAGCGGTTGATCGACGAGGGTTTTTAGCTCGGTGATCGTGGCGTCGAGGTAGGTCTGGATGTCCTGCGCGTTTTTGTCGGTGTAGACGCGAAAATAACAAAAATGGCAGCGTTTCCGGCAAAACGGGATGTGGTGATAGAGGCCGAGTTTGGTGTCGGGGGCGGAGGGCGTGGCGAGTGCGGCCGCGACTTCGGCGTTTTGGTTTTCGGACCAGAACGAGAAGGGCGGGTAGTTGGAGATGAAATAATTTCCCGCGAGGGTGGAGTTTTGGAGCGGAGCAAAGGGAGCGGTGGGGGCAGGAGTAGCGTTCATGGTCGAGAGTGTGAGCGGTTTGACGCGGCCGAGTAATGAAGGGCTCAAGGTTTCGGCGTGGGGCGGGAACGAAGGGCAAAAACCGTGCCCTTGTCACCGCCGATCACGATCTGTTGTCCCCCGAAGGAAGGCGAGGCGACGAGGGCTTCTCCCAGGTCAAGTTGCCAGAGTTCGGTGCCGTCGGTGAGCTTGGCGGCATAGAGGCGGCCGTCGGCGGAACCGAAGACGACGCCGTCGTCAAAGACGATGGGCGAGCCCTCGATGCGGCCGCCGGTCTTAAAGGTCCATGCGGCCTTGCCGGTGGCGCGGTCGATGGCGTGAAGGTGTTTGTCGCGCGAGCCGATGAGCACGAGTCGTTCGTTGACGGCGGGAGCGCTCATGAACGGGAGGCTGCGGTCCTCATAGGTCCAAGCGACTTTGCCGCCGATGGCGTCGAAGGCGACAGTCTGGTTGGCGTAGTTGCCGCAGAACGCCATCGTGCCGAACGTGGCGATCGAGGCGGGGATTTGGGCCTCGGTGGGTATTTTGTGGAGGAGCGTGCCGTCCTTGAGGTGGACGACGTGGAGCTGGGCGTCGCAGCCGCCGAAGACGAGAAAGCGTCGGTCGACGACGGCGGGGGAGCCGTTGATGTAGTCGTCGGTTTTGTAGGACCAGACAAGTTTGCCGTCGGCGGCGTTGAGCACGCGGGTGGTGCCGTCGTAGCCGTTGAGCAGAATCCAATCGGCGCCGGGGGTCGCGGAATCGGCGGGGGCTTTGACCACGACGGCGCCGGCGCTAATTTTGTCTTCACTGGTGAATTGCCAGGCGGGCGCACCGGTAGCGGCATCGAGGGCGTAGAGTTTTCCGTCGTTGGAGGAGAGGAAAACTTTGCCGGCGGCGACGGCAGGGGCGGCGGTGATGGCATCCTTGGTGGAGAATTCCCAGAGGGGTTTGCCGGTGTCGGCGGCGAGACAGTGGAGGGTGCCTTTGCCGGTGCCGATGAAGATGCGGTTGGCGACGATCGAGGCTTCGGCAGAAATCGGACCGGACGAAGGGAAGGTCCAGGCGATGACGGGATCGCGGGGGACGGTGGTGGCGACACTGCCGCTGAGGGCGGGGCCACCACGGGTCATGGGCCAGGAAATTTCCGGAGTGGCGACGGGTGGGACGGAGGGTTTTTTGGCGGAGTCGGAGGGCGAGCGCTCGCCGCAGCCGGGGAGAAGAACGCAGAGCGAAGTGGCGAGCGCGAGGGTGACGAGGCGGGACGGCCTGAACTGTAGGAGCGGCTTTACGCCGCGATGGTGCGCGGCGGGCACGCCGTCGCGGCGTAAAGCGACAGGGGAGTAATCGCGGCGTAAAGCGACAGGGGAGTAATCGCGGCGTAAAGCCGCTCCTACAGGGGGCTCAGCCGGTGGCATGGGGCGAAAAAGCACGTCGGTAGAGTGCGACGAAGTCCTCGGCCTGCAATGCGCGCGGGTTGAATTTCCCGGTCCACTGGCGCGTCGCATCGTCGGCGAGGAGGGCGAAGTCGATCTTGGTGGCGTCGAGCGGGGGCAGGGCGCTGCGGGCGACGATGTCGGTGAACCAGTCGATCAAGGGGAGCGTGGTAGTGCCGGTGGCGCGGAGCAGCGATTCGAGGCGCGCGTAGATCGCAGCAGCGGCAGGATCCGAGGAGTTGAAGCGCATCACGGCGGGTAGCATGTGCGCGACAGCATGACCGTGCACAACGCCATGGCGGGCCGTGAGGGGATTGGCCGAAGCGTGGGCGGCGCCGAGCATGCTGTTTTCGATGGCGAGTCCGGCGAAGGCGGCGCCGAGCAGCATGTCACTGCGGTCGGCCTCGGTGGGCAGGCCGGTGACGACGCGGGCAATGGCGGAAGATAGGTGGCGAAACGCGGCCTCGGCATAGAGCGAGGAGACGGCATTTCGTTTCGTGCAGACAGAGGACTCGAGCGCGTGCGTGAGGGCGTCGAGGCCGGAGAGGGTCGCGGTGGTGCGCGGGAGCGTCGCGGTGAGCTCGGGGTCGAGAATCGCGATGCGTGGGAGCGCGGACGGATCGCCGCAGGCCATTTTCTCGTGCGAGCCGTCGCGGCTGATGAGCGTGTAGGATTGCGTTTCGCTGCCGGTCCCGGCGGTGGTGGGAATGGCAATGAGCGGGAGGAGCGGCTTCGTGGCTTTACCGTAGCCGTGATAGTCGTGCATCACGCCGCCATTGGTGAAGAGAAAATTGGCGGCTTTGGCCGTATCGAGGCTGCTGCCACCGCCGAGGGCGACGAAGCAATCGAAGGGTTGCGTGCGCGCAGCGGCGGCGCAGGCGGCCGCATCGGACTCCGTCGGGTTCTCGCGGGACTCCGTGAAGGTGGTTACCGGAAGTCCGGCATCAGACAGCAGGCGTTCAGCGCGGGCGAGGTAGCCGGCGCGGGCAATGCCGGGGTCGGAAACCAAAAAAACCGCAGTGCCCCCGGCCGTGCGGACGCAGGCCGGAAGTTCGCGCAACGCACCAGGACCGAAAACAAGCTTGGGTGCGGGGCGGGAGGCGAAGGGCTCGATCATCGGGCCGACTACACTGCAACGAGGTCGCCTTGTAGCGCGCGTCGGCGGTAGAGGAATTCGAAGAGGTTGCCCTCGTGGGGTTGTTCCCATTGGACGCGCATCGTCGAATAGGGCCCGAGATTCAGGCGTTCGATGTTGGTGCTCGTCATCAGATCGATGCTCCACGCTTGGTCGCGGGTGAAGGCCGAGACGACGAGCGACTCACCGATCTGGCCGATCATTTTCGACTGAGGAACTTGGAGCACGCTGGCGAACGGGAAGCCATACTCGGTATTGGCGAGCGGGTGGTTGAGGTCGTCGCAGACAATCAAGGTTGGGCGCAGGAAGGTCTGACCGTGCATTTCGACGAGGCGCGGGCCGTTGCGATATTTCGCCGTGAGATCGACGGCGCCGGGGGTCTGGAGAAGTTCTTCGAGCCGTTCGTCGATGGCTTTGGCGGCTTTCGGATTGGCGAAGCTGCAGAGAATGGCGTCGGGGTGATCGCGCGGAAGCGGTTCGATGGCGGCAAGTTTGCGGGCGAGCGCATCAGCGAGCGCGTCGCGGTTCTTGCCGATCAGGACGGAAGAGCAGTTGATGCAGCTGCGCCCGCCGTTCGCGGAGATCGAGTTGACGATGACGTCGAGGTGCTTCGACCAATCTTCGGCGAAGTCGTCGCCGATGACGATTTTGCTGCGACCGGAACCGTGGACGTTGATGTGGCGGTAGGGCGCGTATTTTTTCAGCGTGGCGTCGCTGCCGAATGCGATGGCACGGCCGGTGCCGAAGAGGAGAGTGTCGCCGCCGTCGTGGGTGGTTGGATAAAAACCGAAAGCCTCGCGCGGGAAACCGGCGGCGATCATCGCCTGGATGAGACGGAAGGGCGTAAGGGGGTCTTCGCGGCCGGGCTTCAGCACGACGGGGATTTTCATCACCAGCGCGGGCAGCCAGAGGGAATTGACGCCGGGGGAATTGCTCGGGAGGAGCACGCCGAGACTGGTGGTCTCGGCGAAGAAATTCACATCGAGGCCGTTTTGGCGGACGAAACCGCGGTCGAACAGCTCGAGGGGCATGCCGCGGGTGAGACCGGAGATGACCGCGCGGATGTTGGACATCGCGGCGTGGACTTTGCCCATGTTGGAACGAGCAAGGCTATGCGGGAGACCGGTGAGCTGCGAGAGCGCGACCGCGTAGTCATCGGGGCTTTGGAGACGGTCGCCGTCGCCCCACGGGAGGTTGCCGTGGAGGTAGAGCTCGGCGGCTTTTTCCATGTAGCCGACGAGAGTCTCGCAGGGAATCGCGCGCAGGGCTTCGCCGGATTTCGCGAGTTGTTGGAGGTCGCGACGGATGAGGCCGGAGTTGGCCACGCTGATTTCGAGCGGCTGACCGGAGACGTTGAACTGGATCGTGTCGAGGCTGCGGTAGGTCCGGCCAAGGCGGAGGACGGGAATGTGGATAGCGCTCATGGTTTAGGGGAGGAGGGATAGCCCACGGAACACACGGAATACACCGAAGAATACGGCCGAGATTTCTTCGGTGTATTCCGTGTGTTCCGTGGGAGTCTCCTGGTGACGAGTTTAGTAAACGCCCTCGATGATCGTTTTCGTGAGGGACTGGAAGGGGCGGACGTCGCCGACGCCGTCCCACGGGAATTCGCTGCACGGAGGGCGGCGGATGGCTTCGTCGCGCTCGAGGAAGCGGGGAACGAAAAACTCCTTCGTCATCGTGGTGAGTTCGACGCGGCCGTATTCGTTGTAGGGCACGAGTTCCGCGGGTTTGTCGGGGTTGACGATGCGGAGCGTGGCGCGGGGCTGCGGCGCGTAGTAGGTGAGGGAGTAGTTATCGGCCTTCGTGAGCTTCTTGGAAATCGCGAGGCCCATCAGGGTATTGCCGTAGGTGGGGGCGAAGTTAATTTTTCCTTCGAGGACTTCCTCGACGACGAAGCGGACGTATTGGGGCGTCATCGTCGTGCCGCCGACGAAGACGCCTTTGATCCCGGCTTTGACGAGCGACATGCGCTCGGCGAGATTTTCGAGGAGCCGCGGCGTGGTGAACATGTTCGTGATCTTGCGGTGACGCAAAATCGTGGCGGCTTGGTCGATGACGTGCTCCTGATATTTGCGGGCCATGGCCATCTCGCCGGTGCCGATGAGGCGCTTCACGAAGCGCGGGTCGAGGTCGACGAAGTAGCAGGAGTCGCCGCGGTAGTTGGCGAGGTGTTCCACGGCGAGGCGCAGGCGCCGCGGGCCGGTGGGGCCGACCATCAGCCAATTACCCTTGGGGAAAAAATCGGGACCGTAGTGGTCGCTGTACTCTTCGTAGTCGGTTTTGTAGTCATCCCAGCCGACGCGCTGCTTGGGCATGCCCGTGGTGCCGCCCGTCTCGAAAACATTATAGGGGCGCTTGGCGTAGGCCTTGGGCACGAAGCGCTCGGGCAGCTCGGTGCGGAGCACATCGTCGTCGAAGTGCGGGAATTTTTTCGCGATATCGGCGAAGCACTTGATCTCCTTGCGCGGATCCCAACCGGCCTGCTTGGCCCACTTGAGCCAATAATCGCAGCCGGTGGCAGGCGAGAAATGCCACGCGATCATTTTGCGCGTCCAGGCGTCGAGGGCGGATTGGGCTTGGGTGGGGGTGAGTTTGCTGCTCATGAAGTGGTGAGGAAGAAGGTGGGGAATGAGTCGAAGGAAAGCGCGGCAGATAGGTAGTAGGTCGGCCGGGGAGCCGTGTGGCACCGGTCTAATGAAGGGCGGGTCGGAAATCCTGCCCTACGTGGAATCACTTCCCGATGGAATACAGGTGGGTGATCGTGCCGACGAAGAGGGTGTCGTTGGCGATCACCGGTGTGCTGTAGATCGGGCTGTAGAATTCGACTTTGCCGAGGACCTTCTTCTCGCGCGTCGCAGCGAGGACGACGAGTTCGCCGTCTTCGGTGCCGCAGTAGACTTTGCCATCGGCCACGAGCGTCGAGGACCAGATTCGGCTGTTGGTGGCGTGGACCCATTGTTCCTTGCCGGTCTTGGCGTCGAAGCAGTGGATGTTGCCGTTGTATTCGGCCTGGAAAATCAACTCACCGACGACGCTCGGAGTGCAGATCGTGCGACCGATGGTGCGGTTGGTCCAGAGGGCCTTGCCGGTGATGTCCCCGCGCATGGTGAGGTCGAGGACGCTGAACATGCCGATGCCGTCACCGTGTTCGGGGTCTTGGCCAATGGACATGTAGGCGCGGTTGTCTTTCACGACGACGGTGCAGATGAGTTCGCTCGGGCCGTTGAAGGTCGCGTATTTCAGGGGCTTGCCGTCTTTGTTGCGATACTCGGGAGGATTCGCGTCGTAACGGAAAAGTTCTTTGAGGACAGGGGTGCCATCCTTGTCCTTCACGGGCACAGGATCGAAACCATAGCACCAACCGTCGCCACCGCCCCACACGATCATCGCTTGGCCGTTGACCACGGTGTAAGACGGGGAGCTCCAGCTGCAATGGAGCACGTGCTTGGAGACGCCGGAAACTTCTTCGCCAACGATGGCGCCGGTGTTCTTGTCGAGCACGGCAAAGGCTGGGGCAAAGGGCGCTGGAATGTTCAGGTGCGACCAATCGACGCCGTTCGAGGTGGCGATGTAGACGCGGTCGCCGACGATAAGCGGCGAGCAGCTCGAGATATTGTGCGGGAAAATACCGAGCTCGGTGCGCACGTCGCTCACCCAGAGGATGTCGGCGCTTTTGGGTCCGACTTCGGTGGGCTTGCCATCGTGCAACGAGAATTTCCCTTCGTCCATGAAGGGTCCTTGGTTGCCGTCGGCCATGCCCTTGACGTCGAAGCAGACGACTTCGCCGCGATTGGTGACGACGTAGCCGCGGTCGCCTTCGATCGCGGGAGAAGAGCAGATGCCGACGTTTTCCCAGTCGCTGACCTTGCCGGAGCCAAGCTTCGGGACGACGAGTTGCCAGAGGAATTCGCCGGTCTTTTCGTCGAAGCACATCAAGACGCCGCGGTCACCGGTCTGCTTGGGGTCGCGGGGTGCCTCGTTGTTGGTGCCGACGAAGACGCGTCCGCCAGCTACGACCGGACTGCCGTAGGCTTGGGAGCCGAGCTTCGAGACCCAGCGCACATTCTTCGTGGACTTGGGATCGATGGTCTCGCTTTTGGGGAGGAATTTACCGGGGGAGATTGTCTCGGGTTCGGGGAGGCCTTTGCCGCTGGAGACCATGTTGCGCGTGGGCGAACCGCCCCACATGGGCCAATCGGCCGCGCGAAGCACCGGAGCGGTCAGCAAGGCCGCCGCGAACAAAGAGAGAGGAAGACGCAGGTTATTCATTGGCGGTAATGGCGAGGTTATCGATGAAGACGCGCTTTTGGCTTTGCGGGGAGAAGGCGTAGACGGCGGGAGCGCCGTGGGTGTGGAGCTTGGCCTGATGCACCTCAAGTGTCCAATTGGCGGGTTCAGGTTCGCCGCGTAGCCAGAGTTTGGCGCGGACGAAGCCGCCTTCGCCCGTCTTGTCGGCATCGACGCGCGTCTTCAGGTGATACCACGTGTTGGCGGCGGCTTCGAAGGGGACGGAAGCGGTGAAGCGTTCGGCGTTACTCGTCACTTCGAGGATGCGGTTGTTTGCGGCCATGTTGAACAGATAGCGCTGATTCACGAGACCTACGTTCGACATGATGCGGCGGTTGCCGTCGGTCATCACATCGGCCTCAATCGTGTAGTTTTTCATGTCGGGTCCGCCGATGAAGTTCATCGTGCGCATGAAGAGGAGCGAGTCGAGGCGGTTGCCCAGAATCTTGCCGCCGTCACGCTCGAAGACGTGCCACTTAAGGCGAGCGCCGAGCCAGGGCAGCGGCGGGAAACCGACATCCGTGCCCTCGTTGTTCTTTTGGCCGAGGGGCAACGTGTCGAAATTCTCCTTGTAGCCGTAGCCGGCAAGGATTCGCCCGCGAGACGTGGCGGCGAGGTTGTTCCACTTGGCTTGGAACGAGCCGGCGGAGATTTTGGCGGTGGGGCCGGTTTTAACCACGTTGCCGACGATCTCACCGTCGACTTCTGATTTTACGAGTGCGGTGGGAGGGATAAATTTCGCGAGCGTGGCCTCGGAGGTCACGTCCTTTACGCGGCGGCCGGTGGCGTCGAGGCCCCAGACTTTGAATGCCTGCGATCCGCCGGCGTAGAGGTTGAATTCAGCCGGCACCACTTGCAGGGCGGCGATCGGTGCGGTAGAGAGGGCGGCGGGCGCGGGTGCAGGAATCGCGGCTGGGATGATCGGCGCGGACGATTTCGGGCCAAAGCAGTGGAGGCCGTCTTTGGTGAAGTAGAAGATCGAATCGCCATAGAACGCGGGTGAACCGAGGCAGGTCGTGCCGGTTTCCATTTTGTTGTTCGAGACGATGACGGGCTTGTCGCCCTTGACCTCGATGACGAAGAAGCGGGCTTCGTGCATCGGCACGTAGAAGCGGCCATCGGCATAGGCGGGCGAAGCATGGACTTGGTCGGCGCCGAGCTTTTCGGCGAAGATCGTCGCGCCAGTGTTGGCGTCGGCGCATTGGAAGAGCCCGGTCGTGCCCGTGGAGTAAACGCGACCGTCGACGAGCAGTGGGGAGCTGGTGAACGCGCTGAATTCGTCGTTGCGCCAGAGTTCGGCTTCTTTGCCAAGGATTACTGGCTTCGGGCCGGTGGGATACTCTGTGGGAATCTTGAGGGCGACCAGGCGACCCTGAGTGGAGGAGTCGGTGTTTTCCTTGCCGTGGATGGCGATAAGTTTGCCGGGACCGGCGAGAAGGACGTCGGAGTTGAGGCCGCCGTTCGAAAGCTTGAAACGCCAGACGGGTTCGCCGGTGCGGGCGTTGACGCAGACGATGTGGCCGCAGCCGGTGCCGACGTAGAAGACACGATGGCCGCCGAGATCGCCGAAGACCGGCGCGCCCATGGGATTGTCAACCGGGTCGGTGCCCGGCGTGCTGGCCCAGACGAGATCGCCGGTGCGTTTTTCGAAGGCGTAGTAGCGGCTGCGGGCCGGGCCGTCGGTGCCCCAGTTGGCGGTGATGGCTTTCGCATACAAGAATTCCCCATCGGTGACGAGCGATCCGGTGCGGCTGTTGGGGAAGGTGAGGCGACCGAATTCTTCCATCATCGAGCGTTGCCAGATGATTTTTCCGTCGGGTGTAAATGAGGTGATGACGCCGCAGGTCGATTCACAGAAGATGTTGCCGGTCTCGGCGTCGACGTAGGGGGCGCCAATGGCGTAGCGGTTGTAAACGGTGTCGCTCAGGAAGTCTTTGAATTGGTGCTCCCAGCGCTTTGCCCCGGTTTTCACATCGAGGCAAACGATGGCCTCGATAACATCCCCGCCAGTCTCACCGTAGTAGCACATGGCGTAGACGCGACCATCGGCGATGACGGGCGTGCCGGCGCCGTGAGCCTTGAACGTCCAACGATCGTTGGGGCCGCCGAGGGTGAGATCGGTTACGAGCTTTTGTTTCGCGGGTGAGATCCCGTTGTAGTCCGGCCCGCGCCAGTTGAGCCAGCCGGAGGCCGCGTGCAGGCTGCACACGCTGAGGCCGATAGAACACACGAGGGCTAGGGGGAGGAGGCGTTTGGTGATGCTCATGGGACGGAGACGGGTGAATTGAAGCGAGACGGACGGGACGGGCTTCCGTTACAATGCGGAAGCCCCTATACGACTCAATAGACGAAAGAGAGCTGCACGCCGATGCGGCGGGGGGCTCCAGGGCTGCCGGCGAAGATCTCGGGATTGATGAATTGGTAGTAGCGCTTGTCGCCGAGATTTTGGCCGTAGACGGCTACGGTATAACGGTCGAAGCGGTAGCGGAGTTGAGCATTTATGATGCCGTATGCGCGTTGGGAGAACATCGTGGTGTTTCGCTCGTCGTAGTAAGACTTGCCGACGGAGGCGTAGCTCGCGTTGGCGGACCAGCCTTGACCGAAATCGACGGTCACGCCGGTGCGCAGCGTGTAGCTGGGGATGAAGGGCACATGCTTGCCGTTGACGCGGGTTCCCGAGGCGTCGCGGTGATCGTCAAAAGTCGCGTTGGTGGTGCCGGCTTGGAAATCCCACCAGACTTTTTCCACCGGGCTCCACATGAACTTCGCTTCGAAGCCGCGTGAGAGGACTTTGGCGGCGTTGACGACGACGAAATCGGTGGAGTTGGGGACGGTCCGTTCGAACTGGTAGTTGTCGACGGAGTTCCAGAACGCAAGGACGCTGCCGCCGAAGCGACCTTTCGGCGGGCCAAACGTGACGCCGGCCTCGCTGGCCCAGATTTGTTCACCTTGGAAGCGGGCGAGGAGGGGATTGCCGGTGAAGCCGCTGTAGCCTTCGGGTTTGTGGGCGACGGAGGTCTTGGCCTGGAGGTTGAGCGACGGGGAAACGGAGTGCACGAGGCCGGCGGACGCGGACAGATAGTCGTGGCGTTGCGAGCGAGTGAGGCGGGCATCCTGCGGGGAGGGGAAGCGGAAGTTGTTCGAGGCTGCTTTGGTGCGGTCGAGATCGGACTCGGAACGTTCGACGCGAGCGCCTAGCTTGAGGGTTGTCTTCTCGGCCAGCGGTTGGTCGAGATTGGCGTAGCCGGCGAGTGAGGTTTGGCCGACGGAGAAGACCGAGCGTTCGGTCTGGACGAAATTCGGCGGCACAAAGGCGCTTGGCGGAACAACGAACACGCGCGTGGCATCACCGTTGATGGTGGAGTCGGAATAGAAGCCGCCGGCGCGCCATTGGGTGCGGTTGGCGCCGGGGGTGGACTCGAAACGGATTTCCTGGGTCCAGAATTTCTCGCTCTGCGTCACGGTCGAGGATGCGAGTGGGAGCGGTGAAAGATCGAGGTCGTTGATCGACGGATCGAGGTCCCATTTTTGACGGGAAGTCGTCGCGGTCATGGTGCCCCAGGCGAAGGTCTTTTTGGCCTGAAGTGAAAGTTGGAGGCGCTCCGTCTTGGTTTCGCCATTGGTGTCAGAGGCGACCTTGAAGGGGTCGGGGCTGAAGAGGGAGGTCAGGCGGGTGGCGTCGTCACTGGTCTTTTCCAGATTCAGACCGAAGCGGACTTGGAGTTGGTCGGCGGCTTTCCAGTAGAGGGCACCGCGGCCGGAGACGGAGCGGCGGTCGTCGGCGGTGCGCTTCTTGAAGGTGTTGTCGATGTAGCCCTCGTGTTCGGAGAGGCCGACGCTGGCGCTGTAGCCGAGCTGGTCGTTGAGGGGGCCGTCAAAGGCGGCTTGCAGGGCGGAGTATTTGTAAGAGCCGTAGTCGAGCAGGACCTTGCCCTGATGAGTGGCACCGGGGGTGCGGGTCTTGATGTCGATTACGCCGCCGGGAGCGTTGCGGCCGTAGTCGGTGCCTTGGGCGCCGGCCTTGACGGTGAAGCTCTCGATGTTGAGCAATCCACTGGGATAGGAGGAGACGGAACCGCTCGGGACGTCGTCGATCACAAGGCCGACGGCGGGGGAGGAGAAGAAGATGGAGTTCGAGATACCGCGCAGGGAGACGACGTCGCCGAAGCCGCGGGTGTCGCTGTTGCTCGTCCCGAGATTGGGGGCGAGACCGGACATGTCTTGGAGCTGCGCCACGCCGTGCTGTTCGAGCAGGTATTGATTGAGCACCGAGGTGGAGTTTTGAATCCGGAGACCGTCGACGCCGAATTCGGCCGCGACATTGAAGGGCTCCATTTGGGTGGTCTTGGCGTCGGCCGCGGTGAGGCGGCTGCCGGTGATTCCAGTAGAGAAGGCGCAAAGCGCGAGGGCGCAAAGCGGGCGGATTGTCTGCGTGGTGAGCATGTTGGTTATCTGGATGGGTGTGGGCCGGGGGGGCAAATGAGGCGCTGGAGCGCTGTCAAGACGCTCCACCC
>Ga0209829_10000100_pt1 | contig 72381 bp, 58 predicted proteins | sample C_140205_EF_Meta_FD_187311 | JGI IMG/M metagenome (GOLD analysis project Ga0209829, IMG submission 187311) | Freshwater microbial communities from Lake Croche, Canada to study carbon cycling - C_140205_EF_MetaG (SPAdes) (version 2) | ecosystem: Environmental > Aquatic > Freshwater > Lake...
TCGAGGCGTTGTGTCGGGACGCGCCGCTGGTCTATCGCAGTCCGAACGCGCCAGCCGCGCGCGATGTCGTGGGCACGGTGGTGCTGGGAATTTTAGCGGGGCATTGGCGCTACGCGCATCGCTCGGCGCTGCGCTTCGACGAGGTCGCTCCAGGCTTGTTGGGACTGAGCACGATTTGCAGCGAGGATAGCGTGCGCCGGGGTTTGCGCCGCGTCGATCAGATCGAGGGCGCGCAGTGGTTGCGCGGCCATTTGCGCCAGAGCTGGTGGGAGTTTTTATCGACGCCGTGGATCCTCGATGTCGATACCACGATCAAGCCCCTCTATGGCCGGCAGGAAGGCGCCGCGGTGGGCTATAATCCGCAGAAACCCGGGCGGCCCAGCCATGCGTTGCACACGTATTGGATCTCGACGTTGCGACTGTGCTTGGACGTGGAAACGCATCCGGGCAACCACTCGGCGGCCGGCTACGGCTTGGACGGCTTGTGGACGTTGATCGATGAGTTGCCCCCGCAGCGACGGCCCCATCTGGTGCGCGGCGACTGTGCGTATGGCCACGAGACGTGCTTGCTCGCGGCGGAAAAAAGAGGGCAGGCGTATCTGTTTAAGTTACGGCGCTCGCAGGGCGTGACCAGGTTGATCACGCAGATCGAGCGCGAGTGGGAAACGCGTTGGCAGGACGCGGGACAGGGCTGGGTCGGCACGGAGGGGAGTTTGCGTTTGCAGGGGTGGAGCCTCGCCCGGCGCGTGGTGATCTTGCGGCGGCGGCTGTCGCAGTCGCGCAGTCCCCGCGCGCCGCCAGACGGCCAAGCAGGCGGCCAATCTTTGGACGCACGCGGGGCTGGAGATCGCCGCCTGCGAAGTCATCGACTATGAGTATCAAGTGTTGGTCACCAATCTGACCTATGGCGTGGAAACCCTCGCGCCGATGTATCGGGCCCGCGGTGACGCTGAAAATCCGTTCGACGAACTCAAAAATCAGTGGGGCTGGGGCGGTTTTACCACCCAGCGACTGGCCACCAGTCAACAGGCCGCGCGGCTGATCGCCTTGGTCTATAACTGGTGGACGCTGTATAATCGGCTGGTCACGCCGGGGCAACATCACGAGGCGATCACCAGTCGCCCGCGGCTGCTCGGCGGAGTCGCCAAACAAAGCGACCATGCCGGGCAAAAGCGCCTGGCGGTGCGCTTGCTCCACGCCGATGCGCCCGAGCTGAAGCCTCGGATCATCGCCCTGGTCGGTTGGTTGCAGGATCTGCTGACAAGTGCGGAGCAGTTGGACGTCGCCACCCGCTGGCAACGGATCGTGGCACGGATTTTGGCTCAAAACTTTGGCGTCATGGGGCCGGCTCCACCAATGTTGCCTGCTCCGGCTTGATCGGGCCTACGCACCGCCGCCTGACTGCCCACCCCCACGCCTTTTCCCGACGCTCAGCCGCATCGGGCTATCTTCTAACTGCCGTTTTTAGGTTGAGCAGAGCCACCGCCACTTTCGGCGTGCGGCCGTCAAAAGGATCAACGAACTGCGCGTTGGCCGAATAAACGACGTGCAAGTTGTTCCACTCTTCATGCGCCCACAACGGCTCCGCCGAAATCCACGGTGCGCTCAGACCGACTAGGGTAGCACCGAGGATTCTCAACCGCCGATAATGTGACGCTAGCAGAAGCCACGTCAAATCGCGCCCAGCAATTCCTCCGCGTGTGACAGGGCGCTCTTCGCCTTGCTGTCGCCGAGCATGCGCGCGAGTTCAGTCACCCGCGCTTTTCGGTTCGCTTGGATCGGCTCGATCGTCACGACGGCGCGGTCCTTCGACTGATCCTTGATCACAACCAAATGACACGTCGCCTGCGCGGCCACCTGCGGCAGATGAGTCACGCACAGGACTTGGTGGGTCTGGGCAATCGCTGCCATTTTCTCCCCGACCACCCGACCGATCTCGCCGCCGACGTTCGCATCTACCTCATCGAACACCAAGAGCGGCACTCCATCCAAATCAGCCAACACCGTCTTGAGCGCGAGCATGACACGGGCGAGTTCACCACTCGAAGCCACACGATTCAGCGGCAGCGGCGCCTCACCCACGTTTGGAGAAAACAAAAATTCGCAACCGCAGTCCCCGGTCGGTCCGAGGTCCGCGAACGGCACGACGCGCACTTGAAAATCGGCCTTCTTGAACCCGAGTTGCGCAACTCCCTTCGCCGCTATTTTTGAGAGTTCCTTCGCTGCTTTTTCTCTAGCCGCACGCAAGACCACGGCCTCTTTCTTCGCCGCCCGTTCCGCGTCGACGATTTGTTTCTGCAGCCGCGCCAGCGTGCCTTCGAGATCGCCCTGCACGTCGAGCCTTTGCTGGAGTTCGTCACGCGCCGCCAAGACCGCAGCCAACTCCGCACCGTGTTTCCGCTTCAACTCCAGCCAAGTATTCATCCGCGCCGTGAGTTGTTCAGCCTCCTCCGGATCAAACTGCAGTTGTTGGCTGAGGTTCGAAAATTCCGCCCCCAATTCGTTCAGCTCCACGGATGCCGAGGCAAGACGCGCCACCAGCGGCTTACTGGCCGAATCAATCGTTTCGAGTTGTCGGGCCTCGCGCATGAGTGCCGCAACCCGTGTTTGCACTCCATCCTCGCCCGTCAATCCACTGCAAAGTGTCAACGAAAGTTCGATGAGCTCCTGCGCACGACTCATTCGCTGGAAATCGCGTTCGAGTGCCGCGATTGCCTCTTCCGTCAATTCCAGCGCAGCCGTCCTCGCGAGCTGGTTACGCAAGAAGTTAATTTGCTCCGGCGACAACTTGGATTCATGCGCAATCCGCTCCCGTTGATTCAGGTGCGCACGCCACTCGTGATACTTTGATTGGTAGGTTGCCAACGCATCCGCGGTTCGACCGAAAAGATCCAGCAGGTCGAGCTGGCAGCTTTCCTTGAGTAAGCGGCGCGGTTCACTGGGACCGTGGAAATCAATCCAGTTCTCCCCGAGGCGCTGCAACGCAGCGAGTGTCGCCAGGCTCCCATTCACCGTAATCCTCGGCACCTTGTCACGTGACAGACTTCGTTTCAGCAACAGCAGTCCATCCTCGCACTCCGGCAACTCCAGTTCAGCGAGCAATGCATTAATTTTTTTTGGTCCTGAAAAAAACAGCGCCGCCTCGACGTCGCACACCGACGCGCCCTGTCGAATTAACGATTTATCCGCGCGCTCACCGGCGAGGAGACTCAACGCTCCGAGCAAAATACTTTTGCCCGCACCGGTCTCACCCGTGACCGCCGTGAATCCGCCCTCAAAATCGAGTGCGACTTCCTGCAAAAGAGCCAGGTTGCGGATACGGAGAGATTGTAGCATCCCGATAGAGCCACAAAAAAAACGCCGACACTCAAGCGGCGGTTTCATCGAAATTACCGAATGAACGGGCCTCTTCTCCGGCCAACAGATTCCGCGAAGTAGAAAAACCCGGGAAGTCACATTGCGCACCCGAGGAGTCACTCGATGAAACTCGGCCTTGTCCGCCAGTCTTTCCAATCGCCGGTCGAACGTAGCGCGCTCGAAACCCGGGGAGCAGTTTGTGAATAGCGTGTAATTCTACGTAGTAACAACCCTGTATAACCCGCACTAATGCTTTCTTGCGGCTCCTGATGGCCCGGGATCAGCTCCCTCCACCGAAATGAGCATTCATACGAATTTCATCCCCGAAGGTTCAACTAATCCGATGCCTGTATGGAAGCGCTCCGTTGACATTTTTCTCTGCGCTTTGGCCCTCCCCTTTCTGATCGCCCTGACGCTCTTCGCATCGTGCATGATGCGCCTGTTTTCACCTGGACCGATTTTCTTCCTCCAAGAACGGATTGGGCTCAATGGACGCAAATTTAAGATTTACAAGTTCCGCACCATGCACGTTCAAGCGGACACCAAAGGGCACCAACAACACTTCACCCAGCTCCGTGAAACAAATTCACCAATGCTGAAGTTGGACTCCAAACGGGATGCTAGGCTCGTGGCAGGCAGTTGGCTTATGCGCTCCACTGGTCTTGATGAGCTTCCGCAAATCGTAAATATCTGGAAAGGGGACATGACCATCGTCGGCCCCCGCCCATGCATCACCTACGAATTTGAGCAATACACGGATGAGCAACGAGAGCGTTGCAAGAGTGTTCCAGGCCTAACCGGCCTTTGGCAGGTATCAGGAAAAAACCGAACCACGTTCGCAGAGATGATTCGGCTGGATTGCGAGTATGCGGACCGGAAAACGCTTGGACTGGACCTCAAGATCATTGTGCTCACGATTCCTGCGTTGTGCATCCAACTTTTCGACGTCATGAGGACTCGCGCTGCGGCAAAAAAACAGAAGGTCAAACCCTCAGCCGAATCAAACCCTCACTACGTCGCAATTGAATCAGCCAACCTCGGAAGGAACAGCTAATCTAGGTGACTAGCACTTGATAATTTTGGCAGTGCTCCTCCGCCGGTATCAACATTCTACTGAAGACGCAGGGTTTTCTCGATAGGAGTCGATCAAAACGATCTCCTAAAAAGTTTGACGAGCAGCGATGGCTCATCAAGGCATTCGACTAACGCTTTTCCGTTACCGGATCCCCGAGGCCTGCCCCCTTACAACTGCTAATGATTTTACCACTGATAACCTACTTTCTTGTGTTCGCGGTAGTGTCCGCTGGATTGTGTAACATCCCCGAGGGTTACCAGAACGAATCAGGGTTTTACTACGCGTAGCAAAATTGGATTCGGCGCAATGCCGATTTCGTCAACCTTTGCGTGATTCGACACTCCTACGGAGTGAATGCTCACAGTAGGTCGTAGTGTCCAACGCTCGGGCCCAGTGAATAACATCGGCTTGTTAAGCCGGAATTTCTATATGCCCCGTCCCCAATCTTTGGTGTAGCCCCCTGCTTTGTCATGGTTGCGTCCTTTCTTTGGGCTCTACTCGTGTCCGTCAAACCGGGGCAACCTCAGTAAACCCCAGAAACCGGGCTAATCAAATTCAAATGGTGGACCTTACTGGACTCGAACCAGTGACCTTTTCGATGTCAACGAAACGCTCTAACCAACTGAGCTAAAGGTCCAAAAATCTGAGGTTGGCGAGTAACGCCATCAGTGCGGTTCAGTGCAAGGAAAAATCCGTAATTACTGCTGAGCGATCCTTTTCAATCTGGAGGCGAAGATCATCGAGCGTCGCGAACTTCGATTCAGGTCGAATAAAGCGGATCCATTCAATTTTGACCAGGTCCCCCTCGCCGAAAGGGCAAGTCACCAACAAATTTGCCTCCAGTCTTGGTTCCGTCGATTGCTCCACAGTCGGTCGCAGGCCATAATTAGCAACCGCGGGCAACGAAACGGCCGATTTCGAACCGGACACGCGGACCGCGTAGACGCCAAACCTCGGGCGCAGCGCAGGCGCCCACCCGACGTTGAGTGTTGGAAACCCAATCGTCCGACCAAGGCGCTTCCCTGCGACTACCATGCCCTCACAGAAATACGGGTAACCCAAAAGTCCATTCGCGGAAGCGATCTCCCCCGACTCCAACAAACCACGGATCCGCGTGCTACTGATCGGCTCGCCCCCGAGACGAACCCGCAGAGCGCTAAACACGCTAATTCCTATCATCTTCGCGCTCGTAGTCATCAGCGCAACATCCCCGCGCCTGTCGCGTCCGAAGCGAAAATTCTCGCCAACATACACGGCGACCAGGTGCGGGAGTCGCTGCCTCAGCCACCATGAAAACTCCTCAGCACCGACCCCCGCAAGTTCCGGCGTAAACGGTTGAGTGATGACTGTATCAACCCCAGCGGTCAGCAATACCTTGGCCTTGGTCGGTCCGTCTTGAATCAACCGAGTAGAATTCTCAGGCCGAAAAAGCGCACTAGGATGCGGCCAAAATGTCAGCACCGCGGAAATCCCTCCACTAGCACGGGCAGCTTGAACTGCAGCATCTATGACAGCGCGATGGCCAAGATGAACCCCGTCAAACATCCCAATCGCCAGATAGAGCGGCCTCGTAGGTAAAGCGCCCGCCCCCTCAAGGCTAGCATACTGTGGGGCCAGACTCACCGCACGAAACTCGGCACCGCCTCACATGCCGGAATAAGGCGCAGTTGGATGTCAGGCAAGGTCATCGTCTGAAGCTGGTCAAGCGTCAGCGCCTGCGAAACCGAAAATTTGTCTGTCGAGGTGCGACGCAACGCCGACAGATGCGCCCCGCAGCCCAGCTTGGTGCCGAGGTCGTGAGCGAGCGTGCGCACATACGTGCCCTTCGTGCAGCGAACGCGAAAATCAATTTGCGGAGACGTGAAACGCAGCACGTCCCAACCCATCACCCGAATAAACCGCAGCTCCCGCTCAACGTCCTCGCCCTTTCGCGCCGCCTTATAGAGGGGCTGGCCGTTAATCTTGATCGCCGAATACATCGGCGGCATCTGGTATTGGTCACCGAGAAACGTCTTGATCGCCGCAAGCACATCGGCGTGCGTCAGCGGAGGCACCGGACGGGTCTCCAGCACCTCACCATCGGCGTCCTGCGTATCAGTGATTTTCCCCAGCTCGATGGTTCCCTCGTATTCTTTGTCTAGACTGACAAGGTATTGGGAAACCTTCGTCGCCTTTCCGACCAGAATCACCAACAAGCCGGTCGCCATCGGATCGAGCGTGCCCGCGTGGCCAATCCGCTTCATTTTCAGTTTACCGCGCAATCGAGCAACGACGTCATGCGACGTGTGGTCACGTGGTTTATCGACCAAGAGTATGCCCTCCATTTCCTTTGGCGGTAGCATCATAGGTTATGATTTTCGCGCGGCGTCCACTGCTACAATCCGCGCGGTAAGCGCGGCAACGAGTTCCGCATAGAAATTCTCCGCACCAGACTTCAGATTCAATCCGGCGGCGCAGGCGTGACCGCCGCCCCTAAACTGGGCCGCGACCAGATCTACCCGATACGCCGACTCCTTGGCGCGCAAACTAGCCTTTACGGTGCCATCCGATTTTTCCTCGATGAGGGCACCAATATCCACGCCATCGATGCTACGGGCGTAGTCCACCAGTCCTTCGGTATCTTCGGCGCTCGTGCCGGTTTGCTCAAAGATTCCGGCCGCAAGTTTACCGACGCAGATCCGCCCGCCGCATTCGAGCCGCAAGGACGCGAGGAGATGCTGGAGCAAACGCATTTTGCCTTCCGTCTCCCGCTCGTAGAGCTGGAAACCAGCCTCGGAGGGCTGCGCACCGCGAGCCACGAGTTCTCCAGCTAAAACGAAGCACCGCCGCGACGTGGAACTAAATCTGAATTGCCCGGTGTCGGTCAGAATTCCCGTGTAAAGCGCTTGCGCGGTTTGCGCATCCACCGTCAATCCATTGTCGAAAAATACGCCGGCCAAAATTTCGCACGTCGCCGCAGAAGCACTGTCCACCAAATTGGTGGCCGCATAACCGATATTGGAAAGATGATGGTCAATCACTGCGACCGGAGCCGCATACCGCGCCTTCAGCCGCTCACCGCCCCGGGCATGATCGGCACAGTCCACGAAAACAGCGGCACGGTCCTCCGTCGAGGTCACGACATCGTCCGTCCGCAAGAAGGTCATTTCCTTGATCAGAAACTGGAGCCGACGCGGCACGGGATCTGGATTCACGCAAATCACATCAAAGCCCAGCGAAGCCAGCACGCGAGCCAAAGCGACCTGCGAACCAATGCAATCGCCGTCGGGACGGGCGTGCCCGATTACCACAATTCGACGACCGGCCAACGACTCAAGCCAGCGGGCGAAATCGGCCGAAAGCGTTGGATAGAATTTCTCCACGTCAGGGTTTGGGGTCTGGTTCGATCTTGGCTGCAGGTTCTGCAGGAAGCATCGGTCCAAGCTCGTCGATCAATTTACGGGTGCGTTCTCCGCGGATGACGGACTGGTCGAGCACATATTCAAACTTGGGCAAAAACTTCAGCACGATTCGGCGCGCCAGCTCTTGGCGAATATCGACCGCCCGGGTGCGCAACCAACGCAGCTTCTTCTCGGCCGTTTCTGCGTCGCCGATCACCGAAATATACACCCGTGCGTCGTGGAGGTCGGGGGACACCTTTACATCGGTAATTGTAATCGCCACGGACTCACTCTGGTAGAGTCGATGCATGATGTCGCTGAGCTCGCGTTGCACGAGTTCATTGACGCGGATGGTGCGGTTGCTCATCGGATTTTCGAATTCAGACTCTCGATTTTCGATTTCCAGCAGGCTATTTCAGCGAATCGAAAATCGAAAACTGAAAATCGAAAACTACAGAGAGGCCCGGACTTTTTGGACCTCGTAACACTCGACGACGTCGCCAGCTTGGTAGCCATTGAAATCATCCAGTTTGATGCCACATTCAAGACCGGCGCGAACTTCGTTCGCATCGTCCTTGAAACGTTTGAGTGTTCCGATTTTCCCCTCGTGGATAATCTCACGTCCACGACGGAGCCGCGCCATGGCATTGCGGTTGATCTTGCCCTCGGTGACGAGACAGCCGGCCACAAAACCCTTCGCCAAAGGAAATACCTGACGGACTTCGGCCGCACCGGTCTTGGTTTCCTTCAAGTCTGGATCAAGGAGATCAGCCATCATATCGCGGACCTTATCCCCCATCTCGTAAATAATTTCGTAGGTCTCGACCCGCACGCCGTGGTGCTTGGCGAGCGGCGTAACGCCATTCTCAAGCTTAGTATGGAAACCGACGATGACAGAACCGGCGGCACCGGCCATGAGCACGTCGTTCTTGGTCACGAGACCAACTTCGATCCCAACGATTTCGAGAGAAACCTTGGCGCTCTTGATGCCCTCGAGAACCGAGCGCACGGCTTCACCGGAACCAAATACGTCGGTCTTGACGATGACCTTGAGAACCTTCGCCTGGGTAGCGGCGATATTCTTGAAGAGGTCTTCAACGGAAAGCTCTTTCGGCGCGGCATCTGCCGTCGTGACCACTTTCTTGAGACGCATCTGCTCCTCTTCGGCAATCTTCTCTGCTTCCCGAGAATTCTTGACCGCCCTAAATGCGACACCGCTATCCGGTGCACCATTCCAGCCGATCACCCGCACCGGCGTGCCAGGAGATGCTTCCTTCAAGTTGGCCCCCTTGTCGTCGAACATCGCACGAACCTTAGCGTAATGTTGACCGCATACAATGGCGTCGCCGACCCGGAGTGTTCCGCGCTGCACGATGACCGTGGCGAGCGGACCACGGCCAAAATCAATCTCGGACTCGACGACGAGGCCGCTGGCTTCGGCCTTCGGGTTGGCCTTCAATTCGAGCACGTCGGCCTGCAAGAGAATCATCTCCAAAAGGTCGTTGATACCCGTGCCTTTGATCGCCGAAACCGGCACCGTGACCGTTTCGCCACCCCAATCTTCGGGCGCGATATTTCGCTGCTGCATCTGAGTCTTCACCTGCTCGATGTTGGCGCCCTTAACATCCATCTTATTGACCGCCACCAAGAGGGTAACTTTCGCGTTTTGCGCATGCTTCAATGCCTCGTCTGTCTGCGGCATAAAGCCGTCGTCAGCTGCGACCACAAGCACAGCGATATCGGTGACGTTCGCGCCGCGGGCACGCATTTTCGAAAATGCTGCGTGCCCCGGAGTGTCGAGGAAAGTAATTTTCCGACCATTGAATTCAACCTGATAGGCTCCGATGTGCTGCGTAATCCCTCCGGCCTCACCGGCGGCGACGTTGGCCTTGCGGATCGCATCGAGCAGTGAGGTCTTGCCGTGGTCGACGTGCCCCAAAATGCACACGACCGGAGGACGGGGCACGAGAAATTTGGACTCATCCTCGTCGGGCTTTTTCTCTTTCTTGTCCTTCGCCGCCTGCTGAACAGCTGGATCTCCGCGGTGCTTGATTTCGAGGAGGAAACCGTATTTCTCCGCGACTTTTTGCGCGATGGCCTCGTCGATCGTCGAGTTCATCGCCGCGAACCCAACGAGCTGATTCAGCTCGGAGATAAGCTTGAAGGGCTTCAATCCAAGAGCGATCGCGAAGTCGCGCACAATCACCGGCGGCTTGAGATGCAAAACTTTGATATCGCCCTGCATCGTGATGACAGGCGCAACCGGAGCGGAGGCGGGGGTCGGCGCAGGGGACGATCCGGGAAGTGCTGGCGGTTTCGGTGCCATCACGGGCGCAGGAGCGGACACGCGCGGCGGCATTGGCGGCAGTGCCACGGGAACCTTGGCCATAGGAGCCGGCGAAGGAACGGAAATAGCGGGCTGCGGCTGCACCATCGGAGCCGGACGCACCAAGACGGGAACGGGAGCCGGCACCACGATCTGTGCAGGCGAAGCCGGCCGACTCATAGGAGTCGGCAGAGGCGCCGGGGACGCTGGACGCGGGATTGGCGGTAGTGTAACCGGCATTTTCGCCAACGGTGGGGGCGAGGAAACCGGACGAGGGGGAAGTGGCGCAGGCGAAGGCGGACGAGAAATAATTGACGGCGGTGCAGGCACCTGAGTCGGTGGGGCCAGCAAAACTGGAGTTGGAGCAGGAGCCGTAGGTTTGAGTGCAGCCGCTTTCACCGCTGCCGCAACTTCGCGTTCGCGATCGATATCCTGCTTAGATTTTACGAAAACCCCCGAAGGAATCGAGACCTTCGGCGGAGGATTCACTGTCTCAGCGGCCGGCGCCTGCTCGACGACGTGCGAAGTCCGCGCACTTTCAGCGACCGCAGTTGCCGCAGTCTCGGCAATCTTGGAGGCAAATTCTTTTTCGATCTCCTCGATGTAGATCTTGCTGACCGTGCTCGAGACCGACTTCGTGTCCGCCGCCACCCAGTTGCGCGCCTTCAGCAGAGCAAGGAGTTCCTTGCCTTCCATATTGATTCGTTTGGCGAGTTCGTGGATGCGGAGGCTCATTCGTGGTCAGTCGGTCGTGGTAATGTAAATAAGTGATATCCGGGCGCTCAGACTTTGGTTCCGGAAACCCGGGCAATAATCTCAGCCGCCTCTTCCGCGGTGAAGCCCGCCCCCACTAAATCGTCGGCTTCAACACCGTCGAATAGCTCAAGCGAGACGAAGCCCGCTTTGACCAAGCGCAAGGCGATGGGCTCACCAATGCTGAGCGCGGCAACAAGCTTGCGCTTTGCATCACCTTCAGGATCGGCGCCGATGGCTCGGAATTCTTCAATATCCAAACGCCACCCGATCAGTCGGGAGGTCAGACGGGCATTCTGCCCTTTTCGTCCAATTGCGACGGCCAGATCATCCGTCGCAACTTTCAGCAATATGCGATGGGTTTTTTCATCAAGCACGATCTCGCGCGGCACCGCTGGCTTGAGCGCTTCGATGATCATCTCGCGCGGATCAGCGTAAAACTTGATGATATCAATTTTCTCGCCACCCAACTCACGAACGATCGTTTTCACACGTGCTCCGCGAGCTCCGACGCATGCGCCAACCGGATCTACTTTCGGGTCGCTGCTGGTAACGGCGATTTTTGTGCGATAGCCCGGCTCACGGGCAAACGCCTCGATCTTGACAGTGCCATCCGCAACCTCGGTCACTTCGAGCTCAAAGAGCCGACGCACAAACTTGGGACTCGCGCGACTTAGAATGATTTCAGGACCGCGCGGCGTGCTCTGGATTTCGACCAAAAGACAGCGAATGCGCTCACCGGGTTGGTATTCTTCTCCGGGGACCTGCTCTTTACCGGGCATAACTGCCTCAGCCTTACCCAAGTCGACGTAAAGATCGTTGCGCTCACGGCGACGGACAGTGCCAGTCACGATGTTACCAACCTGATCCTTGAAGTCGTCGTAAATCCTATCCTTCTCATACTGCCGCAGGCGTTGCATTACGGCTTGGCGAGCAGTCTGGGCGGCGATACGGCCGAGAGTCGACGGATCAATCTCTTTCTCCAAGAGCTCGCCGATCACTGCACCGGGCTTCACGGCCTGGGCTTTTTCAACATGAATCTCCGTCTTCGGATTGCTGACCGAATCAACCACCTTCATTACAGCCCAAGCGTGCAGCTGTCCGTTCTTGGGATTAATGTCGATCCTGAGCTCCTGACCTGAATTAACGCCCTTTTGGGCGGCAGTCTTCAGCGCATTCGTGATCGTGGAGATCATGTCGCCACGAGGAATGCCCTTCTCCTTCTCCATGTATTCCAAGACTGAAAGAATTTCGCTGCTCATAGGGTGGATTTATGGGAAAAAAAAAGCGGGCCGAACGGCCCACTCGTTTGAAAGTGGTTGTTAAAGATGAGCGGAACGTATCGGGGGCCCAGAATCCTTGTCAAGCACGCCGCCCCGCATCTCGAAGATCAGGGGCCGGTTTCTTGCGCCAAAAGCCAACCCAACAAACCTTGGGAAGCACCATGACAACGCGGCCGCGATTGGCCGGAAAACACACCCAATTCTCGTAGGCTTCGCATGACAACCGGTGGCATGTCCCCGGCGAACCAGTGATACCAGACATCATGCCACGGGTTCTCTAAGTCAGATTGCCCCACTCTAGCCGCCAACAACGGGAGGAATCCATCGCATATCAGGTTATCAAGGCGTGGTCCGCCCAGCGCCCGTCCGCAGATTTCAGCTGCGAACTTCTTTCGCAACGCAGCAAACTGATACCGACGCCTGACATCGCGAGTCGACGCCGGATCAGCCGAAGCCGTTTCCATCTTATTTCGAGCCACCTCAAGACGTGCCATCGATTCAGGCCAATTGGGCTGCGCACTCGACCAACCCTCATATTGACGAAGCCGGGTGCGTGGGTGATTGGCTGGTCGAACACCGTGCAGCCTCCACGCGTCTGAAAATTCATCGAAAATCGCTTCTGGTCCCGGTTGGTGTCCGGGCCAATCGGCGATCGGCCAGCGCGAGGCGACGTTTAACATCGGTGCTCGGTTAAACCGGTAGCCCAGTATTTCGAGTGCAGTATGATGGCACGCAGCGCCCCACCCTAGTCGTTTGATCCGGAGCCCTGCAAAATAGACCTTCTGCCGCCAACGTGTCTGAGCCGATTCACGGAGCAACGTCATCAGTGCTGACTCCGACAATCCGGCAAGTTTCGCTGATACTTTTGCCTCGGTTCGACCAGCAAGAGACGCCACCGCCTCATCCGCAGCAAATTCTTCCAAGTCATGATGCAAAAGCGGTAAGAGAGCGACGATCGGAATTGCATGGCCACCGGCACCTCGCGTTACGCGACCGACCTCTGGGGGAAACAAAACAACGTGAAGCACAACGTGATTGTAGGCCGAGTCACGTGCGTGCCCATGGGATTCCCAATCCGAGGCGCGTAAATGCACCTCAATATCTCCGGTCAGTTCGGTGTTGTCCCCGATTCGAATGCGAGCCCCCAGGAAATCAGGACCACCAAGTAAATTCCACCTGCCGGGACTAATTACCGCGACCGGGCAACCGTCCGCGGTTGCGGCGCGGCGGCGATCAAAATCTCCGCGCAGCCAAATTTTTTGCAGTAGCTTCTCGGGAAACGTAAACGGTCCATACAGACCTTGGATTTCTGCAACCACCGGGGCGGGCTCGCGCATATCCGATAGGTTTTTCCATCACCAACACGGCGTCGAGCCCGTAGTTAACTATTTAGTTGAAGTCGGTTCCAACCGAAAACCGATAGGACCAAATTTCGAGCGCGGCTCATATCTCAATCCAGGCCAGCGACTCAAAACGAGCCAAAGCTTTCCTCGTGGAAAATTTCGGTTATCAACGCCGGCTATCCCCGTCCCATCTCAAATCATGAATTCTCGTTGCCGACACATTCCCCGCTTTGCTTTCCTCCCAAGCGCCTTTGCATTCGTTGCCCTGCTCATGGTCACATCCGTCGGGCTCCTTGGTGCCGAGCGCCTCCCCAATGTCATTATCGTCTTCACTGACGACCAAGGCTACGGCGACCTCGGCGTTTTTGGGGCGAAGGGATTCACGACCCCAAACATCGACCGCCTCGCCCACGACGGAGCGATTTTCACCAACTTCCACGTCGCTCAAGCCGTCTGTTCCGCGTCGCGCGCCGCGCTTTTGACCGGTTGCTACTCAAACCGTGTCGGCATTCACGGGGCGCTGAGTCCCAGTGCGTCGCACGGCCTCAATCCCGCCGAGACCACCCTCGCCGAGGTGCTCAAGTCACGCGGTTACGCGACCGGCATGGCAGGCAAATGGCACCTCGGTCACCACGATATGTTTCTCCCTCCAAAGCAGGGATTCGACGAGTCCTTCGGCCTCCCCTACTCGAATGATATGTGGCCGTTCCACCCGGAGGCGAAAGCCGGTGCCTACCCACCGCTTCCTCTCATTGAAAACGGCAAGGTCATCGATCCCGCGATCACACCGGAGAAAATGCGCAACCTGACCACGTGGTATACCGAGCGCGCCGTGTCTTTCATCGATCAAAACAAAGATCGTCCGTTCTTTTTCTACCTCGCGCACGCCATGCCGCACGTTCCCCTCGCGGTGAGCGACAAATTCAAGGGCAAGTCGCAACTGGGCCTCTATGGCGACGTGATGATGGAGATCGATTGGTCGGTCGGCGAAATCATGCGCGCGCTCGCCACTCACGGACTCGAACGTGACACGCTGGTGATCTTCACAAGCGACAACGGTCCGTGGCTCAGCTACGGCAACCACGCCGGCAGTGCCGGCCCGCTCCGCGAGGGCAAAGGTACCTCGTGGGAGGGTGGCACGCGTGTGCCGTGCGTGATGCGCTGGCCGGGGCACATACCAGCCGGCACCAGGAGTGATGACTACATTATGACGATTGATCTCCTCCCGACCTTGGCTCGCCTGACCGGCGCCACGCTCCCTGTAAAAACGATCGACGGTCTCGATATCTGGCCAATCCTTTCGCGCGCACCCGGAGCCAAAAACCCACACGAAGGCTACGGCATCTGGTATGCGCAGAACGAACTCCAAGCGGTCGTGAGCGGCGATGGCCGCTGGAAACTCGTCCTATCTCACCGCTATCGCACCTTGGCTGGTCGCGCCGGCGGACGCGACGGCACCCCGGCAAAATATGAAAACACCGATCTCGGTTCTCCTCAGCTATTCGAACTCAGCCGCGATCTCGGGGAAACGACGGACGTCGCTACCGCCCATCCCGAGATCGTGCAACGGCTTCTTGGTTTCGCCGAAAAATGCCGCGCCGAGCTCGGTGATTCGCTCACGAATCGAACCGGAAACGCCAATCGCGAACCGGGCCGAATAGCAAAATCCAAGTGATGGACTGGGTCACTGGGCATTGAATCCCGACTGATACAGCCAAGGAATCAATCCCGCAGGCGACCGTTCGATCACGTCTTGCCGAACCGAGATCTTTCGTTCTGCAGCTGAATGGTCGTTCGGCTTGCGTGGTTACGCTTGGCAATTGCGCCGAATCCGCGCGTAATTGACGTGCCATGCCCCGCCCTGTTTCCCGCCGAACATTCCTCGGCCGCGCCGCCGGCGCCAGCCTCACCCTCGGACTTACCCGTAGCGCTGCTGCGGAGCAGCCATCCGGTGCAACCACCGCAGCAGCCAGTAAGACGACAACGGACTGGCCTGTCTGGGACCACCGCGACGAGACCGCGCTCATCGATGTCTTCCGCAGCGGAAGATGGGGCCGAACAGCCGGCGGTGCGACTAAAGTGAAAGAGTTCGAAGCTGCGTGGGCCCAGCGAATGAAGGCACGCTATTGTGTCGCTACATCCTCTGGCACTACGGCGCTGCTCACGGTGTTTGGGGCACTCAACATCGGGCCGGGTGACGAAGTCGTCCTGCCACCCTACACGTTTGTCGCGAGCTTCAACGCCATCACCACGAGTTACGCGCTGCCCGTCTTCGCCGACACCGACGCAGCTACGTTTCAAATCGATCCAGCCAAGGCGGCCGCAGCGATTACAACGGCCACGAAAGCCCTCCTGCCGGTCCACATCGCTGGCTCACCAGCCGACCTTGATGCACTATCTGCACTAGCGAAAACGCGCGGTATCACCCTCATCGAAGACGCCTGCCAGGCGCCACTCGCCGAATGGCGTGAGCACCCCGTCGGAACCGCCGGCATCGCTGGATGTTTCAGTTTTCAGGCGAGCAAAAACCTCACTGCCGGTGAAGGTGGCGCGATTCTTACCAATGACGAATCTTTCGCCAATCTCTGTTTTGATTTTCACACCCCCGGTGGCGCAAAAAAAAGTCTCAGCTCCGGCCGTGGCGCGAATTTCCGGCTGACTGAATTTCAAGCCGCCCTGCTCCTTTCCCAACTCACGCGACTCGAAGTCCAAGCGAAACTGCGCGACGTCAATGCCGCCTACCTCGGCGAACTACTGCGCCAAATTCCAGGTATCACACCCGCCGCCCTTGCGGCCGGTTGCACCCGCAGCGCGTGGCACCTCTACATGTTCCGCTATGACGCCACCCAATTTTCCGGCCTAGCCCGCACAAAATTCATCCAACTGCTGGCCAAAGAACGCATCGGCGCCAGCACCGGCTATACAAGCCTCAACCACGCGTCGCACGTCACCGCCCTCGCAACAAATCCTCACTATCAACGCCTCTACGGAAAGACCGTGATGACGAATTGGCTCGAGCGAAATCAGTGTCCCGTCAACGACCGAATCGTCGCCGAAGCGGTGTGGTTTCCGCAGACAAAATTGCTGGCAAGTCGTTCTGAGATGGAGCGCATCGCCAGTGTGATTGCCACGATTCAGAAGCGATCGGGCGAACTCGTTCGCTCCTAAATCCGGACCACGACATCCTCAGGTTTGAAACGCACTTTTTTCGTCACCGCGTATTTATCTTCCGCCGCTCGATAACCTGCGGCGCATGCGACTACCGTCCCATAGTCCGTTCCCGCCAAACCAAGCAGCTCGTCAATCTTCGGCGCGTCGATGCCCTCCATCGGGCAAGTGTCGATCCCAACCATCGCCGCGCTTGCCATGAACTGACCGAGCGCGATGTAGACTTGATGGGTCTGCCACGTATCGAGCCGACCTTCCGTGCGCGCTTTGTCGAGATTGCGCAGCGTCATACTCTTGAATTTTTCCAACGACGTGGGGTCAACCCCGCGCACTTCCACGATGCGATCCACGTGACGGTCGACGTGGGCTGCATCAAGATCTTTGCGCACGGCAAAGACCACGAAATGCGAACATTCTTCGGGCTGAGGCTGCCGCCACGAAGCCACCCGTAAACTCACTTTCACCGCCGGATCCGTGACCACCAGAAACTTCCAGGGCTGCAAACCGATCGATGAGGGAGCCAGCACCAGAGACTGCTCAATCGCGTACCAGTCGGCATCGGCAATTTTTCGCGCCGGATCAAAACGCTGGGTGGCGTAGCGCCAATTGAGTTGGGTGAGCAAAGTCTCGTTCGAAACAGGTTTCATGAGTCCGAACAGGACAACGAGACTCGCCAACTTCTCAAGTTCCATGCGCCGAAAGGGACTTCACCTTTCCTCCCCCCGACTACGAGCGTAGTAGGGATTGAAAAGCAGGATTTCGCTCCACAAAAACGGCGACATACGGGCACGCCGGCACAATTCGCCGTTGTTCGGATTTAGCCCACTCGAGGGCGGTGCGGACCAATTTTTCGGCGATGCCCCGTCCGCGTAGTTCCGGCGGCACGAACGTGTGCGTAAAAATCAGCCCATCGATCTCGAGCGTATACTGCGCCACGGAGACAAACCCGTGCAGGGTGGCCTCAAAACGGCATTCGGCGACGTTGTGGCGCACGATAATTTCACCGGAGTTGGAAGACGGGGCGTTCATTGCGGCGCGGTTGGTTGGCGACCCCAACGCTGCGCGAGCAACCCGCAAACGACGAGCTGGAGCGGATGGTAAATCATGATGGGGAGCAGAATCAGGCCGAGGCCGGGATGCGCACCGAAGATGAGTTTCGCCATCGGCACCCCCGAGGCCAACGTCTTCTTTGATCCGCAAAACATCGCGGCGATCTTGTCTTCGTTGGAGAAATTTAACGCCCGCGCTGCCCGCGCCATCACCACCATGACCAGGGCAAACAGGGCGCATGAAATACCGGCGACCAACCAAATCTGGCCCGAGCCATGGCTCGACCAAACGTGCTGCTGAAACGAGTCACAAAAGGAGGTGTAGACGAGTAGCAAAATCGTCCCACGATCCACGAGACCGATGCGCGGCTTGTGGCGCTGCGCCCACGCACCGAGCCACGGACGGCAGCATTGACCGACGACCAACGGCAAAATCAACCAACGGATCAAGTCGATGATCACCGGACTGATCGGCTGACTCACACCGCCGCTATTCAAAACGAACGCAACCCACAGCGGCGTGAGAAAGACCCCGAGCAAACTGGAAAGTGTGGCATTGAAAACGGCCCCGGCGACGTTGCCGCGCGCAGTGGCGGTCATCGCCACTGACGACGACACTGTTGACGGCAGGGCACAGAGAAAAAAGAGGCCTAGCTTCAACTCTGGCGAAACTGCGTCACCAACCGCAGCATTGATCAACAGTCCGAGCAGAGGGAACAGCAGAAACGTGCTGCTCTGCACCAGCAAATGAAGCGGCCAACGCAAGGTGCCTGCCTTCAAGGCACCGAATGAAAGCGAGACGCCGTGCAGGAAAAAAATCAATGCCACTCCGGCTTTCGTCAGCAGTTCCGGATGCATCCAACCTCCGGCCGCACCCGGAGTGGGAAACCACCAAGCCAACGCGGTCGTCGCGATCATCGCGATGAGAAACCAGTCCGGCTTGAGCTTCATGGCTTCGATTGATCAGGCCTGCCGCTTGCGCATCTTCGCCACCAGCGCAGCTAGTTCTTCGCGACCCTCGATTCGCAGCGCCCAGAGCACCCCGGCATACACCGCTACCCCCAGCGGGATGAGTCCGAAGACTGCAATGACGTCGGCACCATAAATATCGCGAATCATCCACCAGCCACCTGCCACCAGAGCCGCCATCGCCAAGCTGCCGAGGAGCATTTTCCCCATGGTCCGCCATAGATCACCCAAGACCAATCCAGGCAGCGAGACGCCGAGCAAATGTTGCAGCGAGAAGGCCTGCGCGACGACGGCCACCGTGCTCGCCACGACCAAACCGCGTGCACCCCACACGTCCTTGAGCCACCAGCCGAGCGAAATATTTATTATAAAGCTCAGTGTCGCCACCTTTACTGGCGTCACCGTGTCCTTCATCGCGTAGAAGGCCCGCGTCATTAGACTCGTGACGGCAAAAAACGGCATGCCGAGCGCGAACAACGCGAGCAAAGGAGCCATGGTCGCGGTATCGGCCGGCGTAAATTTTCCGCGTTCATAAAGCAGCCGGACAATCGGCGAACTCAACACGGCCAGGCCGACCGCCGCCGGGATATTAAGCAGTAAAATCAAACGCAATCCGCGACGGTAGTCGCCCGCCATCGCCGCGTGGTTTCGCTCGGCCGCATGATGAGACAGCAAAGGATAGATCACCGTGGCGACCGCGATCGCAAACACACCAATCGGCAGCTCCATGAGACGATTCGCGTAGAAAAACAATGACGCCTCGCCCTCATGAATCGAATACGCAAACAACCGCGAGACGTAGACATTGATCTGATAGACCGCCGTGCCAAAAAGTCCGGGCACCATCAGTGCCGCGATGTCTCGCACCCGTTGCGAACGACCGAGATCGAAGCGCGGCCTCCAGCCTTCACGCATCAGCACGACGGCCGGCACCGTCATTTGAAAAAATCCCCCCAGCAAAACACCGCCACACAGCCACGCCGCGATCGCCGAATCCCCAGCATGCCAGAGTAGTCCAGCGCCCGCCAACGAAGCGATCATGCACACGTTTAACCAGATGGGCGAAAGCGCCGGCTCGGTGAATCGTCCCAATACGTTCAGGGCAGCGCCAAAGGCCGCCGCGAGACACACAAAGGCCAAATAGGGAAACAGCACCGCAGTCAGATCCGCTACCAGGTACCACTTCGCCTCGTGACCCGGAAAAAACCGCGACTGACTGAAGACCAGCATGGCCACCGCGACGAGACCACCGGTCACCACGGCAAGCCAACTCGCCACCTGACTGAGCAACGAGAACGCACCTTCCCGGCCTCGCTCCTTTAACTCGTATTGCAGTGTCGGCACAAATGCCGCCGTCAATGCACCCTCCCCGAGCAAACGGCGAAACAGGTTCGGCAAGTTAAAGGCCGTCACAAACGCGTCGTTGATGCCGCTCGCCCCCAGAATCCCCAGCGCCAGCTGGTCGCGCAGCAAGCCAAGCACCCGGGATGCACTGGTAAAGACTGCGACCAAACTAATGTTTTTCAGGCTCTTCGACACTCGCGAAGTTTTCGCCGCGCACCACCGCTGAGCAAGACCTTATCCCGGCACTAGCGGCGTTTCGTTTCGAGTGCATCCAAGGCGGCGGAGCTCGCCGCCGCCAACTCCACCGCATCCGCCCAATCCCGCTCGAACGCCACCCAAGCGGCTTCCTGCTTTCCCGTGCTCGCGTCTCGCAGTGCCAGTGCTTCTGCGAGCGAAATGGCAGCATTGCGGTAGAACGGATGAAGCGAAGGCAGCACCCGATTTAGCGCCGCGACCCGCCGCTCCATTTCCGCCTGCACCACTGCCTCCGTCCCGCGCGCGAGGACTTCGCGCAGAGGAACCATCACGTCGTTGCCAGCTCGCGAAAAAACAAAGCGGGCCCGCTCGGCGATCTCCGCACGCGAACCCGTGGCGTCGATCGTGGGCAACACCCGCGCTTGCACCAACGTGTGCCAGCCCGTTTGCCACCAACGTTCACGATCGAGTTCATTCGCAAATCTCGCGGGGAAAGATGCTGCCAGCGCTGCCGCCGGAGCTTCACCGACGAGCAATCGATGCAACAGCGTCGCCCATTCGGCACCTTTGTTCGACTCAGCCAGCAGCAGCGTCAGCAGCCAAATTGAACCGTCGGTCAGTTGCGGTGGCTCGTCGCGTCCGCGTTGCCACGTCAACAATTGCACCAAGTCCGGCGGCGCAAGCCGCGCGGACGCTTGGCGGAGCGCATCCAATTGTGCAGGTTCGGCCCGCGTCCTCCACCAACCGAGACAAGCGTGCTCCAGCCAAAGCGGCGCGGCCAACCGCTCGTTCACCCCATGCCGAGCAACCGCCTGCCGCATGATCAATGCCTGCACGAGCGCACGGCGCACCAACACCTCGGGGGTTGATTCGTCCCACCGCACCCGCACGGAAACCACGCCTCCGGCCTCGACGAATACTCGAAACGGTCCGGGCTCACGCCAATCGGGCGCGGGCACTAGTCTAACAAAAACAGGGGACGGAAAGGATTCCGGCAAAACCAACGGCGCCGTCAGTAGTAGCCACGCCTCGCTCGCCAATTCGACGACCCGTTGGCCGCCACCGACGTCCACCGCTGCGACTTCAAAGCGTCCCGGGGCGGATTGAAACAGCACGGGCCGCGCCGGCTCGCCCGCTGTCACACCGCGCGCGACCGCCCATCCCACGATCAGCGCGACGACCAAGACCCTTACGCGGTTCACGGCATCGTAAGCTTGAGCATATTTCCCTCGACGGCGACCCCTACAACCTTGGGCCAGGCGGCCGCGATATCCTCGGCAATTTTTTGCGAGGCGAGGAATTTCTTCCTCACATAGGTCGAAGCATAGGGTAAACGCTGCACGGGACAGGAGCCCACCAGCAATGACTCCGGTTCGAAGGCAAACGTGTCACCTTGCTTGGTGAAGACACCCTGCGCCTGCACGACGACTTTAATATCCGGGCCAAGCGTATTGATCGTCACCGGAAAACCGATTTGGATCTTTCCGTCGCGAATCCGGAAATTCGGCGTGCCCGCCGACAGCGCTTCTCCCGTCGGCGGAGGTGTTCCCGCCGCCGGTTTTTCACCCGCCTTCGGCTTGGCCACAACCGGAGCCGCCGGACTCGCGAGGGTATTGAGATCGTCTTCGCTGATCGAGAAAGTCCCGGATGAACCCTGGGCAAATGCCTTTCGCTTCGCGGCGGCCTGCTTGCCCTTGTTGGTATCCCGCGATCCTTCGATAAAATACGTCACACCGGACACGGGCTCTTTCGGCAACTCTTTAGCCGTGATCACGGGTTTGAACACGAGGGCGAGCGCCCCCAGCACGACACCAAGCACGACGCTCAAAGCCGCTCCGAGGATGACTTCGCCCCAGCCTGGTTCATGTGGATTGCGGTCAATTTTTGAGCTCATGGAGATAAGGAAAAACTATTTCTCGACCTTGGCCGATTTCACCGGGGCCGTTGCCGTGCTCGCGGCGGGCTTGGCGTCACTGGCGGCCGGTTTGGAACTAGCCCCATCGGTGTGGGGTGTGCCCTTCTTCGCCTTGTAGTCGGTGATGTAGAAACCAGTGCCCTTGAAAATCAGTCCAGCGCCTCCACCCACCAGGCGCTTCACGCCCGTTTTTTTGCATTTTGGGCATTTTTTTAGCGGCTCGTCGCGCATCGACTGGAACAGTTCAAATTCGTGGCTGCACTTCGGGCAGGCATACTCGTAGGTTGGCATGGGTTGAAACTGACGCGGTTATGGGTGCGCCCCGGGACGTTGGCGAGTTTTTCGTTGAACGGGTTTCTGCGTCGTAAATTTGTTTGATGGCCGCCGCGATCCCAGTGCTACTCGCCACCCGATGGATTTCGCCACCGACCTCACACGCCACGTCGCCCGCGTCGAGCACGGTCTCGACCTTCACCTGCCCGCGGCCACGGCCCGTCCCGCCCGCCTGCACACCGCCATGCGATACACGCTCGAAGCCGGCGGCAAACGTCTCCGTCCGGTCCTCGTGCTCGCGACCGCCGAACTGTTTCAATCTGTAGCGGCGAGCGCCCCCGAGCCGGCCGATCCCCTCCCCGCCGCCGTCGCCATCGAGTGCCTCCACACCTACTCGCTGATCCACGACGACCTGCCGTGCATGGACAACGACGACCTCCGCCGGGGCCGGCCGACCGCCCACAAGCAATTTGACGAAGCCACCGCCCTGCTCGCCGGCGACGCCCTCCTCACGCACGCGTTCGCCCTGCTCGCCGAGAGTTACGCGGCCCAGCCCACCCTCGCCCACGCACTCATCCGAGAACTCGCCGACGCCGCCGGCAGCCGCCGGTTGATCGGCGGCCAGATGGAAGACCTGCTCGCCGAGAAAAAAACCAATGCGACGCCGGACGAGTTGGAATTCATCCACCTCAACAAGACCGCCGCGATGATCGAAGCCGCTTTCGTCATGGGAGGCCATGTCGGCGGCGCCATGCCGAGCGACCTCGCGTCCCTCCGCCGCGCCGGCCGCCACCTCGGACTAGCGTTTCAAATCATCGACGACATTCTCGACGCCACTGCCGACACCGCGACGCTCGGCAAGACCGCTGGGAAGGACGCCGCCGCAGACAAGACGACCTACGTCAAGTTGCACGGGCTAGACGCCTCGCGAAAAATTGCCGCCGAACTTTCCGCCGCGGCGCGCGACGCTCTCCGCGCACTGCCCGGCGATCACGCCTTCCTCACCAGCCTAGTCCATAGTATGGCGGTGCGTGCCAAATAAAAAACGGGAGCGTCGCCGCTCCCGTGGAGAAATCGGTCGGCCAGGGCGGCCGCGTAAATTGGCTTACTGTACCGCTGCGGCCGCCGTGACGAGTTCCGTGAAGCTCCGCGCTTCCAGGCTCGCGCCGCCGATCAGGCCGCCGTCGATGTCCTTTTGCGCGAGGAGTTCGGGTGCATTCGAGGGCTTCATCGAACCGCCGTAAAGGATGCGGACTTTTTGCGCCACGACGTCGGTGAAGAGCTTCGTGAGCAAACCCCGGATGAACGCATGCACTTCCTGCGCCTGCTCGGTCGTCGCGACCTTGCCGGTGCCGATCGCCCAGACGGGTTCATAAGCGATCACTACCGAAGGAGCGAGGTCCTTGCTCACGCCTTCCAAGCCCGCTTCGAGTTGCGTCTGCACGACCTTGAGGGTCGAGCCGGCTTCACGCTCTGCGAGTGTTTCGCCGACGCAGAGGATCGGGCGCAGTTGGTTCTTCAAGGCCGCGAGGACCTTCTTGTTCACGAGCGCATCGGTCTCGCCAAAGAGCGCGCGGCGCTCGCTGTGGCCGAGGATGACGTGCGTCGCAAACAGGGCGCGGAGCATCGGAGCCGAAACTTCGCCGGTGAAGGCGCCGCTCGCTTCGTGGTGCATATTCTGCGCTCCGAGTTTGATCGTGGAGCCTTCCAAAGTTTTGGCGACCGTCTCAATGGAGGTGAACGGCGGGCAAACCACGACCTCGACGTCGTTCTGGCGGCCGACGCTAGCCACGAGATCAGTGACCAACGCAACCGCGTCGGCCGACGTCTTGTTCATCTTCCAATTGCCTGCGATGAGTTTTTTACGGGAGATCATGGTAGATAAAGGAGGTTTAGTTTTCAAGGAACGCGACGCCGGGGAGCACTTTACCCTCGAGGAATTCGAGGCTGGCACCACCACCGGTGGAGCAATGAGTCACTTTTTTTGCCACGCCAAATTTCTTCGCCGCCGTCGCGGTATCGCCGCCGCCGACGATGGTCGTAGCACCGGCGGCCGTCGCTTCGGCGATCGCATCGGCCATGGCCTTCGTGGCGCCGGCAAACTTATCGAACTCGAACACGCCCGCCGGACCGTTCCAGATGATCGTCTTCGAAGAGAGAATCGCGGCACGATAGAGCGCAATCGACTTCGGTCCGGCATCGAGGCCGCCCCAACCATCGGGAATGCCCGTGGCGATTTCCGCCGTCAGCGTATTGGCGTCGGGCGCGAATTTGTCGGCACAGAGGAAATCGACCGGGAAGATCAGTTCCACGTTGCGGGCCTTCGCCTTCGCAACGAGTTCGCCGACGATCTTGGCGCCCTCGGGATCAAAGAGACTCGTCCCGATCGGCATCCCGTGAAGCTGTTTGTAGAACGTGTAGGCCATGCCACCGCCGATGATGATCTTGTCGGCTTTCTCGATGAGATTGTGGATGAGCGGAATTTTATCCGCGATCTTCGCGCCGCCGAGGATGGCGAGCAGCGGACGATCCGGCGTATCGAGCACCTTGGCGAACGCCTTGAGCTCGGCCTCCATGAGGAAACCGGCGGCTTTCACCGGCAGCGCCACGCCCACCATCGACGAATGTCCCCGGTGCGCGGTGCCGAACGCGTCGTTCACAAACACATCGCCGAGCTTCGTCAGCGAAGCGCGAAACGCGGCCACGGCGGCCGGATCAGCCTTTTTCGAGGTGCCGTCTTCGAGCTTCACCTTGCCTTCTTCCTCGATGTGGAAGCGAAGGTTTTCCAACAGCACCACGCTGCCGGGCGCGAGCTGGGCACAGGCGGCTTCAACCGCTGGCCCCACGCAGTCGTCGAGAAACGTGACCGGCTTGCCCAGGAGTTGCTCCAGCGCAACGGCGACGGGGTTCAGCGAGAACTTCGCGATCTTTTGGCCGTCCGGACGACCGAGGTGCGACATGAGGACAACCGAGGCGCCCTGCTCGAGGGCGTGCTTGATCGACGGTAACGCGGCGGCGATGCGGGCCGTGTTAGTGATGGCGCCGGTGACTTTGTCCTGCGGGACATTGAAATCGACGCGCATGAGCACGCGTTGGCCGGCGAGGTGAAGGTCGCGGATGGATTTGAATTTGGGCATGTTGAGATCCTCTGAAATGAAGAGCCCACGGAACCCACGGAATACCCGGAAAAGAAAATCAGTTCCGGGTGCTCCGTGTGTTCCGTGGGCGGGAACGGTTCTTAAAGCTTAGAGCTTGGCGGCGATCTTGCTCGTCAGCTCGACGACGCGGTTGGAATAGCCCCACTCGTTGTCATACCACGACACGAGCTTGAAGAACTTGCTGTTGAGCTCGATCGAGGAGCCGGCGTCGTAGATCGACGATTGCTTGTCGTGGATGAAGTCGGACGAGACAACTTCGTCGGAGGTGTAACCCAGGATGCCCTTCAGGTAGGTCTCGGACGCCGTCTTGATGGCGGCGTTGATCTCGGCGAGCGAGGTTTCCTTGGTGCTACGGAAGGTGAGATCGACGACGGAAACCGTCGGGGTCGGCACGCGGAAGGACATGCCGGTGAGCTTGCCCTTGGTCTCGGGGAGCACGAGGGCGGTCGCCTTGGCGGCACCGGTGCTCGACGGGATGATGTTGATGGCGGCGGAACGGCCACCCTTCCAATCTTTTTTCGACGGACCATCGACGGTCTTCTGCGTCGCGGTGTAGGAGTGGATCGTGGTCATCAGGCCTTCCTCGAGACCGAAGCCTTCCTTCAGGAGCACGTGGACGAGCGGCGCGAGGCAGTTCGTCGTGCAGGAGGCGTTGGAAATGATCGTGTGCTTCGCGAGGTCGAGCTTGTCGTCGTTCACGCCCATGACGACCGTGATGTCTTCACCCTTCGCCGGAGCGGAGATGATGACCTTCTTGGCGCCGGCAGCGATGTGGCCCTTGGCCTTCTCGGCTTCGGTGAACAGACCGGTAGACTCGATTACAAGTTGCACGCCCAACTTGCCCCACGGGAGCTCGGCAGGGGTCTTGGCGGAAACGACGAGGATTTCCTTCCCGTTGACGATGAGGACGTCGTCCTCGGCCTTCTCGGGCGAGGATTTCTTGGAACTCACGGTGCCAGCGAACTTGCCCTGGGTGGAGTCATACTTGAGCAGGTAAGCAAGGTTGTCGGCGGGGACGATGTCTCCGACGGCGACGACGTCGAGCGTCGTGCCAAACAGGCCCTGTTCCACGAGTGCGCGGAAGACGAGGCGACCGATGCGACCGAAACCGTTAATTGCGACTTTTACTGCCATGATAGGACTCTCCGTTTGTTACTAGCGTTGATGTCTAGGTTGGTTGATCCGCGTGAACGCGGAGAAAGAGCAAAGAACAGGCCCCATCGTCCGTTGCAAGGGTTTTGACGGCGCATTTGTTGGCATAAATGACCGGTCTCTAAACTACTCGTCGCTCAGCCAGAGTCCGCAGGCGAGCGCCGGCAAAAACAGATCCGCTTCGACTGGCAAAGTCGCCCCATGTCCATCCTCGGAATAAAACCGCTCATGGTCGGCCAGTTGTTCCCAAGCTCCCGGCGCACTGCCGGCCAAGCTGTTTCCAATCGAAATGGTCGCATCACCCAATGTCGGGTTGATCGCGAACAGGAGTCGCTCGGGACCCTGCGAAAAATCGGCATTATAAACTACGGCGAACGCCGGCGAGTTTGGAGCAGGCACGAACAAGAAAAATCCCTCGGTCGGCCGAGAGTGCTGCCGCAACAGCCGGCCCGTTTCACTGCGACGGAAGGCGATCCAATCTGCGAAATACGCGTGCGTGCCGAGATGACGATAGAGTCGGCGGTAATCGAGCGCGTTGAGATCACCGCGCAGATAGGTGTTGTTCACGCCATGCTTCGAGCGCAGGAAGTCCTGACCAGCCGCAAGCATCGGAATCCCGAGCGACATGAAGAGCAGCGCCGCCATCAGATGAGTGCGACCACGATCATTCGCCGTCGGGGTGAAGCCGTTGTTCTGGCCGTTCTCGGTGATCATATCGATCCAAGCGCGGTCATCGTGCGACTCGGTATAGTTCACGGTTTGCGCCGGCCATTTCGCAAAATACCAAGGCGAACCACGCAGAAAATACTCCATGCGGTCGGCACCACCGTTGCCCCGCACATAATCGCGGACAAAATCCCGGTAACCGTCGTTCCACGAGGACCAGCCGGTATCGCGGAGTGCGCCGGCGATGTGGCCGCGGAAACTCCACGGCTCCGCGATCAAAATGACATCGGGCTTCACTTTTTTCAGCGCCACCTCGATCTCACGCAAGACATCGACTCCGAGCAGTTCCGCGAGGTCGAACCGAAAACCGTCGACGCCAAAAGCCTCGATGAGGTGGATGCAGCTATCGGTAATCAGTCGCGTCGCCATCGCCGAACGCGCCCGCAGGTCGTTTCCGCAGCCACTGAAGTTGGCAAGATTTCCCGCCGCGTCCTGCTCAAAGTAGTAGAGCCGATCGATGAACATCAGATGCGCGGGCACCCCGACGTGGTTGTAAACAACATCCAACAGCACCGCCATTCCCCGCCCATGAAACGCCCGCACCAGGTCCTGCAACTCCCGCACACCCGAGCCCGTCTCCGGCGTCAGCGCGTAGCCGCTCTCGGGCGAAAAATAGTTATTTGTCATGTAACCCCAATGGTAGTCCTCGGCGGTCACATTGTCGCACTCTTGGACCGGCTGGAGCTCTACGCAGTTCACCCCCAGATGGTGCAGGTAAAAATCAGGGCTTTCGACCCACTTCCGCAAGCCTGAGAAACCTCGACGCTCGCCCGGCAGGGCCTTGATCGGCGCATTGACGGCTAGGTCACGCACGTGCGCCTCGACAATGATGAGGTCGTGCCACGCCGGCGTCTTGAAACTGCGGTCACCCTGCCCGATCCAAACGCGATCCAAGACAATCCCCGGGCCGTCGTGATCGACCGTCGCCAGCGCGTAAGGATCAAGCACGCGTTGAGTGGGATCGAACCGCCCGACTCCTTCCCTCACGCCATCGATCTGATACCAATAATACCAGCCGTGCAGATTGCTCCCGAGGGTAATTTCCCAGACCCCCGCCGCTCCGTCGGCGTCAGTTCGGCGTTCAAGCGAAAATTGCTGCGCCTCTCCCTGGGTCTCAAGCTCATGACAAAGGGAAAGCGATACGCTGAGCGCGCGGGGCGCAAACAGTCGAAATACCGTCTCACCTCCCCGCACGAGGGCACCAAGCGGCAGGTCGGTCTTCAGTGCATGAAAAAAAACTCCGGGCACCAACGGAACGTCTGGTCCTGACGTAGCCTCGGTTTTCCCTGCCCATGCCACCGTCAACGACTCCGACAAATCGAGGGCCTGCGTCAGCGTAAATCGCCAGAGGTGGCGCCCCGTGCGGGCCGGATCGATCATCCGGTTGAGATTTCCCGACGGGTCACGCACCACGTTGGGAGCATTGTCCGGCAGTCCGAGCCAATGATGCTCGCCGGTCACAAACTTGAATCGTTGTCCGGCAGGCTTGAGAAACTGCGCGGCCTCTCCTCTCCAGATTAGCACCTTTTCGCCATCGAGTTCCTCTGGCCGTAGCTGCCACTCCGCTTTGCCCACGGCTTCCTGCCAACCGTTAAAATCACCGGCCACATAGAGAGCATCTCGGGTCAGGTCGATTTCCGAGCCGTGTTCGGGTGTCAGCGCGAAAACCAACTCGCCGACCGCATTTACAAAATACCGGTAGCTGCACGCCGCCATTAGGCCCGTGTCTACGCTCAAGGCTGAAGGCGCCGGACACTGGGCCCCAAACGTAAACCGTGGCGGTACGTTGGACTTCCAGTCCCGGTTTAGTTCAACGACGCCCGTGGTGAGCGACTCGAGCCATGCTCGGACAATGCGATGGGAAACGTCGGCCATGTGGGCCTACTAGCATTCTGCGCGCCGCGCGCGCGACAAGCGGGAAACTTAAGTTAGAGCATGCCGAGCACGTTTTCATCCGATCGCTGAAGGCGGTCATCATTCCTGATGATTTTCACGTTTCGCGTGAATGAATTGACGCGCCTCCGCTGTTCGCTCTGCTATGCCTTTCTGCGAAGCACGTTTCCTCCGCCTCACGGCGCCGAAAAGGCCTCTCGCTACAATGTTTCAGCGGACTGACCCTCAGTGCACCCTTCGCGTTCCCACTGCCGATCCGGATTTTCCGGCGTGACGAATCCGTGACGGCCTGCTTCCCGGCGTGACTTCTCTTCCCTCCACCGTCTCGTTTCTGCCCACCTTATTTCCGTAGCGCACCGTTTCGTCCTCCCTTCGCCCGTGAGAAAAAACCAATCCGTCGTCGCCCTGCTTGCCCTGTTTTTGTCCGCCGTCGCCGCCTTTGCGACGATCAATCCAGCCCTGCAGATGCAGCTGGGCAATCCCAGCGCCGCCGGCACCGACCCGGTCGCGAACCGCACAAATTTCCTCATCCAGCGCGCCCAATTCGCCCAAGGCTACAACGACACCACCCGCGAGCCCAACTGGGTCGCGTGGGATCTGACCTCCGGCGATGTGGGTAGCGCCGGCCGCTCCTCCAGTTTTTTCCAAGACACCACTCTGCCCGCCGGCTTCTACCAAGTGCTCCCAACTGACTACAGTGGCTCCGGCTTCGATCGCGGCCACATGTGCCCCTCGGCCGATCGCACCGTCACCCGCGCGGACAACGACGTTGTTTTCTTCATGTCCAACATGATTCCCCAAGCGCCCGACAACAACCAAGGCGTCTGGGCCAGCTTCGAAACCTACTCCCGCTCACTCGCCGACCTCGGTAACGAAGTTCTCATCATCGCCGGGCCCAGCGGCTTCGCCGGATCAACAATCGCGAGCGGCGTCGGCATTCCTGGCTACACGTGGAAGATCGCCGTCGTCGTGCCCCTCGGCGCTGGCACCGCCCTTAGCCGCGTCGACGCCAACACCCGAGTCATCGCAATCAAGATTCCCAACACCGCCGGCGTCCGCAGCACGCCATGGCAAAACTTCGTCACCTCCGCTGCGCAAATTCAAACCGACACCGGCTACACCTTCTTCACCGACGTCAATCCCACCATCGCAGCCGCCCTCCGTGCGAAGGTCGATGGTCAGATCGCAACTGGCACCCCCACGATTACTGCGCAACCGGCCGCCCAAAGCTCCGCTGTCGGCGGCAGCGCAACGTTCGCCCTCGTCGCCACGTCCACCACCAACACCAACTTTACCTACCAATGGCTGAAGAACGACGATCCGATTACCGGTAACGCCACCGCGACCACCGCTTCCCTCACCCTCGCAAACGTCCAAGCCGCCGACGCCGCCGTCTACACCGTCGTCGTCACCAATCCCCTTGGCGCCGTGACCAGCGCCGGCGCCGCCCTCGTCATCACGGGCCTGCCACCGTCGATCACCACGTCACCGTCGTCAGTCACGAGCGCCGCCGGCACTAACGCCGTCTTCACCGTCGCCGCCGCCGGCTCCCCGCCCCTCGCCTATCAATGGCGCAAGGGTGGTACGAACCTCACCAACACCGGCAATATCACTGGCGCGACCACCGCCACGCTGATTGTTTCCAATAGCCAATCCACCGACGCCGGCAGCTACGATGTCGTCGTTTCCAACGGCACGCTGCCCAACGCCACCAGCGCCGCCGCCACCCTCACCGTCACACCGGCCGCCCCCACCATCACGGCGCCCCCCACCGCTCGCACCGTAAACACGGCGGGCACGACCACGTTTACCGTCACCGTCGCCGGCACCAGCCCGTTCACCTACCAGTGGCGCAAAGGCGGCACCAACCTCACCGACGGCGGCGTCGTTGCCGGCGCCACCACCGCGACGCTCACCCTCACCAACGTCACCTCCGCTGACGCCGGCAACTATGATGTCGTGGTTTCCAACGGCATCAATCCCGCCGCTACGAGCACCGCCGCCGCCCTCACCATCAGCACCGCTGCGCCTGGATCGCAGATCGCCTACAGCGGCGGCACGTATACACAAAACTTTGACGGTCTGCCGAACGCCGGCACCTTCACCCTCACCGGCGCCGGTCCTCACCTGCTCGGCAATACTCCGATCAGCGCTGCCAACCTTGGCGGCTGGAGCATCGCGAAAATCAGCGGCACCGGCGCAAACGCTCTCTTCGCCTTTGGGACCGGCAGCAGCAACTCCGGCTCCGCCATGTCCTTTGGCGCAGCCAGCGCCACCGACCGCGCCCTCGGCGCACTTCTCAGCGGCTCAGTCGGCTCCACTTGGGGCGTCGTCTTGACCAACACCACCACCACTACGATCACCCAGTTCACCGTCGGCTACACCGGTGAAGAATGGCGCTATGGCGGCACCACCGGCGTCGACAAAATTACCTTCGAATATCAAGTCGGTGGCTCGGACATCGTCACGGGCACCTTCACTGCCGCCACCGCCCTCGATTTCTCCGCTCCCATCGGCACCGGCACCGCCGGCGCACTCGACGGAAATCTTGCCGCCAACCGCACCGCCGTCACTTCCACCATCACCGGACTTACGTGGGCTCCCGGCCAAACCCTCGTCCTCCGCTGGAAAGATCTCGACGTCACCGGGTCCGACAGTGGCCTCGCGATCGACGACTTCTCCTTCTCCACCTCCGTCGGCTCCGCCCCGACCGTGCCCACGGTCGCCAGCACCACGCCCGCCGCCAGCGCATCCGGCGTAAACGGCGCGTCGCCCATCACCGTCACCTTCAACCAACCGGTGAGCGTCGCCAACGGCTGGTTCTCGATCACCAGCGCCCTCACCGGCGGCATCGCCGCCACCGTCACCGGCGGCCCCACGACCTACACGTTCACCCCGCCCGTCAACTTCACCGACAACGACACCGTCACCGTCACGCTCGTCGCCGCCCAAATCACCGAGACCGGCAGCGGCACCCTCCACCCCGCCACCAACACGACGTTCTCTTTCACCACCGCCGCGCCCGTCGCGCCCGGTATCGCCACCGCCCCTACCGCCCAAACCGCCAACGCCGGCGCCAACGCGACCTTCAGCGTCGTCGCGAACGGCACCGCACCGTTCAGCTACCAGTGGCGAAAAAACGGCACCGCGATCACCGGCAATGCCTCCGCGACGACGTCCACCCTCGTCCTAGCGAATGTCCAAGCCGCCGACGCCACGAACTACGACGTCGTGATCAGCAATGGCATTTTGCCCAGCGCGACTTCGACCGCTGTCGCGCTCGCCGTCACGCCCACCGCCCCGACCATCAGCAACGCGCCCGTCGCTACCTCGGTCGTCTACGGTAACAACGCCACGTTCACCGTCACCGCCACCGGCACCACGCCTTTCTCGTATCAGTGGCGCAAATCCGGTATCGCGCTCGTCAACGGCGCGGTCACCAACGCCGCAACCGTTTCCGGAGCGACGAGCGCCACGCTCACGCTCACTTCCGTCACGAGTCTCGACGCCGGCAACTACGATGTCGTCGTCACCAATGGCGTGAACCCCTCTGCCACCAGTCCTGCCGTCGCCCTCACCGTCACCCTGCCACCGGCCGGTCCGCAGACCAACTACGCCGGCGGCACCTACGCGCAAAACTTCGACGGCCTGCCCAACACCGGTACCTTCACGTTAACCGGCGCCGGCCCCTACGCCCTCGACGCCGCCCAGCCCAACGGCGTCGGCGCCACCGGCATCGCCGGCTGGAGCTTCACCCGCTACGCCGGCACCACGGCTACCGCTCTCTTCCGCTTCGATAACGGCGCCAATACCGCCGGCAGTGCCTACTCCTACGGCACGACCTCCTCCACCGATCGCGCCATTGGCTCTCTCGGCAGCGGCGGCAACAGCTCCCGTTTCGGCCTCTCCTTCGTCAACACCACCGGCACCACCCTCTCAACGTTCACCCTCGGCTACACCGGTGAACAGTGGCGTCACGGCGGCGCGCTCGTCCCGAATAAGCTCTCGTTCTCCTACGCCACCAGTGCGGTCGATCTCAACACCGGCACCTTCACCGCAGCCACTGCCCTCGACTTCACCGCGCCGATCATCACCGCCACCGCCGGCTCCCTCGACGGTAATGCTGCCGCGAATCGTGTTGTGATCGCACCTGTTACCCTCACCGGACTTTCCTGGGCTCCGGGCCAGACGCTTGTGCTCCGCTGGACCGACGTCGACGATGCCGGCAGTGACGACGGTCTGGCCGTGGACGATCTCACGTTCTCCGCTGCCCCCGCGCTCACCACTCAGCCCAATCCCGTGTCGGTCGCCTCCGGCAGCAATGCCACGTTCACCGTCGCCTCCTCGGCCTCCCCAGTCACCTACCAGTGGCGCCGAAACGGCACTGCGATCACCGGCAACACGTCAGCGACGACTGCGACGCTGACTCTGCCCTTCGTCACGACCACTGCGGCGGGTAACTTCGATTGCGTCGTCACGAACTCCGCCGGCAGCACCCCTAGCACCGCCGTCGCACTCACTGTTTCTCGTCAATCTGCCAGCATTACGTTTGCCGGACTCGGTGCGACCTACGACGGCACGCCCAAACCCGTTGCCGTCACCACTTCGCCCGCCGGTCTCCCTGTCACTCTTTTCTACGCCGGCAGCGCGACCGCGCCCACAGAAGCAGGCAGCTATGTCGTGACCGCCCAAGTCGGCACCCCCGAAGCCGAAGGAGGCAGCAGCTCCGTGCTCACGATCGCCAAAGCAACGCAAACCGTGACCCTCGGTGCACTACCCTCATCGCTTGCTCCTGGCGTCACCTTCACGCTCAACGCAACCGCCAGCTCTGGCCTCCCCGTCGCGCTCTTCGTCGTCAGCGGCAACGCCACCCTCGCCGGCAATTCCGTCACCCTCGCCAATACCACGCCTGTCACCCTCCGCGCCACGCAGGACGGCAACAACAACTACAGCTCTGCCGCAGTCGAAACCATCATGACCGCCGGCAAACTCACCCAGACGATCACGTTCGCCGCCCTCGCCGATCAACGCGCCACCGTCGCGCCCCTCACCCTCGGCGCGACCGCCAGCTCCGGCCTCCCCGTCTCCCTCACCGTCGTATCGGGACCAGCCTCACTCACCGGCTCCACGCTTACGCTCACGGGAGTCGCCGGCACGGTCGTCGTCCGGGCCGCGCAGGCCGGCAACGCCACCTATGACGCCGCCTCCGCCGTCGACCGCTCCTTTGCCGTCACCCTCGCCAACGCCGCCCCCGTCATCACCGCGCAGCCCGCTCCCCAGGTCGCACAGACCGGCGGCACCGTCGGATTCTCCGTGGTCGCCACCGGCACGCCTGCGCCCACCTACCAGTGGCGCAAAGATGGCGGCGCGATCTCCGGCGCGACCGGACCCGCCCTCGCCCTCGCCAACCTCACGGCCGCCGACGCCGGCGGTTACGACGTCGTCGTCACGAACTCCGTCGGCTCCGTCACGAGCTCGCTCGCCCGCCTCACTGTCAGCGCCACCGCCACCGCGCCCGTCATCACGCGCCAACCCGGCAACGTCGTCACGGTCGCCGGCCGCAGCGCCACCTTCGCCGTGACCGCCACCGGCTCGCCCGCCCCGATCTACCAGTGGAGCAAAGGCGCCTCCGTCCTCGCCGGTGCCACCGGCGCGACCCTCTCCATCCCGAGTGTCACCACCGCCGACGCCGGCAACTACTCGGTGCTCGTCACCAACTCCGCCGGCACCGCCACCGCGTCAGCCAGCCTCCGGGTATTCGCCCGCAGTTACGCCGGCACCTACTTCGGCTCACTCGGCAGCGTCGGCACCTTCGCCCTCCGGATCAGCGACGACAATACCGGCGTCTTCCTCGCCTTCCTTCCCGGCTCCTCGGCCGCCTTTGTCAGTCGCGGTGTGGCGGTCGACGACAACGGTCGCTTCAGCTTCACCACCAGCTCTTCGGCTCCAGCGGCTACCTCGTCATCCGAACGTCCCACCGCCGCCGCTCCAAACGACCTTATGTTCGCTGGCACGATTTCCGAGAACGGTTCGGTTTCGGGCTCCACTTCCGGCGCCAGCGTGCTCGCCATCAGTGCGACGAAATCCGCCGACACCGGCGTCGCGACGAATTCCGCGGGCTTCTACCAAGCCGGTGCCGACGGCAGCTCCGCCCAAACGCTCGCGATCGTCAGCGCCACCGGCCAAGCGCTCATCGTCACACAAAACGGTTCCGCCTCCGACGGTGGTTCCGGCACCGTCGACGCTACCGGAAAAGTTAGCATCACCACCGCCGGCCGCTCCACGATTTCCGCCAATTTATCTTCCGACACAAGTGCGCTCACCGCCACCGTCACTTCGTCGACCGGCACGACGACCACCTTCACCGGTTACGCCGAAAACTCCTCCGCCCTCGCCCAACAGCGTATCATTAATATTTCGACGCGCACGACCGCCGGGATCGGCGACCAAGTAGCTATCGTCGGTTTCGTCATCATCGGCCTAGAATCGAAGCCCGTCCTCATCCGCGCAGTCGGTCCGGCACTGCGCGGCCTCGGTGTCACCACCGCCCTCGCCGCCCCACGCCTTGATCTCCGCAGCGCAACCTCGCTTCTCGCCACCAACACTGGCTGGGGCACCACAGGCAACCCGGCCGAAATCGCCAACGCCGCCGCCCGCTCCGGCGCCTTTCCGCTCGCCGTCGGCAGCGCCGATTCCGTGATTCTCACCACCCTCGCGCCGGGCACCTACACCGCCATCATCAGCGCCACCGATGCGAAATCCGGCGTCGGACTCGTTGAGATTTACGATCTCTCCGGCGGCTCTTCCGCACAGAAACTCGCTAACCTCTCGACCCGCGCCGCCGTCGGCACCGGTGAAGCCACCCTCATCTCCGGCCTCGTCATCGGCGGCACCGCGCCAAAACGGGTGCTCATCCGCGCCGCCGGCCCGTCGCTCACGCAGTTTGGCGTCACCACCGCGCTCACCCGCCCGGCACTCGCGCTCTTCTCCGCTGCCGGTGCCGTCCTCGCGCAGAACTCTGGTTGGTCCACCTCCGCGGATGCCTCCACGATCGCCGACGCCTCCGCCCGCGTGGGTGCCTTCGCCTTCGGCGCCACCAGCGCCGATGCCGCTCTCATCGTGAACCTCGCGCCTGGCGCCTACACCGCTCAAGTCACCGGCGTTGCCGGTGCCACCGGCACGACGCTCCTCGAAGTCTACGAACTGCCGTAAGCAAGCAGGGGAGGTCTCCGACCCGCCCTCCGCGACCGCCCGCTGCCCAAGAGATCGCCCCGGTGCGACCTCGAGGGCAGCCTTTACGCCGCGCACCCCGTGCGCTTTCCTCGCCCTCCGCCACCGCCTCCGCGATGAAGAAACTTCTCAAAAACCTCTGGCCCTTCCTCGCACTCGTCGTGTTTGCGTTGGTGCTTTATCTCGCGCGACGTTCACCTGCCGACCGCGCGCAGCCCGCGCCGACGGCGACCCCAAGGCCGCCCGCCGCCACCGCAGAACCTGCGAGCAATCTAGGCGAACTCTCTCGCGCTCTCGCACTACCCGACCCTCGCGAGCGAGCCCGCGTCTTCGGCTCCTCGTTTCTCGCCTTCCTCGCGCGCGATCCTGCCGCCGCCCTCGCCTATGTCCGCACGCTTCCGCCTGGCAATGAGCGCGCCGCCGCCCTGCTCGCGACGCTCGATTCATTGAGCCGCACCGAACCCGAGCGCGCGCTCACCCTTGCGCGCGAACTCGTCGCCAGTCGCGAAGAGCGCGCTCTTTACAGCATCCTCTTCGACCGCTTTGCCCGAGAAGCTCTCCCCACTGCAGTCCATCGCCTCGAGCTCGTGCCCGCCGGCGAATCTCGCGAGCACGCCCTCCGTGCACTCACGGATGTTTGGGCCCGCACCGATACTCCCGCCGCACTCGACTGGGCTCGTGCCCTCCCCGATCCCGCCGACCGCAACCCCGCACTCGAAACCAGCCTCGTAAATCTCGCCACGACCGATCCGCTCCACGCCATCGAACTCGCGCAAAAAAACCTCACCGACCCCGCCCTCCCGCGCATCGTCCTCGCGGCTCTGCAAACCCTCACCGCCACCGACCCCGCCGGCGCTGCGTCGCTCGTCCGCCTCCTCCCTCCCGGCGAGATGCAAACCCTCGCCGCCGTCAACGTTGCCCGCGCGTTCGGGGCCAAAGACCCCGTCGCCGCGATCGCCTGGTTTCGCACGCTGCCCGAGGGCACTACGCAACGCCTCGCCCTGAACCATATCCTCACCGAATGGGTCCGCCGCGACGCCCCCGCCGCGAGCGCTTATGTCACCGCACTCCCACCCGATCGCACCCAACACGACGCCGCCGTCCACCTCGCCGGCCTCCTCGTGGCTAAAGATCACCAGACCGCCATCGCTTTCGCGCAAACTCTCCCCGCCGACGCGACGCGTCCCGCTGCGCTCACCCACATCGCCAACGAATGGGCCCGCCAGGATCCCGCCGCCGCCACGCAATGGGCCGCCACCCAACCTCCCTCCACCCTGACACCCGCCGCCCTCAGCGGCGCGTTCTCGTATTGGCTCCTCACCGACGCCCCCGCCGCCCGCGCCTGGCTCGCCACCGCCCCGCTCCCCGCAGATATAAAATCTCAAATCGCCCCCAAGTAACCACGCTCCCGTCTGCCCATCTTCTGCGTCTTCTGCCGTGTCCGCTCCCGAAAAAACTCTCGTTGCCATGTCCGGCGGCGTCGACAGCTCCGTCGCCGCCCTCGTCCTCCAACGCGCCGGTGTCCCCCTCGTCGGCGCCTACATGAAGAATTGGATCAATGAAGACGAAATCATCGGCCACTGCCCATGGATGCAGGACATCGAAGACGCGCGCGCCGTCTGCGATCGCCTCGGCATCGAGTTTCGCGTCGTCAACCTCATGCAGGAATATCGCGACCGCGTCGTCGCCTACCTCCTCGACGGCTACGCCCACGGCCTCACGCCCAACCCCGACATCATGTGCAATCGGGAAATCAAATTCGGCGTCTTCCGCGCTTACGCCCGCGCACAAGGCTTCGCCGCCGTCGCCACCGGCCACTACGCGCAACGCGGCACGAATCCCGACGGCACGTTTTCCCTCCTCGAAGGCGCCGACAAAAACAAAGACCAGTCCTACTTCCTCACCCTTCTCTCGCAGGCCCAGCTCGCCAACGCCCGCTTCCCCATCGGCCACCTCCCCAAACCCGAACTCCGCGCCCTCGCCCGCGATGCCGGCCTCACCACCGCCGACAAAAAAGACAGCCAGGGCATTTGCTTCATCGGCGAAGTAAAAATGTCCGATTTCCTCCGCGCCTACGTGCCCGACGCGCCCGGCCCCATTGTCCGCGCCCACGACGGCCGCAAACTCGGCCAACACCGCGGCCTCCATTTTTACACCCTCGGCCAACGCAAAGGCATCGGCGTCCCTTCGAACGCGGATCACCAAGCCTACGTCGTCGTCGGTAAGCGCTCCGCCGACCGCGCCCTCCTCGTCGCCTTCGACAGTCCCGCTGCCCCGGGACTCTTCCAGCGCGAAGTCCGCGTGCACTCCCTTCAGTGGAACGCGCCGGCGATCACCACCACGTGCCTCCTTGAAGGCCGCGTCCGCTACCGCGACCCGCGCGTCCCGATTGAATTTATCCCTGAAGGCAACGACACCGCGCTGATCAAATTTCAGACACCCCAACGCGGCCTTGCCAGCGGCCAAATCATCGCCCTCTACATCGGCGACCGCCTCCTCGGCGGCGGCGTCTACGTCTAAACAGCGGACGGCGCAATCAGCGCGATTGGCAGCAGGCATATCTCGAAATCACGGCGTCCCCTGAAACCCTGTCTTTTAGAAAAGCACCCTCATTGTCGTCGTACGGGAGAATTCTGGCTGATCGCGTTGGCGGGCTAGGTGGGGCCATTTTCCGGAACTGGTTTCAGGCTGGCTTGCGCGGTCTGCAATTTCGAAAAAATTCTGCGCAACCGCGACGCGGAAAGACGCTCCCGCCTGCCAACCGCTACCGTCTGGTCACCGCCGGTGAGATTCCACCCGCGCTCTTCGAACAGGATGTCGCCGCCGTTAATCTTCGTGCCATTGCGGAAATCAAAAAAGAATCACGCGTCTGGATTTGTCCGAAGTGCCGAGAGGAAAAGCCGCCAAACGTTGGTTCATGTTGGCGGTGCGGAGGAAATTCGCCCGCCCCACCGGGGCCGACCGATGACGCGCCACAGCAGTGGCCCGAAATGGGCGGCAAGCTTCCCTGGGAGTAACTTCCCGGGGACAATTTCCCCATGTCGCCCGACCCTGCGGTGCCGGTTAGGATTCGCTTCAATGCCCGAATCAGGGCGATCTGACCGCCCTCGCTCAAGCCACGGCCTGCATCTTTTCCCGGCCGCGCAAAGCCTGCTTTATTTCGTGGCAATCAGCGTGCATCTGGAGCTCGAATTTCCTCAAATTGAAGGCCGGGAACACGCGCCCACGCAGAACGCTCCATTCCTCCGTTTCTTCGATCGCCGGAAAATGCTGGCGAGGAGGATCACCCGCACTGCCGAGATGGTTATGTCGGCAAAAATCCCGCGCCAGTGAAACCACCGCCACGAGATCGACATCCTCCGTCGCCTGCGAGGGGGCATCGATCCAACGCACGACATTGACGAACGGCCGCGGCAATCCGTGTGCCTCGGCAAAATACACCGCCAGTTCCGCTGATGTGCAGGTGAAAAATTTACGCTCGGCCGCACCCAAGGAGACGCACTCCGTCCGCGCATACTCCACGACCGCGTGAAAACCGCCTGGATACATGTGCGCCAACAGGAGTTTCCCGAAATCATGCAGCAGGCCTGCCGTGTAGGCCACGGGCTCAAGTTCGTGAAACTCGAGATAGCGACAGGTGTTTCGCGCCAACCTCGCCACCCCATTCTGAAACAACCAAAACTGCGGCCAGCTAAAGTGCGGCAATACCTCCATCATGCGCTCCTTTATTGTCACAAAACTCCGGCCTTGTGCGGCAAGCCCAATAGCTCCGATGCGCCCGACCGCGAGTCGCGGATCGTCGATTGGCTCGGAAATTTCCTCTGATTGTCGCCGTAGATGGTTCGCCGCGATCAGCATCTGGGCGGCCAAGCCGGGATCACGTTCGACCAGATCCATTACAGGCCCCACACAATCCCCCTCCCCATTGGCGGACATCTGAAAGGCAGCTGCCGACGAATCTACCACCGGGCATCCCTTCAGGTTCCTCAGCTCGCTATGCAACTGGGTGATGGTTACAACTGGGCAACGGTTCTGCAGCGGTGCCGTCGACCAATGGAACCGATCAGCGGCGATCCGTTCCGCGTCGATCTCGTCGACCGACAGAAACTCCGGCGGCTCGAGATTCTCGTTTAACCGGCGAAAAATGATCTGGTCCGCAAACTCCAACATCTCCAACCGACTTTGCAAATCCGACCACCGCGTCTGCACGACCAACTCGCCAAGGTCAGCCAAACATTCGACGACGCCCCACGCACCCGCCGCTTCGGCTTGCGCTGACAACTGTGCAAATTCCGCCGTGAGGGATTTCTCCGCCTGTAGTTCGACGCCTTGCGCGATGACTGCACGCCGGGAAATCAGTGCGGTGCGCAACTCCTCCAGCATGCCATGGAGCCCCTTCGGCTCCAAGCCCATCAGCTTACAAAACGACTTTTCTTCCTCGAAATGGCGGGCACGCCAAGGGTTGGCCGTCGCCTTCGCGATCTCCGCGTGAATCGGCCCCTCCAAATAGGGCTTGATCAGGAAATTTTGCACCCGCAGCTCCAAGGCGCTTTTCACGGTAGCCCTATCACCGTGCGCAGTGTAAAATACAAAGGGCAGAAGCTTCCGGAAACTATCTTCTTTCAGCCACTTCGCCAAAATGAGCCCGCCTCCGCCGATGTTCAATTCCGAGAACACGAGGTCAACCTTGACCGCACTCCGGATGAAGTCCCAGGCCTCATCCGCCGTAGAAACGACGGCCAACCGGTGATGGCCACGCTGCAGAAAACCCCTCATCGCGAGTTGGGCGACGTCGCTGGAGTCGACGAGGAGGAGGTTGGCCATGGAGTTAGTTTATCGCAGCTGCGCTGCGCCCGGCGGCCAGCCGATCCGGTCGCCATTCCTCCCATCGACACGAAACCCAAAAAATTGAGTTCCACCCACCCGGAACTAGCCGAGTGCAGTGAAAGCCAAACGCACGGCTAATCCCAAGAACACCACACCCAATAACCGATCAATCCAATGGCCCTGGCGCAGAAATTTCCGCCTAACGTCATCTCGGGTAAAAACCACCGAAACAGCCGAAAACCAAAGCACCGTCGTCACTGCCATCCAAAGCCCATAGCCAGCCTGCACCCACCGCGGCGTCTGCGGACTTACGATGAGCGCAAACAACGACAGAAAAAACAGCGTCGCCTTCGGATTGAGCGCGTTGGTCAGAAAGCCCGTCGCAAAGGCCGCCCGTGTCGTCGGCCGCGCGTCGCTGTCCGCCTCGACCCCGCGATCCGGATTATTTGCTTCGCCGCGCGGTTTCGCCCGGATCGACTGAACGCCCAACCACGCGATATACGCGGCCCCTGCAGACTTCACCACCGCGAACCACAACTCGGAACTGCGGATCAACCACCCCAGGCCCAACAACGAATACCCCACATGCAGAAAAATTGCTGACCCAACGCCAAGACTTGTCCAAAGCGCGGTGCGACGTCCGTGCGCCAGACTCTGCCGGAGCACCAGCGCAAAGTCCGGGCCCGGACTCGCTACGGCCAGTAGGTGCGCCAACGCGACCTTTCCAAACTCGACCCAGATATCCTGCATCGTCACACCCTCGACGTTCAGAGGGCGATTTCCTTGAAGCGAGGATCCGCGAGCATTTTATCCAACTGCTTTCCTTCGGAAAAAGATTTTACCGACCGATTCTCCGGAAAGCGCTTCAAAGCCTGCGTGAGTTCAGCCCTCGCCTCTTCGATGCGCCCCAGTAACGCGAGCACATAGATTTTCTGCAGCACGGCGCCGGGATCGTTCGCATCTTTTTTCGCCGCCACCTCATATGCCTGAAACCCGGACTTGTAAGCGACACGAGCCGCTTCCTTTTGCTTGAGACGAACCCGGATCGATCCGAGGTCCACCCAATATTTCCCAGTGTCCGGGCAAAGCCCCGTCGCCTTTGTCAATAATCCTTCGGCCCGCGCGAAATCCTTCAGCTGCAGCGCGAATTGCGCTTCACTGACCAAGCTCGCCGCCTCCTTCCGCTGGAGGGACGTGATTTCCTTTGAGGTTGGACTACAGCCGCCAGACACCAACAGGGCCAATGCAGCGAGGAACACTAAGACGAGGGTCTTCATTGCCATAGCCCATAGCGATACGTTGCCGGCCCTTCGTCAATCCCGCGGGTTAGACCAACCTCCCGCCAAGACTACATATCCGGCGGAACGTTCGCGATCGCTTCCTCGATCGTCGTGAGCCCTTCCTTTACTTTGAGCAGGCTGTCCTGGTGCAGCGTTTTCATGCCGCCTCGCTGGGCGATTTTTTTCAGGACGGCGGACTCCGCTTCCTTGTTGATCGCGGCCACGAGTTCCTCGTTGGACACCATCAATTCGTGAATACCCACCCGCCCCTTGTAACCGCTGCCGCCACACTTTGGACACCCCTTTGGATTCGCCTTGAAAATCTGTCCGGTCCAACCGATGGCCTTCTGGATGATTTCCTCTTCCCGGCCCTCGGGCTTATAGGGCACGCGGCAAGTCTTGCATACGCGGCGCATGAGCCGCTGCGCACAAACGCAAAGCAGTGAAGACGACACCATGAACGATTCCACGCCCATCTCCGTGAGCCGCGAAATCGTCGTCGGCGCATCATTTGTATGGAGCGTGGAAATCAGCAAGTGACCCGTAAGCGCCGCTTCGACCGCAATCCCCGCCGTTTCTTTGTCGCGAATTTCACCGACGAGAATGATGTCGGGATCTTGCCGCAGAAAGGCCCGCAGCGCAGTCGCAAACGTCAAACCGATCTGCCGGTGCATCTGCATTTGGTTCAGACCAGGCAGCGTGTATTCGATCGGATCTTCGGCCGTGCGGATCACAATATCCGGCGTGTTCACCTCGTTCAGCGCCGAGTAAAGGGTCATCGACTTGCCTGAACCCGTCGGCCCGCAATGCAAAATCATGCCGTAGGGCTGACGGATGCACTCCCGATATTTCGCGAGATTCTCCTCAGAAAAACCCAACGCCGGTAGCGGCAGCGTCGTTTTTTGTTTGTCGAGAATACGCATCACGACGCCTTCACCGTGATTCAGTGGCGCAGTGGAAACACGCAAGTCGAGGTCGATGTTTTTCTTCGTGTATTGTTTGAAAACGATACGTCCATCCTGTGGCAACCGGCGCTCTGAAATATCCAAATTGCACATGATCTTCAGGCGCGCGATCAACGCTGGACCGACCTTCTTGGGCAGACGCAATTTCTCGTGGCAGATACCGTCGATCCGATTGCGAACAATCACTTCCTTCTCCTGTGGCTCGATGTGAATATCGCTCGTGCCCGCGAAATACGCGTCCTCGATGATGCGGTTAGCTAGCTGGATGATCGGGCCGGACTCCTCGTTGACGTCCTCCTCCTTCAACTCGCCCTCGGTGCCGCCGCCTTCGCCGTATTCGGCGCCGATCTGCATGATCACGTCGTCAAACCCGCCGCCGCCGCGATCCTGCCCCTTCGTAAATTTGTCCCGAATATCCTTTTCCCGCGCCAACAAACGCACGACACGCTTGCCGGTCATTTCCTGAATCTTTGTCGGCAGCGTAACCTCAAAAGGATTCGCAAACGCCACCAGCAACATCTCGCCGACCTGTCCGACCGGCAGCACGAGGTTCTCCTTGCAGAAATCCTCCGGGATCCGCTCGAACGTCTGCGGCGTCATGCGGTAGTGCGCGACGTTAAAGGGCGAAAGATTGAGGGCGCGCGATTTCGCGACGAGGCACTGAAACGCGGAGATTTTATACTCTTCCTGCAGTAACTTATCGAGTGCGTCACCGCTGAGATCCTCGGGACGCGAGGACAACGCGCCGCGCTGGTCGCCATCGAGCCGGCCCATTTCGACGAGTTTAGCTACGATCTGCAGCTGGATTTTTCCGAGTGGCATGGACTTACTTCGAAGGGACCGGAACCGGGATGGCCACAGGGAGGAGTGGCGCGGAGTGGTCGACCGGGAGCTTCTCCAAGTAGTCGGCAATTCCCTCGAGGGTTGTGCCAAACCAAATGATCGGCCCGCCGAGTTGCTTCTCCCAATAAGTGCGCACGGCGGAACTCAAATAATAGGCGGTCGCCACGAAGTGAAATTCCTCTTCCCGATCAAACGGCACGGACCACGTCGCCCAACAGGCGCCCACGTCGAGCCCTTTCTTGGAATCATCGGGCACCTCATAATCACGCAAATCGACCAGCCCCACTCCTTCACTCTCCACGAGATGGTGGAGAACATCGTCTTCCTTCAATACTTTCAAGTCGAAGGCCAGAATACCGAGGATCGTGTTTTGCCTCGGCTGATCGGCGGACACGATCTCAATCAGCTTTTCGTTCGCAGTCTCGAGGTCCTCGATTTTCACGAGATTGTTCTCCACGAGATTCGCACCCAACAGGCGGTTGGCGCGCATCAGGAGGGGACGGTGTTCCTTCGACATATGAGATATCCTTGGCTCAGGCTTTCGCGTCTGCCGATGCTTTTTCTGCAGCCCGGAACTTCGCGACGCGTTTTAGCAATTCTTTCTTCAGCTTATCGAGCCCGGCTCCCGTCAGACAGGAAATCTCGATGGTCTCGGCCGTTTTGTAACGCGTCTTGAATTTCTTCAACTGCGCCGCGGACTCCGACACATCCATTTTGTTTGCCACCACCAAGCGGGGCTTCTTCAGCAAAGCTGGATCGTAGAGTTTGAGCTCGTTCAGGAGGTGCTTGTAGTCGTCGCGCGGGTCCCGCGCGTCGGTGCCAGCCATATCGACGAGGAAAATCAGCAAGGCACAGCGTTCAATGTGCCGAAGGAACCGGTGGCCCAGGCCGCGATTGTCATGCGCTCCCTCGATCAGTCCAGGCACATCGGCGAGCAAGAGGCGCTTGGTTCCCTTCACTTCGTCCGAGTAGTCAATCACGCCGATCTGGGGATGCAGCGTCGTAAATGGATAGGCTGCCGTTTTAGGCCGGGCCTTCGTGATCCGGGTTGTCAGTGACGACTTCCCTGCATTGGGGAATCCCACGAGACCAACATCGGCAATGCTCTTGAGAATCAGTCGATACTCTCCGCGCTCACCATCGAGGCCCGGGTTGGCTCGCTTGGGCGCACGGTTGGTGGAGTTCTTGAAATGAGTATTACCCCAACCGCCATTGCCGCCCTTGCAGAGAACGATGCGCTGACCGTCTTCGACGATTTCGGCCACGATTTTGTCGGTCGCGAGGTCAATTACCACGGTGCCCAAAGGCATCCGCATGTCACAGGGCTTGCCATCGCGGCCATGACAGTCGGCTCCTTGGCCGTGTTCACCGCGCTCCCCACGCCAATGGGGCTGAAATTTGTAATCGACCAAATTGTTGGTGTTTACATCACCAATCAGCACGACATCGCCGCCGCGACCGCCGTCGCCGCCATTGGGTCCGCCCCACGGCTCATATTTTTCCCGACGGAAGCTGATACAGCCTCGCCCGCCGTCGCCGGCCGTTAATTTAACTGTGCATTCGTCAACAAACATGTCGCCACGATACAGAAGCCAAAGCGTTTGCCAAGGGTCTCGCAGTTGGCGCCTCGAATTACCTCCACCGATCAGACCAGCAGTTGAGTTGCCCCACCGAAAGAAGCCTCAAATTTCACAGCAAGATTTTGATGCCCTTGCGTAGGTAGGTCGGCACATCAAGATCATTGCCGTCGAAAAGATTGCGGTCGGTTTTCTCGAAGTGACCGCGGCGTTCGACTTCGCCGAACCCAAACTCCTCCTGGGCGGCCTTGGCCGCCTCTAAATTTCTCGCTTCAGCACTGTCCGAGGAGAGCAACGCAGTCAGAGCGGGGTCTTCCTGAGCATCAGAACGCGGCTGATTCGCCGGAACATGAGCGGTTGGGCCGGTTGGCTGCGTCGCCACACCATTTGGAGCTTTCACGCGCGTCGGCGCAGTCGGTCGACGCGACGTAATTCCTCGTCCACCCATATCGCTCGTGCCCAAGACGCAGATCTCGATCCGTCCAGCCATCGTTTCATCGATCACGGCCCCCATAATGATATGTGAATCTCGACCAAACTGGTCGGTAATCGCACTCATCAACTCATTCACCTTGGGCAGAGTGAGATCCGCGCCACCGAGGATATTTACGAGCAGCCGGTCGGCCTTGCGGGAAAATTCCGGAGTGTGCAGCAACGGACACAGCTTTAGGCTGGCAATCGTGTCCGCGACGGCGTTTTCACCTGCACCTTCGCCGAGACTGAACAGCGTCTTACCGCCACGTTGTTGGAACGCCTGTTTCAAGGTAGCGAAATCAAGGTTGATCAGGCCGGTCTTGAACAACATCGCCCAAATCGACTTCACCCCGCGGCCGATCCATTCATCAGCGCGAGCAAAGGAATCGAGCACAGTCTCATTGTCCGCCGCTTCCTGCAACAGCACGTCATTGGGCAGCGGTATGACCGCGTCACAAACCTTGCGCAGCGCGGCCAGACCCTCTTCCGCCTGTTTGAGCCGGCGACCGCCTTCAAAACTGAACGGCATCGTGACAAACGCGATGACGAGCGCGCCCGTCTCGGCCGCGATCTCCGCAACCGTCGGCGAAGCCCCACTACCGGTTCCTCCCCCCATACCGGTGACGATAAACACAAGGTCACAGTTCTTCACGACCGCGGAAATTTTTTCCCGGTCGGCCTCGGCGGCCACCCGGCCGAGCTCGGGATCGCCACCGGCCCCGAGCCCACGAGTGACGCCCATGCCGATGAGGACCTTATCCTGCACCGGTGAACTGGCGAGTGCTTGGTAGTCGGTGTTAATCACCGCCATCTGGAGACGCTCGAGATTTTCCATCTTGAGTCGATCCACTGCGTTGGAGCCGGCCCCACCGACGCCGACCAGTTTGATCGCGATATTCTTGTCCGTAAGGAGCCCGTGCTCAAGGGGAAGTTCGTTGAGGTTCATGGTTGGCGGCTCAGGAATTGGCAAAAAGGCGTTTCATACCGGTGATAAACCCTCCACCGCGACGAACCGGCGCGGATTTATCCGACTGAGCACTCACTCCGTAGTAAAGCAGGCCAAGCGCCGTGTGAAATCCCGGATCCCGGAGATTTTCCGCCACCCAAGTCGGTGCCTCTCCCAAATGGGCGGGAACGCCGAAAACCTTGGCGGCCACTTCAGTAATGCCAGCGAGTTTTGCCGTGCCCCCCGTGAGCACGACACCCGACGCACAAGTCTCGGACGTAAATGCGTTACCGAGGCGTTTCTTCACGACTTCCAGTAATTCCCAGGTGCGCGCCGACGTAATCTGCTCAATCGCCTGTTGGGGAAACTGACGGTCGCCGATCGCAAAATTTCCGTCGAGCCACACCTTCGCAGCTTTGTCCTTCGTTTGCAGGGTGGCGCGGCCGAAACGCAGTTTCAGCTTTTCCGCCTGCCCATCGGTCAGGCGGAGCCCAATGCTGAGGTCATTCGTAAGATGCGTGCCACCCACAGAAACCACCCCGGTGGTATGGGGCGCGCCGTCGCGATACAGGACGTAATCCGTCGTGCCGGCCCCAATATCGAGCACGAGCACGCCATGCTGACGTTCCTCGGAGGTCGTGACCATATGACCGGCCGCCAAGCTAGAAAGGACCAGCTCGCGGACCTCCAAATTAAATCCGCGGATCACGTGAATATTGTCTGCCAGACGCTGTTCCTGGCCATGCACCGTCCAGTAACCTACTTCCAGCCGTTCGCCTACGAGGTTCTCGGGCAGCGCGGGAACCAAACGCCCGTCGACCCGAAACGGCCGGCGAATGTGATGCACGACCGCACGCCCAGCGGGCAATTCCTTCGACTTCGCCAAATCGCAGACCGTGCGAATATCGTCCGTCTCGATCATGTTGTCCGCCGCCTTCACATTGACGGCAGCCTCGTTATAGAAGCCCTCAAGGTGACCGCCAGTCTGCGCGAGGAAAACAACATCGATCCGCTCGCCCGCATCCCGCTCCGCCTGTTCGAGCGCGCTATGGGTGCACTCGCTGGCCGCCTTGTAATCGACCACACTGCCCTTGATGACCCCACGCGACGAACATTCACCGCATCCAATGATCGCGAGCTCGCGCCCGGTGTATTCGCCAAGCAGAACGCTGATCTTGGAAGTGCCGATTTCAACGGCGCCGATGAAGGTGGGTCGGGAGCTCACAGTTTCGATTTGGGCTGGGAATTTGGGAAAAAGTTGAGGGCCGGAGCCTTCGCCGCAGCCGCTGGAGTCGTGTTAACCGGCGACGCGCTCGCAGGCTGAAACGCCACCGAAACTTCTCGGCCAAGTGACAAATCAATTTTCGCCGGCGGTGTCGGCATCGTGGAGAAGATTTCCCACTGATAATCGAGCTTGGCCAGTTGCTGAAAAAAATCGCCGTTGGCGCCAAAGACCACCGTGGTGCCACCCTTGGTGCGCACATTGAGTTCTCCGTCGGATTCCAACCGTGCCAACGACACTACTTGCCATGTCTTGTAAAGATGCTCCGCGTCGAGCCGCGCACGCGCCAGCAACTCCGCCACCACGCCCATATGTTCGACCGGCCGGTAGCGGTCATTACTGCGGGTGAGCTTCACCCCGTCCAACCAGGGCAACGCTGAAAGCAAAGCGTCCTCGTAGCCGACACCGTCAAACACGACCCCGTCCTGCGCGACGAGCAGCGCGGTTTGCTGGCCGCGCAGATCCGCCATCACACGTGCGACTGGAGAACGCTCCGAAACCTGCGCCTTGAGCGTATCCGGAAAACTCTTCGTCAAGCTGGCCGTTTTCACCTGACCACCTGCCATCAGCCGAATGCGCAGGGCCTGCAGGTCGATTTCCATCAGCGAGGTGTTTTTCGACAACGCCAGCGTCCGCGCGAGCCACTCATTGCCGAGCACACCATCCGTTTTTAGTTCGAGACTCTTGACCGCAACCGACTTCGCCGAGGCCGGCATTTTCTGCGGATTCTCCTGCAACGCCCGCGTGACCTCCCACGCACCCCAAACCGCGCTGCCGATCACCGCTGCCGCGCCGGTCGCTCGGAGCACAGATGTGGTCAGGCGCCACTTGCCCTCGCGCGACATCGCGCGTGGCATTACCGGCTGGGGAATATCTCTCCAGCTACGAGCGGTTGGCGCGGTGACGAGTTCTTTACTCACGATTTTTGGGTAGGCGCAGCCTTTTGAAAACGCAGCAGCGCAGGCCTAACCAGCTCCCGAACCAATCCCGTAAAATCCAATCCCGCGCTCCGCGCACTCATCGGCAGCAAACTGGTCTCTTTCATGCCCGGCAGCGTGTTGATTTCCAGCAAAAACGCATCGCCTTGCTCAGGTAAAATGAAGTCCACCCGCGCATAGTCCCGACACCCACACGCCGCGAACGCAGTTTCGGCCGCCGCTTGCACCTTCGCGGTGGTCGCCGCATCGAGTGGCGCAGGGGAAAAATACTCGGTCATCCCCTTCGTATATTTGCTCGTGTAATCGTAGACGCCGCTTTTGGGCCGAATTTCAACAATCCCCATCGCTTTGCCCCCAATCACACCGACGGAGAGTTCACGGCCGACAATGCGTCGTTCAATGAGCCACGAGCCTGCAGTGATGGTGGCGAGTTTTTCCGCCAGCTCCGCCCGGTTCCCGATCACGCTCAGGCCCACACTACTGCCCTCGTTGTTGGGCTTCACCACTACACTCTCACCCAGTTTCGCCACCACTGCGTCCACCGTCGGCTTGCCCGCAGCCACGAAGCAAACGGCGTCCGCCACACGCACGCCTTTGGCTGCGGCTGCGTCCTTGGTGAGAGACTTGTCCATCGTGAGCGCGCTGCTCGCGGCATCGCACCCGGCATAGGTGACACCCGCCGCATCCAAGAGCCGTTGCATTCCTCCGTCCTCGCCAAAAGTCCCGTGTAGAGTTGAGAAAACCACATGCCGCTTCGGGTCCAATCCTGCGGGCAATGCATCGGCGCTCAGCTCAAACTGCTGAGTGGGAAATGATCGCGCCAGCGCGATTGCCGAGGCTTTCCCGGAACCGAGGGAGACTTCTCGTTCAGCCGAGCTGCCGCCGGCAAATACGGCAATGATGGGTAGTGGTGTGCTCATAAAACGTCTTTCCATAGTTTTCCGAAGAGCAGCGCCTCGGGCTCGAGGTCGACACCCTTGACCTGACGCACGCGTGCTCGCACGCGTCGCACCAAGTCCACGACGTCGGCGCCGGTCGCTTGGCCGCGGTTTACGATGAAATTTGCATGGACCGCGGAAACCTCGGCATCACCGACCCGCTCACCTTTCAACCCGCTTTCGTCAATCAATCGCCCGGCCGACGTGCCGGGAGGATTCTTGAAAATACATCCGGCACTCGGCTCGCGCGGCTGTGATTCATGGCGCTTGCGTGAATAGGCGTCCATCTGGCGTTTCACCGCGTCCGCCTCAGCCTGCGCGGCAGGACGCAGCAAGGCACCCAGCGCAATGGCCTGACGAAGCTCGGCACAGTGACGGTATTCCACGTGCATCGCCGCCTTCGGCAAAATTTTCACTTCGCCCGCCATTGTCATCAGTTGGACCTCTTCGACCACGTCGAACATCCAGCCTCCCATTGCTCCCGCATTCATCCGCAAGGCGCCGCCCACGTTGCCAGGAATACCTTCAAGAAACTCGAACCCCACGAGTCCAGCCTTGGCCGCTAAACCACACAAATTTTTCAGCCGGAGGCCCGCGCCGACCCAGACTCGTCCGACGCCGCGCGGTTCAAACGCCGACCATACCTCGTGGGCGAGCGAGATGACCAATCCGTCAACGCCCTCGTCCGGCACGATCAAATTCGAACCTCGGCCAAGCATGAAGACCTCGACCCCCGGCACTCGGACCACCCGCAGCAAAATCTGTAAATCCTCGGCCGACGTCGGCTCCGCATAAATGCGCGCCGCCCCACCGACGCGCATCGTCGTCTTGGGAGCAAGTGGCTCCTCGCGCTTGATTTTGGTCGATGGCGAAAGCGCAGAGTTGAGGAGGGAAGCAACTTCATCCCAGCGCCGAACTGTTCCCACAACCTGCCCGGGGGGGAGTGCTAGGCTCATGCCGTTGCAGGTCGCGCGTTGGCCGAGGACTCGTCGGGTGGCGCGGAAAGTTGCTCGAGGTCATGCAGCATCAACTCGAGTGAATTGGCGCGGTCCATTCGCTGGAGATTGCCGCGAAACTGCCGGAGCAACCAGTCGTTGAAAATAGCGTCGCGGACCTCGGCGAAGAGACCGGCAAGCGCGGATTGTTCGATGACGATCCCGCCACCCTGCCGCTCAAAATACGCGGCATTGGCCCGCTGGTGGTCGTCTGCAGCTTGTGGAAAAGGAACCAAAATGGCGGGCGTTTCACAGCGAATCAGCTCCGCAAGCGTGCCGGCCCCGGCCCGTGACACCACCAAATCGGCGGCAGAGAAAAGCTCCGCAATTTGATCACTGAAGGCGACAAACTCCACCCGCACCGGCGCGCCGTTCTTCGACCGATATTCCGTAACACCGTCACGCCCTTTACCCATTCCCGTCACGCAATAAACTTGGATGCCTTCGTCGGCGAGGGCAGCAACCTGCGAGCGAACCCAGTCGTTCAGCGCGCCAGAGCCCTGGCTGCCACCCAGGAACACCAGCAATTTTAGCGCGGGATTCAGGCCGAGCGCGCGACGTGCGGCTGACTGTGACTGACGCACAAATTCCCGCCGCACTGGCAGACCGAGATGGCGCGTGACCGAGGCGCGAATGGCCGCAATGCGAATGCCGGGAGGCAAATAGACCCGCCGCACAAATCGACCGAGGGTGCGCACCGCCAAGCCGGGCACACGATTGGATTCGTGGAGCGCGACCGGCACCCCAAGCAAGCATCCGGCGACGACAATCGGAGCGGACGTAAAGCCACCGAAGCCAACCAGAGCTTCGGGTTGCATTGCGCGAACCAATTGCACGCACCGAAAAAATGCCCGCGCCTGCGAGATCAGACACTTCAATAACTGAATGGGGCTGAAGGAAAACCCCGTGCCCGGCAGCCGCTCAAAGCGCAAGTGAGGGTATTTCGTCAACAGCCGCGAATCCACTTTCTTCTGGCTGACCAAGAGCACCGGCTCATGGCCACGCGCAATCAAGCCTTCAGCCAGCGATATGCCGGGCGAAAGATGTCCGCCCGTGCCACCGCACGAAATGAGATATTTGCTCATGCTAAGACCTCCCGCATCGACCGAGAATTCGCGGGCAGTGCCACGCGACTCCACGTGCGCTGAGTATTGAGCAGGATGCCCAGCAGCAACCCCATCAATAGGAGATTGGAGAGTCCGGCGCTGATAAACGGGAGCGACATGCCCTTCGTTGGAAATATCCCGGTGACGACGCCAAGATTGATGATGGCTTGCAGACAGATCATCAGCAAACAGCCGGTCACGAGCAGAAAGTGAAATAGGTTCGGCGCCCGTCGCAGATGCACCAGCCCTGCGATAAACATCACCGTAAACACCGCAACAACACCCAGCGTAAACCACAGTCCGAGCTCCTCACCGACGATCGAAAAAATAAAATCCGTATGGGCCTCGGGCAGATAGCTCAACTGCTGCCTCCCCTGACCCAACCCCGTGCCGTCCGCGCCGCCCGCCGCAAATGCCGCCAACGCCTGGCGCAGCTGGTAGGATTTCTCTTCGCTAAGAAACTCCAACATACGGCGAAGCCGATTCGGATTCTGCAGAACCAAAACCGCAAACGCACCACTCACGATCGCCACAGTGGGTAGCGTATATCGCCACCTGGCGCCGGCCAGAAAAAGCAAGATGAGACCGACCGCGACCATTAACGCCGCCGTGCCAAAGTCCGGTTCGAGCACAACCAAACCGGCGAACGCTCCGATAATCGCCAACGGCACAACGTAGCCGCGCTTAAATTCTCCGATGCGCGTCTGATTGAGCGCTAGATAGTGGGCGAGGCAGAAAATGAGGCCAAATTTGGCGAATTCCGACGGCTGCATCAGGTGGGTTTTGCCGTAGCCTATCCATCGATGACTCCCTTTCGCCGACTGTCCAATATAGGGAATGAACACCAGAATAAGTAACACGATCAAGATGCCACCGATCCACCAGACATACCGCCGAAGGTAATCAAGGTTGAGCCGGCTGGCGACGAAGCAAATCAATGCTGCCAAGGCCACGCCACCGATTTGTTTTTGCAAATACTGGTAGGGCACCTCGACGACCGTTTGGGTGGACTTAGCCCTCAGTCCCGAATCATCCGGCGCGCTCGCGCTCACCGTTACTTTTTTCGTGAAGGATGAACTCGCGCTGAACAAAATCGACAGGCCGAGGCTGGTGAGTCCGATCGCGCAGACGACGATGATCGTCGCGGGATTCAGGAAGAACCGCGCACGAGGTTTATCGGGCCCGTCACTGGCCATGAGATTGGACGGCAAGCACTGAGGTTAGGGTTTCTTTGACGAGGGCGATTCGTCGACCCGAATCACCGGCACCTCACCACCAGCAGCGGCGGGTGGCTGCGCCATGATCACAGGAGCAGGTTGGCCAAGTTGGGGGGCGGTAAAAATCGGTCTGCCATCGGCGGATGGCGTGTTGGCCGGCGCTACGGCACCCGGCGTCTTCGTCGCGGACTTCCCGGCCGCATTACCATTCTTCGCATCCCAGCCGGGAATGATGAGTTCCTTGCCGGCCGGAAGCTTCAACGGGTCGGTGATGTTGTTGGCGACGGCGAGGTCGCGCTGCTTGATACCATATTTTTGGGCAATTGTGCCAAGTGTCTCACCGGATCGGACGGTATGGCGAAGTCCGCCGCTCGTCGGCTTTTGCGCAGGGGCCTCCGCTGATTTGACCGAAGCGGACTCAGTGGTTGCACCAGCAACTGCCACGCTGGGCCGCGATGCAGACTTACCCGGAATCACCAGTTTCTGACCGGGCTTGAGCGCGGCGTTGCTCTTCAGATTGTTGGCCGCAGCCAATTCTTGATAACTCAGCTTGTTCTTGTTCGCGATACTCCAGAGACTGTCTCCTGATTTCACGGTGTAAGTCGTCATCGGCGTCACATCTTGCACGGGCTCAGTGACGAGGGCCGACGCGGCAGGCGTATTTGGACGCGTGGGGGTAAAACGCACGCTGGTCGGTGCCGCGGCTGCGGGCGCATCCGGATTGAAGGCCACCGGAGGATTCGGCGCCACAGCCAAGGCTGGCGCACTGCTCGGCACGGTGAGGTTGGGCGCCGGTTCAGCTTTTGCGACCGTGTCACCGGGAGCCGGCGTCGGTTTCGACGACGAGCTGCAGCCCGGATTTGAAAAAATCATGACGAGGACAAACACGTGGATGCCCACGACGATGCCGAAAATTTTGAGGATTTTCATAGATGGAGTGTTGGCTGTTTTCTGAAGATTTGTAAGAGCGAAAGCTACTTCAAACTGGGTATGCTTTTCGGGTGACTGAGATCAACGGAGTTTGAGCGTCCCGAGGCCGGCGAGCGCGCAGATGAGCGAGAGGACCCAAAAGCGGAGCACGACCTTCGTCTCCGGCCAGCCCTGCTTTTGAAAATGATGGTGGATCGGCGCCATCAGAAAGAACCGTCTCCCCTCACCCGTCGGGCTGCGACGCTTGGTGTATTTAAAAACGGACACTTGAATGATGACCGACACCGCTTCCCACACGAACACGCCACCCACGATCACAAGCGTGAGCGGCTGCTGCACCATGAAGGCCATGATGCCGATAAGGCCGCCGAGCGCGAGCGAACCGGTATCGCCCATGAAAAGCTCGGCAGGATAGGAATTGTACCAGAGAAACGCGAGGCCGGCGCCAACCAGCGCGCCGCACACCACCGTCAGTTCGCCCGCTCCCGCGACATAGGGAACGAGCAGGTATTCGGACAGGATGATATTGCCGGCGATATACGCCAAAATGCCGTAGACAAGGGTTACCGAAATCGTGCAACCGATCGCGAGACCATCCAGCCCGTCGGTCAGGTTAATCGCGTTGCTGAATCCGACGAGCCAGAGGTAAATGAAAATGAAAAGAGCAGGCAGTCCGAGGAGACCGGAGAACACGAGCACCGGGTGCTTCACAAACGGCACCCAGAGTTCGCGAATCTTTTCGGTGCTCGCCGGATGCCAGAGCAAAACCGCAAGGGCGACCACCGTGACCAACGTCTGCCAAAAGATTTTCTCCTTGGATGAAATGCCGTCGCGATTCTTGCGCACGACCTTTAGCCAGTCGTCGCGGAAGCCGACCCCGGTGAGCGCCGTGTAGACGAACAAGGCGACGATCACCCAAATCTTGGGCTCAGCCCACAGGAACGAGCTCATGAACACGGCTCCAAAAATCAACAGTCCGCCCATCGTTGGCGTGTTTTTCTTGTCGAATCGTCTCGCCAGATCACCCGTGCGGTCGTCGTCGTAGTGTTGGCCGAATTTCAACTTTCGAAGCTTCGCAATCAACCACGGGCCGATGAGAAAGCCGATGACAGCTGCGGTCACGGCAGAACCCACCGTGCGGAACGTCAACGAGCGGAACACTCGTAGCGGTCCGAAATAATTTTCGAAGTCTGCTAAATAGCTCAGCATGGCAGCGGTTGGGGCGTCCGGGGTTCGAGGACTTTTTCCAGTTGGTAGCGACGGCTGCCCTTGATAAAAACCGGACCTTGCCAGCCCACCAAAAATTCGGCCACGGGCTCGAGCGAGCCCACCATGCGAATCTGCCCGGTGAAATCATCCTGATCCAGCACCCCCGAGCACACCTCATGGGCTTGGGTGCCGATGACAAATAGCCGGTCGCAACTGCGCAGGGGAATGGTCCGGCCAAGCCGCCGATGATGAGCCGGCGCCTCCGCGCCGAGTTCTTCCATGCAGCCAATCACATAGAGTCGCGGCTCATTTTCCGGAGCGATGGCGACAAACGTCGCGAGCGCATCGGCCATCGAAGCCGGGTTGGCATTATAGCAATCAACATAGAGCATGCGGCCGTTATCGCGCCGGATTTCCCCGCGGAGCTTTCCGGGCATCCAACCGCCGAGCCGGGTTTTGATCACCGCCGCCGGCACGCCCAAGCCAAGCGCGGCGCAAATCGCAAGCGCCGCGTTTTGCCCCATGCCATCGGATACCCGGCGCAATGCGAAAACGATGGGAGGCGGTGGTCCGTAAGCCACCGCCAACGCCGTCGAATCACCGACGTGCGTCGCGGCAAAATAGACCCGATCCTTCGGTGGTTCGGCTGGCCGGATGACCGCTGCGGGCTCGACCACGATGACCCGCACTCCCAGTTCACGAAACGGCGCAAAGCCCGCCGCCTGTTGCGGGAAAAGCGCAACTCCATTGGCGCGCGTCGCCGCCGGAAGCACGGCCTTTTCGCGGGCGACGCCCTCGACTCCTCCGAGCGCTTCCGTATGCGCGGGCGCCACCAGCGTAACGATCGAAACGTCCGGCTCGATCATGTCGGCGAGCACCCGCATTTCTCCCGGAGCGCTGATTCCCGCTTCGATCACGGCATACGCGTGCAGCGCCGCGTCGAGGCGCGTCAGCGTGAGCGGAACGCCGAGGTGATTGTTAAGATTACCCTCGGTTGCCAACACCCCACCAGCCTCACCACCCAGCAGGAGCGCCAGCAGGTTTTTCGTCGAAGTCTTGCCTGCACTTCCCGTGATGCCGATCACGGGTCCCGGAAAGGCCCGGCGGTGTTCGCGAGCGATCCGGTGAAACGCCGCGAGCGGATCAGCCACGACCAGTTGGGGTAACGTGACCGCCGCATTCTCCTGAGCAACAATCGCTGCGGCCGCACCAACGGCCTGCGCAGCCGCGAGGAAGGCGTGACCGTCTCTTTGCTCGGTCTTGAGAGCGACAAATACCTGCCCGGCGCGCACCGTCCGAGAATCGATCGAGAATCCGTCCAACGGCGTGGCCGGGTAGACCGTCCAGCGGCCACCGGTCCATTGTGCGAGGGTGTCTGGAGCAAAGGTCGGCATCTAAGCAGCGACTCCTTGGTTACCGATGAGCTCTTTCGCGACGAGCCGGTCGTCGAAAGGAAAGACGGTGTCGGCAAATTCTTGGACGATTTCATGTCCCTTGCCGGCGATGAGCAGACTGTCTCCGGGGCGGCACGCCGCCAGTGCGAGGCTGATCGCACGGCGACGATCCTCGGTCCACGTGATTTTCTCCGGGTTCGTCACGCCGAGCTTCATGTCGTCAAAGATCTGCGCGATCGCCTCATTGCGAGGGTTGTCGGCCGTGGCGTAAACACCGTCAGCGTTTTCAAGCGCGGCCTGCATCATCGGCGCACGCTTCGTACGGTCGCGGTGGCCGGCGCAGCCGAACACCACATGGAGTTTGCCCGGGGTGATGGCGCGAAGCATGCCGAGCGCGTGGCGGAGTGCATCGTCGGTATGCGCGGAGTCGACCAATACGTTGAACGGCTGGCCCGCTTCGACGCGCTCCATGCGACCGGGCACGCCTTTGAAGGCCCGGAGCTTCGCAAGGAATACGACCGGATCGCGACCAAGGCTCCACGCGGTCGCGATTGCGGCGAGCAGATTGCTCACGTTGTGCCGGCCGATCAGCGGTGAATCGATGAGCATCTCGCCTTGAGGCCAAACCAGTTTGAAAGTAGCGTTCTTGGCATTCAGCCTGACCTCCTCCGCCCGCACGAGCGCCCGCGGGCTTTCGCCGAAAGTGATGAGCCGAGCTTGCGGAACTTCCGCCACAATCCTCGCCGCCAATTTTTCGCCATAAGCATCATCGAGATTCACCACGGCGACACTGGGCTCATGCCCCTGGCAACCAGTGAAGAGGCGCGATTTCACATCGAAATAGGCCTCGAACGTTTTGTGATAGTCTAGGTGGTCGCAGGTAAGATTCGTAAACACCGCCGCACTAAACTTCACGCCAAACACACGCTGTTGGTCGAGGCCATGGGAGCTCACCTCGAGCACCGCGTGCTTGCAGCCATTGTCGCGCATCTGCGCCATCAGGCCGAAAACATCCAGCGCCTCGGGGGTCGAGCGGTAGGAGGGAACAATGCGCGCACCGAGGTCATAGTTGATCGTGCTGAGCAAGCCGACCCTCTGGTCGCCGTTGAGCAGGTGCTTCAGCAAATGAGTAACCGAAGTCTTACCATTCGTGCCCGTCACGCCGATGACGGTCATATCACGATCGGGAAATTTATAGTAGCGCTGGGCGACAAGCGCGAGGGCCTTCCGGGCATCGACTACACGAATGAAGGTGACCTTAGCCGGCGGAAACGACGGCATTTTCTCCACGACAACGGCGACTGCTCCGCGGCTTACGGCTTCATCGATATACGTCGCTCCGTCGGCCCGAAGGCCGGGTAAAGCGAAGAAGAGATTACCTGGAACCACGCGCCGGCTATCGATCGCCAAGCCGGAAATTGGGCGGTCGAGTTCGCCTTTCGAATCGACGATTTCGTTTTCCCGAACGTAGTCCGAAAGTTTCGGCGCCGTCTTGAATACGCGGTTGAGCGCGAGCTTTTCGCTGCGCGTGCGGCGCATCGGACGCGGCTGAAACGCGTCGATGAGAGAATAATTTTGCGTAAGATAACCGATCACGGGTGGACTCCTTGCAGGGCGACAATACTGGGAAGATTCATCGAGACGGCCCGGTGGCCGGCCTTGATGTCGAGAATGGGAATAAGTTGTTCGCCAATGCGGCGGAAAGCGGGCGCCGCGACTTTGCCGCCGTAGGCAACACCTCCGGGACACGCGGCATCGGCATCATCGATGACCACGGAAATCACGACCTGCGGGTGGCTCGCCGGGAAGAAACCCACAAACGAGGCCACGTGATGTTTGCGCGAAGGGACGAGTTTGGTTTTTCCGCTGGGCATGACCTCGGGTAGATATTTTTGCGTCGTGCCAGTCTTGCCCGCGACTTCGTAGCCGGGGATCGCGGCGTCGGGTGCGGTTCCACCCGTTTGCACGCAGCCCGAGAGGAGCCGTGCCATGGTCGTGGCCGCCTGCTCGGAAATGACGCGACGCGTCTCTTTGCGCTCAAATCGGTAGACAGAATTACCGGCGGAATCGCGAACATCGCGAATGATTTGCGGCTCGAGCAACACCCCGCCGGTCGCAATCACACTCATCGCTTGGTGCATTTGGAGCACGGTCACCGCGACACTTTGCCCCATCGGCATGCGAGTAATCGTCAGATCATCCCAACGCTTCGGCACGGCCATAATGCCCGGCTCCTCCCGGCCACCGGGAAATCCCGTGCGTTGACCGAAGCCGAATGCACGAGCGTAATCATAGAAGCGCTGTTCACCGAGTTTCATCGCGAGCTGCGCCGCCCCACGATTGCTGGAACGGGAGACAATCTCGGCGACCGACAAAGGATGGTCAAAATGGTGATCTTCGCCGGGCAGGCCGCGCACTTTGTTGCGATATTCAATCTTCGTCAGCGTGCAGTCGAACCGGCTGTCGGGTGTGACCAATCCCTGATCGAGCGCCGCCGCCGCCGCGACGATCTTGAAGACGGAGCCGGGCTCATACACATCGGTCACCGCGATATTCTTCAGGCGCGCGAGCTGGTCGGCCGGAACTTTGTGGTACTCGTTCGGGTTGAAAGTCGGGTAGTTACCCAGCCCCAGCACGAAGCCGTCCCGCACCCGGCTTACGACGATGGTGGCCTTTTGCGGCCGATACTTTTCCACGATCACAGCGAGTTCACGCTCGACGATGTTTTGAACGCTCGTATCGAGCGTGAGCGCTACGCCGTAGCCATCAACCCGCTCGACCGACCGCTTGTTGAACTGCGGTAATTCGCGCCCGCGCACGTCGCGTTCGCCCTCGCGCCAACCGTCTTGGCCGCGCAGATAAAAATCCGCAAAGCGCTCGATTCCGGCCATCGGTCGCTCGGTCCGGTCGACGAATCCGAGGATATGGGAACCAAGTTGATTGTGCGGATAAACGCGGCGGTAGGTGCTGGTCGCGTAGACGTTTTTGATACCGTACGTGGTGCACAGTGTCTTCACCGCATCGTAGGTGGTCTCCGAAATTTCGGGTGCGATAACCGCCCAACGGATCTTTCGCCGTCCATCAGCTTCAGGCTCAGCCACGTCCATCTCGTCCGCAGCGTCGTGCGCCGCGATCACGGGCAAACTTACCGGTGCTTCTGCTTGGTCTGCCTCAAGATTGGTCGCAACCGCTGCCGCGGGAGCGACTGCGGCGGTCGACGCCGGCGCGTTCAGATTAAAGACTAGGCCGGTACGCTCGGCCGTCGACGCCGTCGCCTTCGGCAACGTTGCTGTCTGCGGTTCGACGTATCGCGTCGTCATGATGCGAACGAGTTCCCCCTCTGAAATTCCGACCAACGCAGCGAGTTTCGGCCACCCCTCCTGCACCTCTTTCTTTTGCTGCTCCTCGTATTTCTTGCGAAGCTTTGGATCCTTCCGGAGTCGTTCCGCGAGGATTTCCTCATCTTTTTTGCTCACCGAATTCGGATCCACTCCAAGACGAAGCACCGGCACGCTGGTTGCAAGTAACGCACCCCGTGTGTCGTAGATGTCACCGCGACGGGATTTATCGATGATCAACTGGCTCCGGGTCTCCGCGATAATTTCATGGCGCGCCTGCAGTCGCGGTTGGAATGCAAGCTGCCGGCGAACATCACCCTTCGTTTCGACGAGCTGATCAGGGTAGACTACATGCAACCAGATCAATCGCGCACCGATACAGCCGAAGCAGGCAAACAGCGCGCCAGCAAGCAGGACAATGCGGTAATTGGAAGCGAAGCCCTTGGACATGGATTAGTTCCCCTGTGCGACGCGGAAAGTGATCGGCACGAAACCGTCGTTGAAAAGGTTGCTGTCACGACGGCGCGCCAGGCGCATGACCGGATCGATCGTCACTCGGACGACCTGGGCGTCCGTCGCGGGAGCCAGCCCGAGAAACCAGTCCGTGTTGCGACGGGTGAGCGCCTCATAGCTTTGCTCAGACTCCACCACCGTGACGGTCGCATCGATCCGTCGCTTCACGTCGGCGATCTTGGCCTGCAGCGCCCGGTTGGTTTGTGCCGTCACGGTGATCTGGTGGCGCATCCACACGGTCGCGAGACCGATGGAGCCACCGAAACCGAACGTGACGAGCAAACAAACGAGCAGTTGATTCACAAACGCGTGATTGTCTTTTTGGCGCATGGGGCGGAGCGGATTTGAAAGTGAGGTAAAGCGAGCGAGTGCGTGCCTAGAGCTTGCGGAGGGCGCGTAACTTTGCCGAGCGGCTGCGGGGATTTGCTGAAGTCTCTTGGTCTCCCGGAGTCGCCGGCTTGCGGGTCAAAGGATCGGCAAGTTTGACCCGCATATCCTGGGGCAAACTGTCGTTGGCGCTCTCCGGCTGACCGCACATCCGCCGGAAGAATTGCTTCACGGGACGATCCTCCAACGAATGAAAACTGATTACGCAGAGCACCCCGCCGGCGGCGAGTTTCGCGAACGCCACGGGCAAGGCGCGCTCGATGGCTCCGATCTCGTCGTTGACGGCGATGCGGATTCCTTGAAACGCGCGCGTGGCCGGATGAATCTTCGAGGTGTGCCGCTCCCGGGCAGGAATCGCATCCGCGATCACGGTCGCGAGCGAGGCCGTGCGTGCGAGTGCCCCGGTGCCACGCGCCGCCATGATGGCCCGCACCACTCGGCGCCAATTCTGCTCCTCCCCCCAATTACGGACCGCATGAACGAGCATTTCCTCGGTCACGGTCTCGAGCCAAAGGCTCGCCGGGACGCCATTGCGCGGATCCATCCGCATGTCGGCCGGCGCATCGTGCCGGAACGAGAAACCGCGTTCGGTTTCATCGAGTTGAAACGAGGACACCCCAAGATCGAATAGAATTCCCTGAAAACCGGTCTGGGACAGCTCAGCGAGCCGGCCAAAATCGCGATCGACTAATTCAAACCGTCCCGCGAATTCCGTGCCCAAAGCCGCCGCCCGAGCCGCCGCCGCCGGGTCCCGATCCAGTGCGACCACGTGCGTGCTTGCTGCCGCCTCCAAAATCGCCCGCGTGTGACCACCTCCACCAAACGTGCAATCAAGGAAACGTCCGGCGGCACACGGAGCGAGAAATTCTACGACCTCGCGGAGCATCACGGGGTGGTGGCCGGGTGTCATGGTCGGGCAACAAACTTCACCGGGCACTGGAGCCATGGGAGAAAGTTCTCACGAGCGGATATTTCCTTTTGCCAACTACGCGCAGCACGAGTCCGTCGCGCACGCGGGAGGTGACCGTCGTCGCGGGCAAGACAAACGCACGTTCGCCGGCCGCGATCCACGAGGGACCCGCACGATAAGGAGCAATTGCCGCGAGCACCGGCACGACCGCCGATTTGCGCAGGGGGAGTTGCGCGACCACGACTTTGATTTTGCTGGAGAGTCGCATGGATTAGATTCCGAGACGGCTGAGGGTCTTGCGGTGGTCGGGGCCACCCATGGTCGCCGCTGCCGACCACTGCGATGCACTGTAAATACTGAACGTGCTGCCGCCGCCTCGGAGCATCACTGATGCTTTTTCATCGAGCGCGATTCCGGCATGCTTGAGGAGACTTCCTTTCAGTAAAACTCGTCCGACTTTGTCGAGCTGCACCTCTTGGCTCGTTGAGTAGAAATCTTCTTTCGCCGCCTGGGCGTCAGCATCGAAAAAAGCGACCGCGTCGAACTTCGCCTTCAATTGCGCCGCAATCGCCGCCGGCAATAGCTGGATGAAGTTCCCATTCGGCCCCGTCTTCTGCACGGCGAGAAACGTCTCCTCTGATCCACCCGCGCGCCATTCGCTCGGAATCGAAAGGCGATTCCGGTCGTCCAACGAGTGTTCATGAAAACTCGTATAGTTCGGCTGATTTTCCTGCGACATTGGGTGCTCGGGATACCTCTGATCCCATTTGATAACATTTCTTCCCATTTCATACCCACGTCAAGCGATTTACCTCTGAAAATGACATTTCTTGTTCACAATTTATGCGCAATTTCACCGCGAGTGAAAAACGTCGGCAAAAACCCAGCGCAAGCGGCGCGAAAACCAAAGCGTTTGACTAACGCGGAAGGCGAAGAAATCGGCGGCAGCCTTACCCCGTCGCGATGTCAGCGCGGTCGAAACACGTCGCTAGCATCACACCGCTTCGGACCCGCCAATCCCAAGATTTGGGTCGCGCAATCCATGTTTTCGCGGAGGGACCCGTGCAGAGCTGCCGACAAATCACCGATGATTTCTCAACGCAGGCGAGATTTCTTATTCAACGTCGCTGGAAATCTACTCGTTTGACGAAATTCACCATTCGTGCGCAACGCCCTCTGAATAATCTTCGTCTGTTCGAAACGAGGGCTCGACCTCGACCGAAATTCGGCAATACGAATTACCTCTCGCTTGTCACTCCCTTCAACCGACCAGCTCCTCTCCTACCGTTTTCTACCCAAACACCCGAAGCTCCGCTCAGCGAGCTGCCGCAGCCTCCATTCCACCCCTTTCCTTCTACTTAACTCCTAAACCAAAAAAATCATGAGCGAAAACTCGTCCTCCTCCCCTGCTACGCGTTGCGAATACACCTACGCGTTCCTCATTATCCGCCTTTGGCTAGGCCTGCGCGCAGTGCTCGCGGGCATCGAAAAATACGAGAGCAAGGGCAGCTATTCTTTTGAAAATTATTATACCAATATGAAGCGCATGGCGACCGGCATCACCGGCGCATCCTTCATGCCGCTGTGGGCCACGAAGCTCTTCGCGATGAGCATCGGCTACGTGCTGATCGCCCTCGGTTTGGCCCTGCTCCTCGGCATCAAGACCCGGAGCAGCTTGTTCCTCATGGGCCTCACCTACGTCGCCCTTTCCTTCGGTCTCATGGCCGTCCAAGAGAGCGACGGCGTCGCGTGGCTCGGCATGCATATTGCGCTCGTCGCCGGTGGCCTCGTGCTCGTCCAGCACAACCGTCTCGCCCTCGTCCGCGACTAATCGGGCCCGGCCCAACTGCCCACCAACCCGCCATGTCCGACCCATCTTCCGCCCTCACCCGCCGCGATTTTTTGAGCACGAGCGCCAAGCTCGGTGCCTTCATCGCTGCGGCCCCCTACATCGCCCGCAGCGCCGAAACCGCGAAGTCCGACCAACTCAACGTCGCCCTGATCGGTTGTGGTGCGCAGGGTAGCGTGCTGCTCAATGCCGCGCTCAAGATTCCCAACATTCGTTTCAAAGCCGTCTGCGACGTTTGGTCTTACAAAAGCACTTACGCCGAGCGCCTGCTGAAGAAATTCGATCACGACCCAAAAGTCTACGAGGACTATCGAGAACTGCTCTCCGCTCACCCTGAGCTCGATGCCGTGATCATCGCCACGCCGGACTTCAAGCACGCCGAGCACACCGTCGCGGCGCTCAAGGCCGGCAAGCACGTTTACTGCGAGAAGCTCATGTCCAACACCGTCGAGGGCGCCCGCTCCATGGTCGTGGCCGCCCGCGAGACCAAGAAGCTCCTCCAACTCGGCCATCAACGCCGCAGCAATCCGCGTTACCAGCACGCCAAAGATAAGATCGTCACCGGCAACCGCCTCCTCGGCCGCGTTACCAACATCACCGGCGAGTGGCATCGCGCCGTCTCCGACGACCTTGGTTTCCCCGTCGGCAAGGGCCTTTCCGAAGCGAAGCTTAACCAATACGGCTTCGCCAGCATGCACGAATTTTGCAATTGGCGCTGGTTCAAAAAATACGCCGGCGGCCCGATGTCCGACCTCGGCGCGCACCAGATTGACGTCTATAACTGGATGCTCGGCGTCAATCCCCGCTCGTGCATGGCCAGTGGCGGTGTCGACTACTACAAGACCCACGAGTGGTATGACAACGCGATCGCCATCTTCGAGTATCCCACGAAAGAAGGCATCGTCCGCGCCACCTACAACGTCCTCACCACCACGAGCGCCGGCGGCGGCTACCACGAATATTTCATGGGCGACGAAGGCTCGCTGAAAATCTCGGAAAATCCGAAAGCCACCAAGCTCTACCGCGAAGCCCGCGCACCCGAGTGGGACGAGTGGGTCGCCAAGGGCATTGTCGCCAGTCCGCTCTCGGGCGAGGGCGCACCGCCAGCGGTAAAGCCGTGGGAAAAACTCGGCGTCAAGAAACTCGGCGGCCCTTCCAAGGCCACCGTCGACGTCCGCGAAACCGCCGCGCTCTCCGCGTGGGATATTCCCGTCACGCTCGACAAGGCGATTCACCAGCCCCACCTCGAGAACTTCTTCGACGCCATCCGTCACGGCACGCCGCTCAGCTGCCCTGGCGAATCCGCCTTTGCCACGGCCGTCACCATCCTCAAGATTAACGAATCCATCGCCGCGCAGAAACAACTCAGTTTCGCGCCCGGTGATTTCACCGCCTGATTGCTCACACCACCCACTTCATTCCTATGAAACGTTCCCGTCTATCCCTGATTATCGCTCTCATCGCGCTTACCGGCTCGGCCCAAGCGGCGGACCAAGTTCCGCTCAAGCTCGAGCTACCCAAGCCGCTCTTCGCCGGCACGCCGCGCCCGATCTCGCTCCCCAACCTCGAAAAGCCCCGCTCCGGCAAACGTCCCGACCTCATGGTCCCCGCTGGCACGGTGAATCTCTCGAAGGGTAAAACCGTCACCTCCAGTGATGCCCTCCCCGTAATCGGCGAACTCTCATTCCTCACCGACGGTGACAAATCCGGCACGGACGGCACCTATGTGGAGCTCGGGCCAACCCCGCAATGGGTGCAAATTGATCTCGGAGCCACCGCCAAAGTCGCCGCCATCGCCGTCTGGCACTTCCACTCCCAAGCCCGCGTCTACCACGACGTCGTCGTGCAAGTGTCCAACGACAAAGACTTCAAGACCGGCGTCACTACCGTCTACAATAACGACGACGACAATTCCTCAAAACTCGGCAAGGGTACTGATCTCGCTTACATCGAGAGCTTCGAAGGCCGCATCTTCGACGCGAAGGGCGCCACCGGCCGCTACGTCCGCCTCTACAGCAACGGCAACACGTCCGACGAGTTGAACCACTACTGCGAGGTCGAAGTTCACGGCACGATCGCGAAGTAAGCCAACGCAACATTCCTTTGATGCAAAAAGGGCGGACGATTTGTCCGCCCTTTCTTGTGCCCAGTCCGCTCGAACGTCTAACTCCCCCTCATGTTCGCCCCTCTGAGTCGCTGGCTGCCCCTCGCGCTTGTCGCGTTGGCGGCGCTCTGGCTGCGCACCCATGAGTTGGCCCGGCGCCCGATGCACGCCGACGAAGCAAACCAAGCAATGAAGGTCGGCGACCTGCTCGAGCATGGCCGCTATGCCTTCGATCCACACGATCATCACGGTCCCACACTCTATTACGCCGCACTGCCGATCGCCTGGCTCCGTGATCAATCCGCCGCTGCCTCACTCGACGAATCCACCGTTCGCCTCGTACCCGCCCTCGCTGGGACGCTCGGCGTGTTGCTCCTTTTCGCCCTCGCCTCGCCGCTCGGATTTTGGCCGGCGCTAGCCGCCGCCGCCCTCATGGCCGTCGCGCCCGCCTCGGTCTACTACAGTCGTTATTTCGTCCAAGAAACCCTGCTCGTCTCCTTCGTCCTCGCGATGCTCGTCTGTGCCCGGCGCTGGTGGCACACCGGTCTTACCTCGTGGGCCATTGGCGCCGGTGCCTGTGCGGGCCTGATGCAAGCGACGAAGGCGAGCGCGCCGCTGTTCGCCGCATCCGCTCTTGTCTCCCTTGCGATCGTGGTCCGCACACGCCCCGCCTCGTCCCGGCTCACGCGCGACGTGTTCCTCGCGTCCTCCGCCGCACTCGTCGTCGCCGCACTCTTTTATTCCTCCTTCGGCACACACCTCAGCGGTCTCCGCGATGCCCTCGCGACCTACACTCACGCCTCCGGCCGCGCAGCCAGCGGTCTCAGCGGACACGAAAAACCCTTCTGGTATTATTTGAGCCTCTTCGGCTGGCACCGCGCAGGAGGCCTCCTTTGGCAACAGCTGGCGTTCGCGCTCCTCGCCGTCGCCGGCGCCATCTTCGCCTTCGTGAGCCAGCAAAAATTCCTCCGCTGGGCCGGACTCTACACGCTGTTCCTCCTCCTCGCGCTCTCCGTCACTCCCTACAAAACGCCCTGGCACGCTGTCCACCTCGTGCCCGGCTTCGCGCTCCTCGCGGCCGGGGCCCTCTCCGCCCTACCCTTCCGCACCCTCGCTGTGGCCATCGCCGGTTGCACCCTCGCGCTGCAACTCACCCAAACCAAACTCGCCGCATTTCTCCGTCCCGCGGACGCCCGCAACCCTTACGCCTACGTCCACAGTTCGCCCGACGTTCAAAAAATTCGCGCACTTGCCGACACCGCCCTCGCCCGCGCTCCCACTGGCATTATCCGTGTTATCAGCGAAGAATATTGGCCGCTGCCCTGGTATCTGCGCACCCTTCCTCCAGCGTCCGTCGGCTACTGGTCCACGCCACCAGCGAACTGCGATGGTGCGCTCGTCATCGCCTCGGCCACGCAGGCCGTCACCGTGCGCGCCCGCCTCCAGGGCGATTACCACGAATCCTACCTCGGCCTGCGCCCCGGTTTCCTCTGCGTCGTGTTCACGCCCGTCACCGTTTCCCCATGACGCCGTTCCCGCGCTATTCCCTCGTCGTCCCGTTCTACAACGAGGCCGGCAACATTCTCCCGCTCGTCGCCACCGCCGGCGAAGTCCTCGACTCCCTCCAGCGCGACTACGAAATCATTTTGGTCAACGACGGCAGCACCGACGCCACCGCCAGCGAGATCGCTACCTGCCTCGTCCGCTGGCCCCGTTGCCGCGCGCTGCACCAGCCACGCAACCTCGGCCAAGCCACCGCCCTCCTCGACGGCCTGCGTTCCGCCCGTGGCGAAATCATCCTCGCAATGGACGGCGACGGTCAAAACGACCCGCGCGATTTTCCACTCCTCCTCGCGCCGGTTGAGGCCGGTACGCTCGACATCGCCTGCGGTTGGCGCCACGACCGCCACGACTCCTGGCTCCGCCGCCGCATGTCCCGTCTCGCCAATCTCGTGCGCGGTCGCGTCCTCGGTGATCACCTGCACGACAGTGGCTGCCAGCTGCGCGCGATGCGCCGCGAGGTTGTCGCCTGCCTCTTTCCCTTCGAACTGCTCCAATCATTCCTTCCGGCCATCGTCGTCGCCGCTGGTTATCGCCTCGGGGAATTCCGCGTGCGCCACCATCCGCGCACCCGCGGTGAAGCCAAATACGGTCTGCGCCAACTCTGGCTGCGCCCCACCCTCGCCATGTTCCGCCTCCGCCGCCTCCTCCACGCTCGTCGATGAACTGGCCTGAATTCCACCATGAAGCGATGGCCACCACCTTCGCCATCGTCATCGCCGATCACCCGCGCGACTATGCGCGCCAAGCTGCGGCCGCCGCCTTCCGCGAACTTGACCGGCTCGAAAGTGAACTCAGCCGTTACGTCGAATCCAGCGACATCGCCCGCGCCAACCGCCTCACCCCGGGCGAAACGATCTCCATCGGCGAAGACGCGCTCAACGTCCTCCTCATCGCCGCCGACGCCTCGCTCGCCACCCACCGCGCCTTCGACGCCGCCTACGCCTCGGTGCGCTTCCCCAACCAACCGCCCGACGCTCCGCTCTTCACCCTCGACCCGGCCGCCCATACTCTCACGTCGCACACTGCCCGACTACACCTCGACCTCGGAGCAGTGGGCAAAGGCTACGCCCTCGACCGCCTGGCGGCGCAACTTCACGAGTGGGCCATCACCACCGCCTGCCTCCAAAGTGGTGGCAGCACCGCCCTCGCCCTCGCCCCTCCCACCGGACACACTGGCTGGCCCATCGGTATCGGCGAAGACGTGACGCACCGCATCCTCACGCTCGCTAACCTCGCCCTCAGCGGATCCGGCATCGCCGTGCAAGGCGCCCACCTGATCGATCCCCGCATCGGCACCGCCTGCCCCCGCACCACGCGAACCTGGGCGCTCGCGCCGACCGCCGCGCTCTCCGACGCACTCTCGACGGCATTCTTCATTCTTTCCGAAGCGGAAATCGCTGCGTTCTGCGCGGCCCATCCGGAAATCGGCGCAGCCACCGCGACCAATCCCCCGCAGTTGGTCATGCACGGCGCACTCGCAAAGGTTTGATCTACCTCCCGCTCCGCCAAACGCCGCGCAGCCTTTGGCAAAAACCGCTGGGTCCGCCACCGCCAGGTGTCGTAGGATAGGGCAGTCCCCCACTCCCATGACTCTGGCGAAAAACGCGGCCACCTCGAAATACGCTTGGTCGCTCATTCCTCGGACCGCGCCGCCCAAACGCGCGGCAGCCGAACGCGTCGGCGACTTCCACGAAATCTATTCCGAATTCGACGAAGCCACCGTGCGGGAGCAGGCCGCCCGCTGCATCCAATGCCCCAACGCCCTCTGTGCCCAGGCCTGCCCGCTTTCCAACCGCATCCCGGAATGGCTCGCCCTCGCTGCCCAAGGCCAGTTCCTCGAAGCTGCTGTCGTCTCCCGCGCCACGAGCAACCTGCCCGAGATCTGCTCGCGCGTCTGCCCGCAGGAACGGCTCTGCGAAGGCGCCTGCATCTTGAACTGCAAGACCGATCCCGTTGCCATCGGCTCCGTGGAGCGGTTCATCAACGAATACGCCTTCGCCCACGGCGGCGTCGCGGCCACTCCGGCCGAGCCCAACGGCCTCCGCGCCGCGATTATCGGCTCAGGCCCCGCCGGCCTCGCCTGCGCCGACGAACTCGCGCAGCTCGGCTACCGCGTCACCGTCTTTGAGTCGCTGCTCCTGCCCGGCGGACTCCTCGTCAACGGCATCCCCGCCTTTAAACTCGAAAAATCCATCGTCGCCCGCCGCATCGACCTCCTCGCAAAACGTGGGGTCGAGTTCAAACTCGGCGTCGCCATCGGCCGCGATGTTTCCCTCGCGGAACTCCGCCGTACGCACGACGCGGTCTTCTTGGGCCACGGCGCGCAGCAGTCCAAAACCGCCGGCGTGCCCGGAGAAAATTTACGCGGCGTCGAGCAGGCACTGCCCTTCCTCATCGAGAAAAACGTCGACTCTCCCCTCGTCGGCCTGCCACCGATCGACGTTGCTGGCAAACGCGTCGCCGTGCTCGGCGGCGGCGACACGGCCATGGATTGCCTCCGCACCGCTCTGCGCGCCGGCGCCCAATCCGCCGTCTGCCTCTACCGTCGCGACTTCGCCAACATGCCCGGCAGCCGCAAAGAATATTACAATGCCCTCGAGGAAGGCGCCGAGTTCCAGTTCCTCACCAATCCGGTGGCGATCCTCGGCGACGACCACGGCACCGTCACGGGCGTGCGTTGTGTGCGCATGGAGCTCGGTGCGCCCGACGCCTCCGGCCGCAGCAAACCACGCGCCGTGCCCGGCTCCGAATTTGACGCCCCGGTAGATCTCGTCCTCGTGGCCTACGGCTTCGATCCCGTTGCTTTCCCAGAAGACAGTGAATTTGCCGCCATCCAGACCAACGACTGGGGCGGGATCATCGTGGACCGCAACCAGATGACCAGCCTGCCCGGCGTCTTCGCCGGCGGCGACTCCGTGCGCGGCCCCAGCCTCGTGGTCTACGCAGTCCGTGACGCCCGCCGGGCCGCCGCCGGCATCCACCGTCAGCTCGCCCAGCAGCTCGCCCCGCAGCTCGCCTCCCGTTCACCGGCTTCGTGAGAGGCAAACCCGAGCCTTGCGGAACTCCGCAGCCAGCGATTCGGGCCTCGGACAATTTGCTGTCCATCCCCGTCGAAAAACGCTTCCTCACCGGCACACATGCACGCGCCCACCAACCTCCAACTCATCGGCACCGAAGTCGCCATCGTCTGGGACGACGGCACGGAAAGCTATGTGGCCTTTGAAAAACTCCGCGCGGCGTCACCCAGCGCCGCCAACGTGGGCGAGACGGATATTCTCGGTAACAAATACGGTGGAGACGGCCCAAAAAAATTTCCCGGGGTGCAGGTCGTCGGCTGGGCCATCGTAGGGAATTACGCGATCCGCTTCGATTTCAGCGACGGCCACAACACCGGCCTCTACAGTTACGACTATTTGCGCAAGGTCGCTGCCACGTAAGCAACCGGCAATCCGCCCGCCGCAATCGCCGACCCGGCCCTCCGCTCTTTTCCCTCTACTCACTACCCGTTACTCGCTACTCGCTACTGCACCATGAGCACCTACGTCTTCCCCGCCCGTACCACGACTGCCGACATCGAACTCGGCGCGACGCTGCAGCCGAAATTCGGCCCCGACGGCCTGATCCCGTGCATCACGCAAGACGTGCACACCGGCGAAGTCCTGATGTTCGCGTTCATGAACGCCCAGTCGCTCACGCACACGCTCACGACGAAAAAGGCCACCTACTGGAGCCGTTCGCGCAACAAGCTTTGGGTCAAAGGCGAAGAGTCCGGCAACGTGCAGCACCTCCGCGAAGTCCGCACCGACTGCGACCAAGACGTGCTCCTCATCAAGGTCGAGCAAACCGGCGCCGCCAACGCCAGCTGCCACAACGGCTACAAATCCTGCTTCTACCGCAAACTCGCCGACGACGTGAACCCCGCCGACCCCGCGTCCTTCAAACTCCAATTCACGAGCCAGCCCCTCTTCGACCCCGCGACGGTCTACAAAAAAAAGTAGGGCCGGACTTCAGTCCGTCCCCGTCGAAAGAAATCCGCCCCACCGGCTCCCGCGTCCCCATGAAAACTCCCCCCGGCACGATTCTCTTCCTTGCCGCGAATCCCGCCGACACCACCGCCCTGCGCCTCGACCGCCGCGTCGAGCACTAGCGACGCGGCGTCTATTAGGTAGTTTGCGTGCGCGAGGAGCCGCGTAATGTGGCCGACGGC